>SL_8KL_010_SEDDRAFT_10004153_pt1 | contig 11753 bp, 8 predicted proteins | sample SodLakKL_010_SED_4_FD_11160 | JGI IMG/M metagenome (IMG submission 11160) | reverse complement strand
TTCGATGATCCGTTCACGGATCGCGAAGGCGACCGCGTGCAGCCAGTCGCGCGGGGTCGCGAGATCGGGGTCCTTGCCCACCACGCGGACCAGGGCGTCGCGGATCGACTGGCGCAAACTGTCGCTGTCGCAGGGCAGCGGGGACAGCTGGCGCCGCGGATTGAGATTGTCAGGGGCTGCGCTCATCGCATCGACCTTCGTGTGGGGGTTGGGGGAGGCCAGCGGCCGTCGAGGTCCCGGTGGGCTTCAGGGGCGTCGATCGAGCGCGCGATGACCAATGTCGTGCCGAAAGAATATATCGTCGAAGCGGATGTTGTGCGAGGCCCGGTAGGCACTCTCCCGGGCGGTACGGAAGTCCGGGCCGAGCCCGACCACGCAGAGCACGCGCCCGCCGTCGGTGACCACGGTGCCATCGTCGCGCAGTCGGGTGCCCGCGTGAAACACCTGGCTGGTGTCACCGTTCGCCGCGTCCAGGCCGATGATCGGATCTCCCTTGCGGTAGTCTCCCGGGTAACCGCCGGCCGCCAGCACCACGCCGAGGGCAACGCGCTCGTCCCAGTCGGCCTCGACCTCGTTCAGCCGGCCGTCGATCGCCGCCTCCACCAGCTCCGCGAGATCGCTGTTCAGACGCATCAGGATCGGCTGGGTCTCGGGGTCGCCGAAGCGGCAGTTGAATTCCAGCACCTTCGGATTGCCCTCGGGGTCCACCATCACGCCTGCATACAGGAAACCGGTGTAATTCTCGCCCTGTGACTGCATGCCCCGCAGGGTGGGCTTGATCACCTCGGCGAGCAGACGCCGGTGGAGTTCATCGGTTACCACCGGCGCGGGGGAATAGGCGCCCATGCCGCCGGTGTTCGGACCCCGGTCGCCGTCGTCGCGCGCCTTGTGGTCCTGCGAGCTCGCCAGTGGCAGCACGTGCTGGCCGTCGATCATGCAGATGAAGCTTGCTTCCTCTCCGCTGAGGTATTCCTCGATCACCACGCGGTGGCCTGCGCTGCCGAAGGCATTGCCGGCGAGCATGCCGCGCGCGGCGGCGATGGCTTCTTCCTCGGTCTGCGCGAGGATCACGCCCTTGCCGGCCGCGAGCCCGTCGGCCTTCACCACGATCGGTGCGCCGTGGGCGCGGATGAAGGCCTCGGCTTCGTTGATGTCGGCGAAGCTGCCGTAGGCGGCCGTGGGAATCCCGTGGCGCTGCATGAAGTCCTTCGCGAAGGCCTTCGAGCCCTCCAGCTGTGCCGCGTTCGCGCTGGGACCGAAGATGCGCTGACCGCCGGCCCGGAAGGTATCGACGATGCCTGCGACCAGCGGCGCTTCCGGGCCGACCACGGTGAAGGCAACCGCCTCGCGTCTGGCCAGCGCGAGCAGGCCGTCGATGTCGGTGGCGCTCACTGCCACATTTTCGCACCCGGGCTCCAGTGCGGTGCCTGCGTTGCCCGGCGCCACCAGTACGCGGCTGACCCGGGGTGACCGGGCCAGCTTCCACGCCAGCGCGTGCTCGCGGCCACCGCCGCCCACCACCAGTATGTTCATGCCGTCTTACCCCTGATCCTGAATCGGTACGTCGCGCGTCGGGTCGGCAAGGCGCAGGGTGCCCGCCCCGTGCCCCTGAACCCTTCCCGAAGGCCTCGGAACGGCTTCAATGCCGGAAGTGGCGCATGCCGGTAAAAAGCATCGCGATGCCGTGCTCGTTCGCGGCGGCGATGACCTCCTCGTCGCGCATGGAGCCGCCGGGCTGGATCACTGCGGTGATGCCGGCCTCGGCGGCGGCGTCGATGCCGTCGCGGAACGGGAAGAAGGCGTCCGAGGCCATCACGCTGCCCGCCACGCGCAGGCCCTCGTCGGCAGCCTTGATTCCGGCGATCCTCGCCGAGTACACGCGGCTCATCTGGCCGGCGCCGACACCCACCGTCTGCTCGTCACGCGCGTAGACGATCGCGTTGGATTTCACGTACTTGGCCACCCGCCACGCGAAGCGGAGATCGCGTTCCTCCTGCTCCGGTCGGCGCGCGCCCGGTCACGCAGCGCAGCTCCACCTGCGCGAGGCTGCCCGTGTCCGCATCCTGCACCAGCAGGCCGCCACCGATGCGCCTGAAGTCCAGGCCCGCAGGGACCGCTGCCGCCGGGATCTCCAGGACCCGGACGTTGCCCTTCGCGCCGGTCGCGCGCAAGGCCCCGGGCCGGATCTCGGGGGCCAGGATCACCTCGACGAACTGACGGCTGACGATCGCCTGCGCGGTGTCGCCGTCGAGCGGTCGGTTGAAGGCGATGATACCGCCGAAGGCGGAGGTCGGATCGGTCTGGAAGGCACGCTCGTAGGCCATCAGCGGGCTTTGCGCGAGCGCGACGCCACAGGGGTTCGCGTGCTTCACGATCACGCAGGCCGGCTCGTCGAACTGGCGCACGCAATCCCAGGCCGCGTCCGCGTCGGCGAGGTTGTTGTAGCTCAGCGCCTTGCCCTGCAGCTGGCGAAAGCTCGCGAGCGTACCGGGTGCGGGTTCGATCTCGCGGTAGAAGGCGGCGGCCTGATGCGGATTCTCGCCGTAGCGCAGGTCGGCCACCTTGGAGTAGCCGAGATTCATCTGTCCGGGAAAACCGGCGACCTCGCCGGCGTCGTTCAGCGCCGACAGGTAGTTGCTGATCGCCGCGTCGTAGCGCGCGACGTGATCGAAGGCGGCGACCGCGAGGCGGAAGCGCTGTTCCGCGGACACGCCGCCGGCCTCCAGGGCCCGGGCGATCTCAGGGTACTGCACGGGATCGGTGGCCACGGCCACGTCGCGGAGGTTCTTCGCCGCCGCGCGCAGCATCGCGGGCCCGCCGATGTCGATGTTCTCGATCGCCTCCTCGAGCGTGCATCCCGGCCGCGCCACCGTGGCCTCGAAGGGGTAGAGGTTCACCACCAGCAGGTCGATCGGCGCGATGCCCTGCTCGGCCATCACCGCGTCGTCGGTGCCGCGCCGGCCGAGCAGGCCGCCGTGGATCTTTGGGTGCAGTGTTTTCACGCGCCCATCCATGATCTCCGGGAATCCGGTGTGCCCGGATACCTCGGTGACCTGCAGCCCGTGCTCGGTCAGCAGCCTCGCCGTGCCGCCGGTCGACAGCAGCTCGGCACCCTGCGCCTGCAGCGCGCGCGCCAGCTCGACCAGGCCGGTTTTGTCGGAGACCGATAGCAGCGCGCGGCGGATGGGTCGGGAATCGGACATTCGAGGTCCCCTGTGCCGAAAAGCCTGCAAGTATAACGGACTGGGCGGGTCTGCGGGGTCGGGTTGCCGTGCCGGGCAGCCCGGCGGGTCGCTGTGCCCGTACCCCGCGCAGGCGGAGCCGGGCAGAGGATACGAAGGGCCGTGATTTCCCACCGCCGGTCCTCCAATCCGCTCCGCGTCTGCACCCGTTTCCCACCATCCCGCGGAAAATGGCCTTGAAATCGTCACGAGAAAGCTTCAGGGTAATTAAAGCGTTTCGCCGCCCTCGGCGATATTCGGGGTGGGGAACGCATTTCCGGTGCCGGCCGAACTCCAAAACATCGCTTCCCCCGGCACCTACGCCCCCCTCCCGGGGGCTGATCCAGGGCGCGGCCGCAGCGGCTGCGCGCCGACCGGGTCGCCAGCAGCGCGCCCGGGACGACCTCCGCGAAGCGGGAGTCGATCAGGCCGGGTTCAGTGTTCGTGTCGAGCCTGCAGGGGATTCCCCGGCCTACGGCGTGGCGTATCTGTCCATTTCGCCATTCGTCACTGCCGGACCGCGGTCCGGCCCGAAGCATGGCGCACAGCGCCCCTTTGCCAGCGAGGAGCAGCATGTCAGCGAAAATACAGCAGGATTTCGGCGATACACCCATCGAGCGCCGCGACACCGATAACTACCGTGCCGAATACGTCACGTCCTTCGTGGACAAGTGGGACGAATTGATCGACTGGGACAGCCGGGCGAGCAGCGAAGGCGACTTCTTCATCCAGGTTCTGAAGGATCGCGGCGCAAAGCGGGTGCTGGACGTGGCCGCCGGCACCGGCTTCCACTCCGTGCAGCTCGTCGAGGCCGGGTTCGACGTGGTCACCGCCGACGGCAGCCCGGAGATGCTGGCGAAGGCCTTCGAGAACGGGCGCAAGCGTGGGCACATCCTGCGGACCACCCAGGCCGACTGGCGCTGGCTGAACCGGGACATCTACGGCCGCTATGACGCGGTGGTGTGCCTCGGCAATTCCTTCACCCACCTGTTTCGGGAAAACGACCGCCGCAAGGCGCTGGCCGAGTTCTACTCCGCGCTGAACCACGACGGTGTCCTGATTCTCGATCAGCGCAACTACGACGCGATCCTCGACCACGGCTATTCCAGCAGCCACACCTACTACTACTGCGGCGACAACGTGTCGGTGGCCCCGGAACACGTCGACGAGGGGCTCGCCCGGTTCCAGTACTCGTTCCCCGACAAGTCCGTGTACCACCTCAACATGTTCCCGCTGCGCAAGGCGTACGTGCGCCGGCTGATGCGCGAGGTGGGTTTCCAGACCATCAACACCTACGGCGACTTCAAGGAGACCTACCACGAGACGGAGCCGGACTTCTTCATTCACGTCGCCGACAAGCGTTATGCAGAGGAGATCGAATGATGCAGAACTATTCCAGCCCCGTCGCGACCGCGCGCGATTATTACAACAGCCCGGATGCCGATAACTTCTATCACAGCATCTGGGGCGGTGAGGACATCCACATCGGCCTGTACGAGCACGATCGCGAACCGATCGTCGACGCGAGCCGCCGCACCGTGGCGCACATGGCCGATCTGCTCGGCGAGCCGAAGCCCGAGTGGCGGGTGCTCGACCTCGGTGCGGGTTACGGTGGGTCCGCGCGCTATTTGGCCGACAACCACGGATGCCGGGTCACCGCACTGAACCTGAGCGAGGTGGAGAACGAGCGCAACCGTTCGATCAACAAGGCGCGCGGGCTCGACTCGCTGATCGAGGTCATCGACGGCAGTTTCGAGAGTGTGCCCGCACCCGATGGCGAATTCGATGTGGTCTGGTCCCAGGATGCCTTTCTGCACAGCGGCGAGCGGGAACAGGTGATGCGGGAGGCGGTCCGGGTGCTGAAACCTGGCGGGGTCCTGATCTTCACCGACCCGATGGCGGACGACGCCTGCCCCGAGGGGGTGCTCGACCCGATTCTTGAGCGTATCCACCTCGACAGCCTGGGGTCGCCGGGTTTCTATCAGCAGACGGCGGGGGATCTCGGGCTCAAGCCGATCGGCTTCGAAGACCACACCCACCAGCTGCCACGGCACTACGGCCGCGTGCGCGAGGAACTGGAATCCCGCGAGACGGATCTTGCCAGCCAGATCTCGCCGGACTACATCGAGCGCATGAAGAAGGGCCTCGGACACTGGGTGGACGGCGGTCAGGCCGGCCACCTCGCCTGGGGCATCTTCCGCTTCCGCAAGGCCGCCTGACCCGGAACGTTCGCCGGCCGGTCAGCCTCCCGGATCGACGGGGAGGCCGCGACCGGAACCATGAACGGAACCGTTTTCAGGCCGCCGGCCCGGGCCCGTCAGGGGCGTCGGACGGTGTCGCTTCGCTCTGCGAGCTTGCCGGTCATTGCGATTCGAACCGCAGCTCTTTCACGTCAACGACCTTTCAACAAGGAGTCCCACTCCCCATGAGCAAACGCTACCTCTTTACCTCCGAATCCGTGTCCGAGGGCCACCCGGACAAGATATGCGACCAGGTCTCCGATGCGATCCTGGACGCCTACCTCGCCGAGGACCCCAAGGCCCGCGTGGCCGCCGAGACCTTCACCACGACCGGCCTGGTGCTGGTGGGTGGCGAGGTGAAGTCCAGCGCCCGGGTCGAGATCGAGGACATCGTCCGTGACGTGGTCCGGGACATCGGGTACGACAGCTCCGACAAGGGCTTCGATTACGAAACCTGCTCCGTCGCGGTCACGCTGGGCAAGCAGTCGGCCGACATCAACCAGGGTGTCGACCGCCAGCGCCCGGAAGAGCAGGGCGCCGGCGACCAGGGGCTGATGTTCGGATACGCGTGCAACGAGACCGACGTGCTGATGCCGGCCCCGATCCACTTCGCCCACCGCCTGGTGCGGCGTCAGGCGGAGGTGCGCAAGAACGGCACGCTGCCCTGGCTGCGCCCCGACGCGAAGAGCCAGATCAGCTTCCGCTACGAGAACAACCGGGCGGTCGCCGCCGACGCGGTGGTGCTTTCCACTCAGCACGCACCGGAGATCGAGCAGAAGACGCTGGTCGAGGCGGTGATGGAGGAGATCATCAAGCCGGTGCTGGGTCAGGAGTGGCTGCATGAAGACACCCGCTTCCACATCAACCCGACCGGCCGTTTTGTCACCGGCGGACCGATGGGCGACTGCGGCCTGACCGGGCGCAAGATCATCGTCGACACCTACGGTGGCATGGCGCGTCACGGCGGCGGCGCCTTCTCCGGCAAGGATCCGTCCAAGGTCGACCGTTCCGCGGCCTATGCCTGCCGCTACGTGGCCAAGAACATCGTCGCGGCGGGGCTGGCCGAGCGCTGCGAGGTGCAGGTGTCCTACGCGATCGGCGTGGCCGAGCCGACCTCGATCGCGGTTGAGACCTTCGGCACCGGCAAGGTCGACGAGAGCCAGCTGACCGCCCTGGTGCGCAAGCACTTCGATCTGCGCCCCTACGGCATCCTGAAGATGCTGGACCTGGAGCGGCCGATCTACCGCCCCACCGCAGCCTACGGTCACCTCGGGCGGGAGGATCTGGATCTGTCCTGGGAACGCACCGACAAGGCGCAGGCCCTGGCCGACGATGCCGGCGTGAGCCCCCGCAAGGCCTCGGCCTGACGGTTCGTGCGGCATCCGGCACGGTTCCCATCCGGCACGGTTCCGGAAGCCGACCCGTCTCGTGGCGCCTGCACGTTGGCTGACTGTGGCCGGCCGCGGTGGCTGCCGGCACGGCGGGAACGGCGGTTTGCTGACGCCGGGAGGCGGGTCTTCGCGCCCGCGCCCCGGCCCGAAGTCAGTGCCGCGCCGGAGCTGGTTCAACCCGGATCGAGTCGCTGCCAGCCGCCGCCGATCAGGCCCTCCACCGGCCGGAAACGGGTTTTGTAGCCCATCTTGTCGGACCCGGGGATCCAGTAGCCGAGGTACAGGTGCGGGAGTGTCCGGCATCGCGTCTCCTCGATCTGGTGCAGGATCGCGAAGGTCCCGAGACTGCGCTCCGGGAGGTCGGGGTCGAAGAAGGTGTACATCGCCGAAAGGCCCTGGGGCGTCTGATCGGTGACCGCGACGGCCAGCAGTATCGGTCCGCGCCGGAACTCGATCAGCAGCACGCCGCAGTTGCGGTCGCTGAGCATGCCGGCGTAGTCGGCGCGGGTGGTGTCTTCCATGCCCCCGCCCGCGTGCCGGCTGACGAGGTAGCGCCGCAGCAACCGCACGTGCTCGTCGAGATCAGGCTGCGTCACGACGCGGGCATCGAGATCGGCGTTGCGCCGCAGGCAGCGGCGCTGCACCCGGCTCGGCCGGAATGCGTGCACGGGGATGCGCACCGGAACGCAGGCATTGCAGCGGGGACACTGGTGGCGGTAGACGAACTGACCGCTGCGCCGGAAACCCCGCGCCAGCAGCTGGCCGTAATGATGGTCCTCCAGGCTGATCGCCGGGTCGACCAGCACCGTCTGCATCTCCCGGTCCTCGAGATAGGGACAGGGCTGCGGCGCGGTCATGTACCAGTTGATGGGGCTGCTCTGCATCGGCCTATCGTGACAGCTCCGGACGTCGGCGGAAAAGTGGGCCGACGGAACCCCGGGAGACGGACCTCCGGGTCGCCGCGCCCGGCCGCCCTCCGCAAGCACCCGAAGCCAGGGGGCTTAGCTGGGGCGTCCGGGGGCTTGTGGTATTTTTCGCGTACTTTGAAAAGGTTTTGGTTGTGATGACAACGAGCAAAGAGCAGATCGAAAAGGCCCTCGCCGAGCGCATCCTGATACTGGATGGCGCGATGGGAACGATGATCCAGGAATACCGCCTGGAGGAGGCCGACTACCGAGGGGACCGCTTCGCCGACTGGGCCAGCGACCTGAAGGGCAACAATGACCTGCTGACGCTGACCCGCCCGGACGTGATCAAGGCGATTCACGGCGACTACCTCGCGGCCGGTGCCGACATCATCGAGACCAACACCTTCAACGGCACCCGCATCGCGATGGCGGACTACGCGATGGAGGATCTGGTGCCGGAACTCAACCGGGAGGCCGCGCGTCTCGCGCGCACCGCCGCTGACGAGTGGAGCGCGAAGACGCCGGAGCGGCCGCGCTTCGTCGCCGGCGTGCTCGGGCCGACCAACCGGACCGCCAGCATCTCCCCGGACGTGAACGACCCGGGCTACCGCAACGTCGACTTCGACACCCTGGTCGCGAACTACCGCGAGTCGGCCATGGCGCTGATCGAGGGCGGCGCGGACCTGCTGCTGATCGAGACCGTGTTCGACACGCTGAACGCGAAGGCTGCCGTGTTCGCGCTGGAGACGCTGTTCGAGGAGACCGGACAGCGCGTGCCGGTGATGATCTCCGGCACGATCACCGATGCCTCCGGACGCACGCTATCCGGACAGACCACCGAGGCCTTCTGGAACAGCCTGCGCCACGCACGGCCGGTGTCCTTCGGCCTGAACTGCGCCCTGGGTGCGAAGGAACTGCGCCAGTACGTGGAGGAACTCTCGAAGCTCGCCGACGTGGCGGTCTCTGCGCATCCGAATGCGGGCCTGCCGAACGAATTCGGCGAATACGACGAGAGCCCGGAGCAGATGGCGGCCGACATCGGCGAGTGGGCCGCATCCGGCTTCCTGAACATCGTCGGCGGNTGCTGCGGCACCACGCCNAAGCACATCAAGGCGATNGCCGAGGCGGTTNCGCCCCATGCACCGCGTGTGATCCCCGAAAACGCGCCCGCCTGCAGGCTCTCCGGCCTGGAGCCGCTGAACATCGGCGCGGACTCGCTGTTCGTGAACGTCGGCGAGCGGACCAACGTGACCGGCAGCCGGCGCTTTGCCCGCCTGATCCGCGACGAGGATTACGAGACCGCGCTGGAGGTGGCCGCGGAACAGGTCGAGAACGGCGCCCAGATGATCGACGTGAACATGGACGAGGGCATGCTGGACTCGCAGGCGGCGATGGAGCGCTTCCTGAAGCTGGCCGCCTCCGAGCCGGACATCTCCCGGGTGCCGGTGATGGTCGACTCCTCGAAGTGGGAGATCATCGAGGCGGGCCTGAAGTGCATCCAGGGCAAGGGCGTGGTGAATTCGATCTCCATGAAGGAGGGCGAGCAGCAATTCATCGAGCAGGCCCGGCTGGTGCGCCGCTACGGGGCCGCGGTGATCGTGATGGCCTTCGACGAGAAGGGCCAGGCCGACACGCAGGAGCGCAAGGAGGAGATCTGCGAGCGCGCCTACCGCATCCTGACGGAGCAGATCGGGTTCCCGGCCGAGGACGTGATCTTCGATCCGAACATCTTCGCGATCGCCACGGGCATCGAGGAACACGACAACTACGGCGTGGACTTCATCGAGGCGACCCGCGGGATCAAGCAGCGGCTGCCGCATGCACTGGTGTCCGGCGGAGTGTCCAACGTCTCCTTCTCCTTCCGCGGCAACGATCGGGTCCGGGAGGCGATCCATGCCGTATTCCTGTACCACGCGATCCGCGCGGGCATGGACATGGGCATTGTCAACGCCGGCCAGCTGGCGGTCTACGACGATATCGAGCCGGAGCTGAAGGAGGCGGTCGAGGACGTGGTGCTGAACCGCCGTGCGGACGCCACCGAGCGCCTGCTGGACCTCGCGGAGCGCTACCGGGGCGGTGGCGGTGCTGCGAAGAAGGAGGATCTCGCGTGGCGGGAGCTGCCGGTGTCCCGGCGGCTCGAGCATGCGCTGGTGAAGGGCATCGACGCCTACGTGGTCGAGGACACCGAGGAGGCCCGCCTGGAGGCGGAGCGCCCGATCGAGGTGATCGAGGGGCCGCTGATGGACGGCATGAACGTGGTTGGCGATCTCTTCGGCGAGGGCAAGATGTTCCTGCCGCAGGTGGTCAAGTCCGCGCGGGGGGGGGGCCCACCTGATCCCCTACATCGAGGCCGAGAAGAGCGGTGACGGTGACGCCAAGGGCCGCATCCTGATGGCCACGGTCAAGGGCGACGTGCACGACATCGGCAAGAACATCGTCGGTGTGGTGCTTCAGTGCAACAACTTCGACGTGATCGACATGGGCGTGATGGTGCCGGCCCAGAAGATCCTCGACACCGCGCGCGAGGAGAAGGTGGACATCATCGGCCTGTCCGGGCTGATCACCCCTTCGCTCGAGGAGATGTCGCACGTCGCCGCCGAGATGCAGCGCCAGGGCTTCGACGTTCCGCTGCTGATCGGTGGCGCGACCACCTCGCGGGCGCACACCGCGGTGAAGATCGAGCCGCAGTACGATGCCGGCCCGGTGGTCTGGGTGAAGGACGCCTCGCGCGCGGTTGGCGTCGCGCAGAAACTGATCAGCCCGGGACTGAAGGAGAAGTACGCGGCAGAGATCCGCGACGAGTACACTGAGCTCCGCAAGAGCCTGGCCGGGCGCAAGAAGCGCGTCGAGTGGCTGACGCTGGAAGAAGCACGGGATAACCGTCCGGTTATCGACTGGAGCGCCTACGAGCCGGTGCGCCCGCGCGCGCTGGATCCCGAATGGCAGCCGCCGGCGGGGGTCCAGCGTCTCCAGCCCTACGGTCCGGACTCCGTGCTGCTGCGGCTCGACGACTACGACCTGCGCGAGGTCAGTCGATACATTGACTGGACGCCGTTCTTCCATGCCTGGCAGCTCCACGCGGCCTACCCGCGCATCCTCGACGACGAGGTCGTGGGCGCCGAGGCGCGCAAGCTGTTCGAGGACGGGCAGCGGATGCTCGAGCGCATGATCGATGAACAGTGGGTGCGCCTGCGCGGCGTGGTCGGCCTGTTCCCGGCGAACGCGGTCGACGATGATGACATCGAGATCTATCGCGACGCGGCGCGCCGCAAGGTGCTGAAGCGTCTGCACCACCTGCGCCAGCAGGTGCAGCGGCGCCGGGGTTCGCCCAGCCACTCGCTCGCGGATTTCGTCGCGCCGAAGGAAAGCGGGGTGGCCGACTGGATGGGCGCCTTCGCGGTCAGCGCCGGCGGTGAGGTGGATGCGCGCGCCAAGGCCTACGAGGCGGCGCACGACGATTACCACTCGATCCTGCTGAAGAGTCTGGCAGACCGCCTCGCCGAGGCCTTTGCCGAGGCCCTGCACCGGCGCGTGCGGCGCGATTTCTGGGGCTACGTGCCGGACGAGGACCTCGACAACGAGGCGCTGATCCGGGAACGCTACCGCGGGATCCGCCCGGCCCCCGGCTACCCGGCCTGTCCGGAACACACCGAGAAGGGCCTGCTCTGGGAGTTGATCGACCCGGTCCGGAACGCCGACATGACGCTCACCGAGAGCTACGCGATGCTGCCGGTCTCGGCGGTGTCCGGGTGGTACTTCGCCCACCCGGAGTCGCGCTACTTCGGACTGGGGCAGGTCAACCGCGACCAGGTCGAGGACTATGCGCGGCGCAAGGGCTGGAGCATCGAAGAGGCCGAGCGCTGGCTTGCGCCGAACCTCGGGTACGATCCGGCCCAGACGGAGGCCGCGCCACCGACGGCCAGGACGGCCTGACGCCTTTCCGCGGGCCGGGGCGGCCCCCTCCCCAGCCCTCCCCCGCAAGCGGGGGAGGGT
>SL_8KL_010_SEDDRAFT_10004150_pt1 | contig 11754 bp, 9 predicted proteins | sample SodLakKL_010_SED_4_FD_11160 | JGI IMG/M metagenome (IMG submission 11160) | reverse complement strand
GGAGGTTAGCAAATGCGTTTGCATCAAATATAAGACATAAAAAAAGGATAAGGAATCCTGTTTTCAGCCACGTGCGTTTCTCCGTATTCGGCATGAAGTCCTTTNCTGTTGTTCCGCAATGCATAAGGCGGCAAATGTGCCTATGAGTTGAAAAAAGCTGCCAAATGCATAGGCGGTCGAACGCTTTATTTTCGTTGTAGAGAAGACAGGTATTGGACTTTTTACGAAGCCGTCAATACTTGCAGGTGCAAGAATATTTCTGTCAAAAAATATTTAGAACATTTCAAGTACAACATTGCAAGCACTTTTTTGTTGTTCGAATCATCCGCCGAATCAAAAAAAATCAGCACCTTCTGAGCGTGAAGATCCGGCAGCCTTAAGGGCCTCATGAAACGCTGCAGCGGGTTTAGCGGGCCTTTGGCCAGTATCAGGGATAAAATTTTTCCGAGGCAAGGCCATTCTTTCAACCGGTCCCCGTCAATCCGGAAAAACAACGCTGATCCGCTCCCTGGAGCAGCAAGCCGAAAAAAAGGTCACGAAGGCATCGAAAAACGAGAGTTTAGAAACGATATCGATGCCGATGCAATCGCCGTATCCCTGTTGGGAGCATTTGACGCCTTGCTCCTCCAGACATGGTTTGATGATGCCATTGAACCGAAAACAGCTGCCCAAAAAATGCTCGACAGCCTTTTTTACGGGACCAGGAAGTAAACATCAAAACAATTATTTTGGGGAGGTTCCGGCCCCTTGGGGGTGCTATTATCCCCTCATGGCGGTTCCCCCGGCGCTTTCTTATGCCGTTTACCTTTATATAGTGCTTCTCGCCACGGCTATCAAGCCCATATGACGGTTAATGTGTTCGTTTGTCTAAAAATAAGTTGACGTTAGGATAAAATTCAACTATCTATTCTGGTATGGTACTATCCTGTATCTTCTTCCCTGCCTGGCACGAAAGCGTGCAATTTCTTTTTTGCTTTAAATACAAATTATAGGGGATTCCCATTAAGCGAATGGCTTACCTGACGGGTATGCTGACACTGGCATTGCGTTTTTTATTTCGCTCCTGATGTTGACACCCTGCAGGGCAGTAATTACTTATACGTTAGAGTTTAATTTTCGGGTTTTTTCAATAATTTTTGGATACGGGAAAGGGGCGGGAAAAATGAATAAACAATTTGTTCCCAAGATATTAATTGTTGTTGGTTTTTTGATTGTTGCCGGGTTCGGTGGCGTTTATGCTGAAACCCTTCCTGAAGAAACCGAAGCTGAAATGGTCCAGGCGCCCGGAGAAGAAATTGTGCCTGAAACACCCGGGTCGGAAGCTGCAGAGGAAGAGCCCCGGGTTGATACACTGGAAGCAGCGGTTCAGCGGGTGCTTGAAACACACCCTGAAATCAGGGCGGCATCCTATGGCCGTCGCGCCAGGGACTGGGAGGTGGTGCAGTCAAGAGCTTCCTTTCTCCCACGATTGGATGGTTCCGCGTCATGGGGCTACATGAAGCAGGACAGACCCTCCCTCGAGGATGACGACTTCTGGCCCAGGCAGCATATGGTAAGCCTCCGCCAGAATGTTTTCAGGGGAGGATCGGATCTGGCCGACTTGAACAGGCAGAAGTTCCGGGTGGCGTCCCAGGCCTATCTGGTCCGGGGCACGTCCGATAATGTCGCCCTTCTGACCACACGGGTCTACATGAATGTGCTTCGCAGCATGGCTCTTCATGAGTTGGCCAAGGAAAACCTGGTCAACCACGAACGGATAGTTGACCAGTTGCAATTGCGGTTGAGCTCCGGAGTGGATGCCCGTGCGGAAATGGACCAGGTCAAGGGGCGCCTTGCCCTGGCAAAGTCGAATGTCGTGGTAACCGAGGCCAATCTTCACGATGCCATTACCGATTTCAATGCTGTTGTCGGCCTGTTCCCGGAAGATCTGGCCGCACTGGAACCGCTGGATTTCACAATGCCGGAGGACCTTGCCGAAGCGGAAGCGCTTGCCCTGGAAAACCATCCTATAATCAACTCGGCCGAGGCGGACCTCGAGGCACGGCGGGCCCAGTATGACATTGCAAAAAGACGGCTGTCTCCAAGCGTTGATGTGTCAGCCGACTACAACTGGGACAAGGATGTATGGCCTCTTGAGGGAAAGCGGCATTATTTTTCGGCGGCTGCCACCGTGAGTATGAACTTTTTCGCCGGCGGACGTGATCACGGACGGATCAGGGAGACCCTTTACCTGATAAGGGAGGCCGAGGAAATATCTGAGAATGCCCGGCGCCAGACTGCCCAGTCCCTCCGCCTTTCCTGGGAAGCCAACCATGCGGCCCGGGACCGGGTCGTCTATCTCGGGGACTATGCCGAGGCGGCTGCGGCAACAGCCGAGGCATTTGACACCCAATGGAATATCGGCAGGAGGACCATGTTCGACCTGTTGGACACCCAGGCGGAAGCCATTAATGCCAGGTCTGATCTCATCCGGGCCCGTTACGATCTGCTGTATTCCGAATTCAGGATCTTGAACAGTATGGGAACGCTTGTTCATGCCCTTGGCCTGGAATGGCCCGAGGAAGGGCTGATCGAGGAGAGGCGAAACAATAGGGTCGCAAACGGCCGTATCGAGGACCCTGCTGGCGAGTCAGGCGAAGCGCCTTACCCGGATGAGGATGCTTTTGATGAGGAAGACGTGATTGAGGGCGATGATTCCGGACAGGCGGCCTGACCCGTTTAATCATAAATTGCCGTGCGGCTTCATTGGGCCGGTTTTATTAAATTCATGGCCAGGGGTTGTTTCCAGGCCAGTTCGGCACGGAAGCCGCATGGCGTTATGAGTTGCAGTTGTTTTATTCCAACAGGGGGTAAGCAGGGTTTTATGCCCGTGATTTTGCGGAAAACAGACCGCGGCGGCATCTCGTCGGTTGTTTTTCAGGTTGGGCATGGGAAGCTGCTTGGAGGATGACATTATCTCTGGTGCTCATCGAAAAATATCGGGAAATGCATCGACACTGGCCGTCTTTTCTTGGTTTGTCGTTAAAGTATGGCCTTGTTTCCTGATTCCTGTCATCATCGGATCGGCAATCATTGCCGGCGCATTGATGGATGGCGATTTCCGGATCGATCGGGAAGTCCTCAAGCAGGCTGAGCACCAGTACGGCAGAGGCGCGGTGGACCGCCTCCTGGAATGGGAAGAGATGATCCGTTCAACAAAGCGGCGTCAATCGGATTATGAAAAGCTGGAAAGTGTCAACCGGTTTTTCAACAGCAGGGTTCGGTATGCTGAAGATATCGATGTCTGGGGGGTAGAGGATTACTGGGCTACCCCTTTCGAATTTTTGGGCAAAAATGAAGGGGACTGCGAGGATTTTGCCATCGCCAAATATTTTTCGCTCAAGGCGCTCGGCGTGAAAGAGGAAAAACTCAATATCATGTATGTCAAGGCGCTGCACCTTGGAATCGCTCACATGGTCTTGGCATATTACAGCACACCNGAAGCGGACCCCCTGATTCTNGACAATATCATTGACGACATCCTTCCCGGGTCGAAGCGGACCGATCTTTTACCCGTTTTCGGCTTCAACGGCAGCGGGTTATGGACGGCCAAACAGCGGGCTCAGGGGGCGCTTCCCGCAAGAAGCGAACGCCTGAGGCCCTGGCAGGAATTGCAGCGCAGAATGTCAGGGGGCGTTCTGTCAAAATGAGGACAGAAACATGACGTTATATCGCCAGGTCATCATCTTCGCTTTTGGATTGTTTCTTATACTTTTTATCGGCACATGGTTTGCAAAGCTTGAAACCACGCGTTCCTTCCTGCTGGATCAGCTCGAGTCCCATGCCCAGGACACGGCAACATCCCTTGCACTTTCCATCACGCAGCACATGATGCCCCGGGACATGGCCACCATTGAAAGCATGATCAATGCCGTATTTGACAGGGGGTATTACAACGCCGTCCAACTATCGGATGTGAGCGGTGCGGTATTGGTCGACCGCACCCTCGATGTCAATATTCATGGCGTGCCACCCTTTTTTGTTCGCTGGGTTCGCCTGGATACGCCCGATGCAACGGCCATGGTCATGGCCGGATGGCGCCAGACGGGTTCCATTTATGTGAAAAGCCATCCCGGGTATGCGTACCGGACCCTTTGGGATGACGTTGTCAGAACAACCGCCTGGTTTATCGCCTGCGGGGCTTTTGTTCTCATCGCGGGGGGCTTCGGGTTGCGCCTGTTGCTCAGGCCGTTGGTCCGGATTGAAGATCAGGCCGATGCGATCTGCCGGAAAGAATATGCGATACAGGAGAAAATCCCCCGGACAAGGGAGTTCAGGCGCGTGGTGGAGGCCATGAACCGCATGACCGTGAAGGTCAAGGAGATGTTTGATGAACAGGTGGCTCAGGCGGAGGGGCTTCGGGAGCGTGCTTACAAGGACCCGGTAACGGGGCTGGGCAGCCGGCGCTATTTCGATATCCAGGTTGCGGCCCGCCTTGACNACCGGGACAGTGCCGCAAAAGGGATTTTGCTCCTTGTCAGCCTGAACGACCTGGAAAGGCTGAACCTGGAGCAGGGCTTCCAGGCCGGTGACGAATTTCTGAGGCGCGTGGGGTTGCTGCTCCGGGAATTTACCCGGGACCATGCGAGTTGTGTTCTTGCACGTTTCACCGGCGGTGATTTCGGGATTTTTCTTCCCGATGCGCCCCCATGGGATGCGGAAAAAATCGCCCGCGGCATAGCCGGAGAGCTGGCGCAGCTCGCTCCGGAGCGGATTGCCGTTTCGGACAATATCGGCTATGTCGGCGCGGCTGCGTATGAAACTGCCGTGCCGCTGGGCCGCATGCTGTCGGAAGCCGATCTTGCCTTGAATATGGCGAGGCAGAAAGGACCGAACGGATGGAGTGTCCGCAAGATAACAGAAAAAGCGGATATCATGCCCCTTGGAAAGCACCAGTGGAAGGCATTACTGGAAAAGGCGATTTCCGAGCGGCGTTTCAGCCACGATTTTCAAACGGTGGTGAAGGCCGGGGACACAAGCCACCCCGTGCACCTGGAGGTCTTTTCCCGCTTCCTTCTTGAAGACGACAAGGTGCTGAGCGCCGGCATATTCATGCCGCTTGCCGAGCGCCTCAAACTCGTTTCCGCCATTGACCGGATTGCCATTGAAGCGGTGATGCAGCTTGATCCCAGCCGTCTGCCGGTGCGAGTCATTGCGGTAAACGTTTCCCCGGCATCCCTTCAGGATGATGCGTTCAGGCAGTGGCTTCATTCCGCGCTCAAATCCCTGCCCGAAACGGCCCCGCGCATTATTTTCGAGTTTTCCGAATACAGCGCGGTCCGGAACCTGGATCTGCTGAAATCCGTCACCGCGTTCATACGTGATTGCGGCCATGCCGTCGGACTCGATCATTATGGCCAGAGCTTTTCCAATCTGGGGTATCTTCAGTCGATACGCCCGCACTACGTAAAGATTGATCGGGCGTATACCGGTGAGCTCAAGGAAAAAGGCAGCGACAGTCGGTTTTATATCGGCTCTTTATGCAGTGTCGCCCACAGCATTGACATTATGGTTGTTGCCGAGGGTGTGGAAACCGATCAGCAGTTGGAGATTCTACGGGAGCTGAACGTCGATGCGATTCAGGGGTATGTCGTCGACCGGCCAAAACCGATTCTGGGAATGCTCAGGGAAGAATAAAGGAAACAAAATCGCTCACAAAATATCATCGGCCATCAGTATGCCGGAATCGTCCGCCTTTCGCAGGCGCGCGCGTTCCTTCATTTTATCCTGGGCGTGCTGCGGGAGCTCCGTGTAGAGAATGACTTTTTTCCGGATCAGCAGATCGATAAGGTCTTCAACCAGACGGATCATTCCCTTGTCCGACATGGACAGCAGCAGTTTTTTGGGGTCTTCGGCGCCGGTATTGTGGAGAAAATTGAGAATTTCATCGTCGATAGCGGATTTTTCTTCCCGGGCATTTGCCTGGGGCGCATTGTATATCGCTTTGATGCTGCCGTTTTTGTCCCGCTCGATGTACAGCATGGGCATTACCCTTTCCGGTATTGCGGCGGTATTGGAGTGATTATTGAAAAATAACATTATTTTTTAAAAAACAACAGGCATATCATGGAGTCCTGAAAGGTACTGAGATTGTTTGGCGGCAGTGCTCTCATGGGATTGGTAAAGGAAGCGTGAATGAATACTCCTGAAGCGGAAAAGCCTCTGGCTCCGGAATCATGGCAGATAAAGGCGGATATTGATACCCATGACGATCCACTGCTGGATTGCCTGGTTCAGCTGAGCAAACTGTATGGCATCCCGGCGCCCCGAATGGGCCTCGTCTCCGGGCTCCCCCTTGTGAACAACCGCCTGACGGTGGAACTTTTTCCGAGGGCGGCGGATAGGGCCGGTCTTTCGTCGCGTATCGTGAAGAAACCCATAGGCAGGATTTCAGCTATGCAGCTCCCGGCGCTGCTGCTGCTCCATGACCGCCAGGCCTGTGTTCTTGTGGACATCGACAATTCCGGCGATGCATTCAGGATTCTGCTGCCGGAGACCGGGATGGGCGAAACGCTTGTCACCAGGGAAGAGTTGGAAAAGCGATACACGGGCTATGCCATTTTTGTGCGGCCGAAATACCGTACAGAAGATCATACAACCGGTGAAAGAGCTTCCGGGACGGAGAAAAACTGGTTCTGGGGAACATTTTTCAAAAACTGGCGCATATACCGGGATGTGCTGGTCGCATCCTTCCTGATCAATGTGTTCGGCCTGGCGAGTCCCTTTTTCGTGTTGATCGTCTATGATCGCGTCATACCCAATCATGCCGTGGAAACCCTGTGGGTTTTGGCAATAGGCATTACGGTGATTTATTTTTTTGCCGTGTTGATGCGGACGCTTCGGAGCTATTTTATTGATGAGGCGGGCAGCCGGGCAAACCTCATGATTTCCTCGAGGCTGCTTCAGAAGGTGCTTGACCTGAAAATGGAGGTGCGGCCCCGGTCCATCGGATCTTTCACCCGGAATCTTCAGGAATTTGAAAGCATCAGGGATTTTGTCACTTCCTTTTCCATCTCGTCCGTGGTCGATCTTCCGTTCATGCTGCTGGGCCTGTTCGTTGTCTGGTATATCGGGGGGAATATCGTCTTTGTTTTCCTGGCAGCCATTGCGATCCTGGCCCTTCACGCCCTGCTGATCCAGAGACCGCTGGAAGGGGCGGTGGGAAAAACGCTCGACGCGTCTTCGCAGAAAAGCGCCATCCTGGTAGAGGGGATCTCGGGCCTTGAAACGATCAAGACGCTCGGCGCCGAAAGCCAGATTCAGCGGGCATGGGAGGAATCGGTCAGCTATATCGCGAAGTGGAGCTCACGCTCCAGGGCGCTGGCAAATTCGGTCAATGACGCTTCTTTTTTCTGGCAAAGCATGGTGGTCGTCGGCGTCGTCATAGCAGGGGTATACAAGATCAATGCGGGCGAGCTTACCCAGGGCGGGCTGATCGCCCTGGTCATCCTTTCCCGGCACGTACTTTCACCCATGGGCCAGGTCATGGGTCTTGCCACGCGTTATCAGCGGGCGAAAAAGGCCCTCGAAACGCTCAACCATATCATGGCGCTTCCCGTGGAGCGTCCGGCCGGGAAGACCTTTCTGCACAGGGCGCATTTCACCGGCGCCGTCGGCATTAAAAACATGACGTTTGCCTATCCCGGCCAGTCTGCGGCGGTGTTTAACAACATCAGCCTGGAGATAGCAGCGGGGGAAAAAGTTGGCATCATCGGGCCCATCGGGTCGGGGAAAACCACCATAGGAAAGCTTGTGATGGGCCTGTATGAACCGCAAAGCGGTATGGTCACCATGGACGGAACGGATATCCGCCAGGTCGATCCAACGGAACTGCGCCGCTTCATCGGGTATGTCCCCCAGGACATCCAGCTTTTCAGGGGCACTGTCCGCAATAACATCACCATGGGCACCCGGGAGGTGGATGATGCGACAATCCTTTGGGCCGCGGATGCGTCGGGTGTCGATGAATTTGTCAAAAAACACCCGCTTGGGTATGACATGGAAATCGGGGAACTGGGCAGGGGGCTCTCCGGCGGCCAGCGCCAGTGCATCGTTATGGCCCGTGCCCTGGTGCTTGACCCGCCCGTGCTGGTGCTCGATGAGCCAACCAGCAATATGGACAACCGGAGCGAGATGCGCATCAGAAAAAAGCTGGGGGCGATGATCCGGAACAAGACCCTTATTTTAATCACGCACCGTGCGTCCCTGCTGGACATGGTGGACCGTCTGGTCGTTATCGACAGCGGCACCATCGTTGCTGACGGGCCCAAGGCACCGGTTCTTGAAGCCTTGAAAAGAGGCCAGCTGAAAATGTAATCAGGAGCAGCGCAATTGAAAGAAAAAAATGAGGAACTGTTCTACCGGATGCAGGCCAAAGACGTGGATCATGCAGCCGATATCCGGGCCGCGATTCTTGCCCAGTCCCCCAAGGGGGGAAGGGCGATCATATGGTCCGTCCTGTTTCTTCTTTTCGCGGGCATTTACTGGGCCTCGGTTTCTGAAGTCGAAGAAGTTACCAGGGGTGAGGGAAGGGTGATCCCTTCGGGTCAGATCCAGGTCATCCAGAACCTGGAGGGGGGCATCCTTTCGGAGATACTGGTTCGGCCGGGTGACAGGGTCGAAAAAAACCAGGTGCTTCTACGGATCGATGAAACCCGCTTTTCTGCATCCTTTCAGCAGAACCGGGCGCGGTATCTCGCCAACCTGGCCAAGGCGGCCCGCCTGCATGCAGAATCGGCCGAAACGCCATTGATGATGCCGCAGGCGGTAATCGACGAGGAGCCGGAAATCGGTGAAAATGAAAGGCGGCTGTATCTTTCGCGGCAAAACGAGCTCCGGTTGGCGGAGGATATCCGGAAGGAGCAGCTCAACCAACGCTTAAGCGAAAAGGAAGAGCTGGATGTCCGGCTTAGGGAACTCAACAAAACCTATGAATTTTTTGAAAAGGAGCTGGCGCTGCTGAGGCCGCTCGTTGAGCAGGGCGCGTTTTCAGAAATGGAACTCCTCCAGGCGGAGCGGCGGGCGGGCGAGATGCGTGGGGATATAGAAATGGTAAAGCAGTCCATTCCCCGTGTCCGATCCATGATCGATGAGAGCCGTGCAACGCTTCAGGAAGTCCGCTTGAGTTTTATCAACAAGGCGAAATCGGAATTGAACCAGGTCGCCTCCCAGCTCGGGGAGGAAACTGCGACTGCCCTTGGCCTGAGGGACCGGCTCGACAGGACACTGGTGCGGTCCCCTGTCAACGGAACCGTTAACCGTGTATTGGTCAGCACGGTGGGCGGCGTTGTCCAGCCGGGGATGGACCTCGTGGAAATTGTGCCTGCCGACGGAACCCTGCTTATCGAAGCAAAAATCAGGCCTTCCGATATCGCATTTTTGAGGCCGGATCAAAATGCCATGGTCAAGATCACCGCCTATGATTTTACGATATACAGGGGATTGGACGCACAACTGGAACACATCGGCGCTGACAGCATTACCGATGACAGGGGAAACAGTTTTTACCTCGTCCTGCTGAGAACGGAAAGGAATTACCTGGGGACGGAAAGCGATCCGCTGCCGATCATTCCCGGGATGATTGCAACGGTGGATATACAGACCGGGGAAAAGACGGTCCTCTCATACCTATTAAAGCCTGTCATGAGAGGCAGGTACATGGCATTACGGGAAAGATGACGATATGAATATTCTGCTTGCAAGTTCGAATGCTGCCGTGATCAGGCGGTGGCTTGACCTGTTTCTCCCATTGTCTGCGGACAAGGCGTCAAATGCGGCGGAAGTAAGGCGCCGGTGCCAGGCGAAGCGCTATGACCTGATTGTTCTTCACCGGGCTCTTGTTGACCTTTCCGCATTTGCCGCTTTGCGACGGGATATTCCGGACGGGCGATTCTTCCTGTTATCGGATCAGCCCAGCGAGGAAGAAGGCCTTGCTTTCCTGAAGGCCGGCATTGCCGGATATGGCAATACCTACATGGCAAAAGATCGTCTACTGGAGGCGTCACGCGTCATTACCGCCGGCGGGGTCTGGCTCGGCCAGAAAGTCATCCAGCGGCTGATCATGGATGTGGCCGCCCGGTCACCGGCGCAGGCAGCGCCTGAGGATAAAAAAGCGCTTGCCGGCCTTACGAAAATGGAGCGCAAAATCGCCGGCATGGTTGCCCGGGGCTTGACAAACCTTGAAATCGCTTCCCAGTTGCACATTACCGAACGGACTGTCAAAGCGCACCTGACATCGGTTTACCAAAAAACCAAAACCGGCAACCGCTTAAGTCTTGCGCTGCTGGTCAACCGTCAGGATTAAATAACCAAAGGGGAAAAGGCCTGAAGCCCGTTCCCCTTTGGTGGTCTCAGAAATATGCATTTGAAGAAAAACCCGCCTCAAAAGGGGTTCATACCCCCCTTGGGGCGGGAATCCTCCCGGTTATTAAATGGACCCGTCATCAATATCGACAAGGCCCTTGAGGGTGTCAACATCCATTCCGTCGTACCAGTCAATATCTTCGAATGTCACATTGCCCAGCACGTCGTCGCCGGACTTGATCACCAGCATGGCGTTGCCGTTGTTGTTCAGAACTTCAAGCCCGTCGTGCGCCACGCCGATGACGACCTGATCGCCTTCACCCAGGTTGTAATCCAGTATCGTGTCATCGCCTTCCCCGACGACAAATGTGTCTGCACCTTCATCGCCCGTCAGCGTGTCATCCCCGGCGCCGCCGATGATGTAATCATCCCCTTCACCGCCGATAAGAATGTCATCTCCTTCGCCGCCGATGAGCACCGTTGCGCCGGTATCCAGGTCGTCGTAACCGCCGCCCTCATAATCTTCAATGACGATTTCAAGGTAATTGTCCCCGGCCAGTTCGCTTGCATCCAGCGTGAAATTCACAGATCCGCTGGTTTCGCCTTCGGCAATCGTTATCTCGTAGAGTGTGCCGTTGCCATTCAGCGTGAGCACCAGGTCCGAGTCATCCGGCGGCGTGTCCACCGTGGCCGTAACCGTGATGTTGTAGTAATCAATGGCAATGCCCGTACCCGGGTCAACCCACCCGGAGGGGTCGTATTCATCGTCAACGTTGGTGCCGCCAAAGGCCTGGCCATTTCCGGTCAGGTAGTCTTCCAGGCCTTCTTCAACCGGGTCGATCTCTTCACCATTGCTGTTGTAGAACAACTGCCCCGCCTTGATGTAGTATTCGGTAACCGTTCCCCCGTATGCGTCTTCGATCTGTGCGATGTAGTTTTCAGGATGGCTGGCATCCTTGATATCGTCAAACGGATAGTCGACCTTCACCCCAATGCTTTCTCCATCTCCTGTGTCCACGAGGAACAGGACATGGGAAATGCCAAAGTCTATGAGCGGGTAGTCCACGGGAACCGCTTCTACCGTTGCGGATAAGGTGACTATGCCGGATACTGGCTCAGGCTCCGGTTCAGGCTCCGGTTCAGGCTCCGGCTCCGGCTCCGGCTCCGGTTCAGGCTCCGGCTCCGGCTCTGGCTCTGGCTCCGGCTCCGGTTCAGGCTCCGGCTCCGGTTCAGGCTCTGGCTCTGGCTCCGGCTCCGGTTCAGGCTCCGGTTCAGGCTCTGGCTCCGGCTCCGGTTCAAGCTCCGGTTCAGGTTCCGGATCGGGATCACCTTCTCCAATATCAAAGGGCATTATGCCCTGGATGGGATCCCCCTCGCCAGGCGGCAACCCTTGAGTCTCGGCACCGCTTTGAG
>SL_8KL_010_SEDDRAFT_10004149_pt1 | contig 11757 bp, 4 predicted proteins | sample SodLakKL_010_SED_4_FD_11160 | JGI IMG/M metagenome (IMG submission 11160) | reverse complement strand
GAGATAGAGGTACAGACGGTCGATGAGTCTGACGAATATACAACCGTATTCTTCGTGTTCGACTCCGTTTTGAAGAACAGCGATATGGAATCTCAGGCGGCCGTAGAGCTTTTTAAGAATATCCAGAGCCAAAGCTTACAGTGAAGAGACCTCGGGGTGATCCTTTACCCTTTATAACCCCAAGACTTTTATACTATCAACAACATCCTATTCTTTGTCGGACGTTTATAGTATAAATGTCGGACAGTATTTCCCATGGGATGGGAATCTATATGCACTCTAATCGTAAGGTGGGGATCCCACCTCAGCCCAGTAGCTTGGAGGAAGATAAATTTGCACCTCAAAAAGGTCAGGATGAAGAATTTTAAGTCGTTCGGTAAGAAGATGGAAATACCCTTAAAAAAGGGTTATACAAATATAACCGGACCAAACGGTTCTGGAAAATCGAATATCGCAGACGCTATTCTATTTGTGTTGGGCCCGAAAAGTTCAAAGGAGATAAGGGCGGGTCGTCTGACAGATCTTATATTCAATGGAGGAAAGAACGGTGAATCGGCAGATAAATGCAAAGTAAGTCTGATATTCGAAAACGAAGATAGAACTATCCCTCTAGACGAGGACGAAGTGACCTTCACAAGAAAAATAAAAATATCAGATAATGAGCAGGGATACAATTCATATTTTTATGTGAACGGCAGAACATCGACTCTGACTGAATTTCAAGACCTGTTAGCTCATGCTAGAATTTCTCCTGGAGGTTACAACATAGTACAACAGGGAGATATATCAAAAATAGTTGAGATGAGTTCGACCGAGAGAAGAAAGATACTCGATGATATCTCAGGTATCAGTTCCTACGACGAAGAGATAGAGGAGGCCGAGCAGAAAAAGGAAGAAGTGATCGATGATCTAGACAGGATAAATATTCTCTTAGACGAGATATCTAACCATGTTGAAGAACTCGAAGATGATAGAGACAAGGCCCTAAAGTATCAGGAACTCTCGGATAAAGCCTCGGAGGCGGAAGAAAAGAAGACGTGGAAGCTGATCCAAAATACCGAACGCAATATAACCTCTATCCAAAACGATATAGAAGATAACAAAGAACAGATCGAAAAGAAGAAAAAGAAGAAAGAGGAACTAAAAGACGAGATAGAGGATCTAACTGACGATATCGAAGAGTTGAAAAAAGAATTGGAGGAAAAGGGAGACGAAAAAAGTAAAGAACTACAGAAAAAGATCAACGATCTAAAGCTCGCGATAGGAAGGGCAGATGACAAAAAAGAAGATGCCCATTACACTATAAATAAAAACAAAGAGAAAAGGGAGAAACTACAGGAGAAGTTAAAGGATAAAAAAGAAGAACTAGCCGGTTTAAATGAAGAGAGGAGAGGATTAGAAGACGAAAAAGAAGAGGTTAAAGAGAATCTGAAAGAGTTGAAGAAAGAGATAGAAAAAATAGAAGACAAACAGTCGGATTCGGACGACAGGATAAAAGACCTGAAAAAGGATGCTCTCCAGCTGGAGAAAAAGGCGGAAGAAAAAAGGGAGAAATTATCTGACAAAAAGATCGAGCTAGAAACCGTAAAAGACAAGATAGAAAGGATTCGAGAAGAAATAGCTGAGGTGGAAGAAGAAAAGGAAGACATCGAATTTGAGAAAAAAGAGAAGGAGATGGAACTAGAAGACCTCAGTGACAAGAACGAACAGCACGACGAGAGGTTGGACGGACTGAAGAAAAAATTCCATGAAAAGAAGAGCAGGGAAAAAAATTTGAGAGAGGATAAAGAGGAGCTAGAACAGAGAGTGAACCGGCTTAAGAGGAAGTACGAGCAGTTGAAAGCGGAGGAAAAAGCGGCCGAGTCAGTAAAAAAGGGCTATAACAGAGCGGTATCTAGCATTCTCGAGGCCAGAGATAAGGGTGAACTTGAAGGGATACATGGTACCATCGCGGAACTCGCAGATGTTGATGATAAATACGAGACCGCTCTAAAAGTCGCCGCAGGAGGAAGGATGCAGTGCATCGTTGTGGACAACGACGGTGTTGCTTCTAAAGCTATAAAACACCTCAAGAGGAACGACGCCGGAAGAGCAAGCTTCCTGCCCTTGAATAAGATGCGTACTGGAAGACCGAGAGGAAAAGCTCTGAGAACCGTCAAGGACGAAAAGGCGGTGGATTTCGCGATCGAGCTCGTAGATTACGACGATGATTATGACAACGTTTTCTGGTATGTGTTCCACGACACCGTAGTGATGGAAGATATCGAGGCCGCGAGAGACCAGATGGGGGGCGTAAGGATAGTTACTCTGGACGGAGAGAAGATAGAAAAAAGCGGTGCGATGACGGGAGGAACTTTGAAGAAAAATATGATCGGGTTCAGTGCTCCTGATCGGGGAAAATTAGAGAAGGTTAGCAGTGACCTGAAAAACAGTAGGGAGAACTTGAAGAAAGTCAGTAGTTCCTTGAAAGATCTGCAAAAAGAAATACAGAATATCCAAGACGAGATGCAGGAGTTGAAGAACGAAAGCGATAAACAGGTGGAATCGGAACTCGAAGCCCATATAAATCGACTGGAATCCAAGATAAAAAAGAAAGAATCAATACTGGATGAAAAAAGAGACAAGGAGAAAGAATTTGAGGGAAAGAAGGAAAAACTAGAAAGTTCCATAGAACATCTGCAGGAGAAAATCGAAGACCTAAAGAGCGAAAAAAAGGAGATAAGAGAAGACATAAGAGAGATAAGTCCCCAGGAACTATCTAAGAAGTTGAGGGAATTGAAAGACCAAGAGGTCGAACTCGATAAAAAGTTGAATAAGATTGGATCCGAGCTCGATAAAAAGAAGAATCGTGAGACTAATTTGGAAGATAAGATAGAGGAAATCAAAGATCTTAGAAACGAACTGAAAAAAGAGATACAGGAAAAAGAAAGCCAGATTAAAAAATCTAAATCTGTAATAGAAGAAAAAGAAGGAGAACTTCAGGAACTAGAAGATAAAGAATCAGAGGTGGGTGAAGAACTCGATGATCTTAGGAAAGAACTCGAAGATAAAAAAGAGAAGCGGATGAAGAAAAAACACCGGATCGACCAGATCGATACCGAAATAGAAACCAAGAAAGAATTCATCATAAGTTCTAAAGGAAAATTGAACACTGAAAGAGAAAAGCTCGAGGATCTGAAGGAAGATATCAGAGAGGAAGTCGACTACTCGGAGGAAGAACTTCCATCCATGAAAGAGCTGAAAAATACTATACGTCGGTGTAAAAATAAGATGGAAAATCTGCAGCCAGTTAACATGAGAGCTTTGGACGATTACAAGAAGAAGAAAGAGAGAAAAGAAGAATTACAGGAAGAGTATACGGAACTCGAGAAACGTAAAGAGGAATTGAACAATTTGATAGATGAACTGGACGAAAAGAAGAAAGAAGGGCTCTTGGAAGTGAAAGATGAGATCAATAAAAATTTTGGAAAAGTATACGAAAAGCTATCTGAAGGAGGAGAAGCGCATCTAGAACTGGAAGATCCTAGTGATCCCTTCGAGGGGGGTCTCGTGATAAAAGCCAGACCGCCAGGAAAGAAAGTACACTTGATCAATGCTCTTTCTGGAGGGGAGAAGAGTCTGGTTTCAATGGCATTTATCTTCTCTATCCAGATGTATGACCCATCTCCATTCTATCTGCTCGATGAGATCGACCAAAACCTTGACGGTGTCAACGCTGAAAATGTAGCAAAAATGATAAAAGATAACTCAAAAAACGCACAGTTCATACAGATCTCGCTGAGAAAGGTTACTCTCAAAAAATCCGATCATATCATAGGAGTAACCATAAACGACAAAGGCATCTCGGACGTTATAATGAAAGTCAATATAGGAAAGGAGGAAGAGAGTGATATACCCGAATTTACAGAGGTCAGTAAGTTGAAAACGGAGGTGCAGTAGTTTGGTCTCCGAGATGAAAGAACCCTCTATCCATTTGGATAACTCGCCAAAAGATGTGATACAGCACCTTACATTCCACAAATCTCTTATCGACGAGGAAAGAAACGGAGAGAGGATAGATGACTATATCCAGATGATAGAAAATATGGATGACGACGGAAAGGAGTTCTCAGACGATCCTTTCGATAACGCTATAGCATCCATATTTAAGCTCGTCATCGAAGAAAGGATGGATCCGTGGGAGATCGACCTGGTCTCATTCACTGAGATGTACCTGGAACAGGCAAAAAACAAAGAAAACTTGAATTTTATAGTTACAGGACAGCTGATAAACATGGCGTGGTCGATACTCAAGATGCAGTGCGAACAGGTTTTATCCTCTGCTGAGGAAGAAGAACAGGAAGAACCCGTTGAACAGGAAGAGTTTTTTGATGAGTGGGATATATGGGATCAGGGACTCTATGAAGATCCTGAAGATATAGACTACGAAGAAGAAGTACTCAAAGATGACGAACTCCCATTGGAGAAGGCTGTCAGGAGAGAGGAAAAGAAACCGGTATCTCTAATACAGCTAGTTGATGCCTTCGAAGACGCAAAACAGGAAGCAAAATACAGAGAGAAGATGGAGAAGATCAGGAAAGAAAAGAAAAAGGAAAGGGAACAAGAATTGAAGGAACGGGAAGAAAATTATGACACCCGTTCTCATGAGGAAGATATCCAGAGTGAAATAGCGAAGATATGGAAAAGAATATGCTGTTATGAACAGAAAGTAATAACTTTGAGTATGATCCACGATGATAGGAAAAAAGATATCATCACCGCTCTAATGTCCATACTGTTCCTCAACAAACAGAGGAAGATCAGGGCTAAGCAGACAGGTTATCCTGACGGACAGATCCTGCTCGAAAATCTAGTTCCAGAGGAAGAAAGGCAGAACGGTCTGATGGAGTTGACTACAAAGGGGGAGGAAGAAGGGTTATCTATGGGTAGGATCAATATCTATTGATCTATTTTACCGATGTAATAATACTCTCCTTCAGATTTTTGTTTTCTATCTAATCGTGAATTCAGTTTGTTAACTCTCGGTCTATGCGTGTCTGCATCCCTTCTAAAAGTTATCTCCACTTCTTTCAGAAATCTGTTCATCCCTTTTCTCATCTCATAAGGGCCCTCTCCTTTTCCTTTAACCCCTGGTTCACCGGAAAAATTCATTATCAGATCAGAGACGTAATCTACGAAATATACGTCGTGGTCCACTATCATGCCGCCCTTGTCACTTTTTTCCATGAATCTACGTATGACTTTAGCGGCGGTCATTCTTCTACCCGCATCGAGATAAGCGCTGGGTTCGTCGATCAGGTAAAGATCAGCTTTTCTCCCCAGACAGAGCGCCAGAACGACTCTCTGGAGTTCTCCACCGCTCAGATTCGGGACCTCCCTTTCGTACAGATCTTCCAGACCTAAAGGATTCAAAACATTAGAGCAAAAAAAACCTTCGTCTAGCCGTTCTCCTATCTCGGTCCTATATAGGTCTATAACTCGCCCTTCATAGTCTGGTTTGATATACTGAGGTTTGTAACTTACCGTGATATCTTTTTTTATCTCGCCCTCAGTAGGCTCTATAGCATCTGCAAGCATCTTAACAAATGTGGTTTTACCAGTAGCGTTGGGACCAACGATCCCTATAACTTCACCCTCTGGAATCTCACCTCTCTCTGTTTCTAATCTAAAAGAATCCCACTCTTTGACGAGTTTATCGTACTCTATGATAGGTTTAGAATGCCATTCTGATTTTGGAGCCCTCTTTTCAAACGTTATCTCCGTGTCCCGGAAACGTATATTCTCCTCGTCAAGGAAACCTCTGAGATATGAATTGATAGCGATTCTGACACCTTTTGGATGTGAGACGACACCATAGGCTCCCCTAGATCCATAAAGGAGATGTACATTATCTGCCAAAAAATCCAAAACGGCTAAGTCATGCTCGATGACCATGACCCTACTATCTTCGCTCTTCTCTTTGATAGCTTCCGCCACCTTTAACCTCTGCCTTATATCTAGATATGAAGAGGGCTCGTCGTAGAAATAAACATCCGCTTCTTTAGTAGATGTGGCGGCAATGGCCACTCTTTGAAGCTCACCTCCTGAGAGGTTCGTGACTTTTGAGTCCAAAGTGTTTTCGATCTCAAGAGCCTCTACCCATCTCTCATAATCATCTCCAATCCTAGATAGAAGATCCTCCACTTTGCCGGAATAATGAGCAGGTATCTTATTCACGTACTGAGGCTTAAGAGCCGTCTCTATCCTACCGTCGGCTAAAGATTTAAAATAATCTCCCAAGGCCGTACCGGAATATCTCTCTATAACCTTATCTAAAGAGACGTCTACCTCATAATCTCCAAGATTTGGGATTATCTCACCAGAAAGCATCCTTATTGCGGTTGTCTTCCCGATGCCGTTTGCCCCTAAAAGTCCCGTGACCAAGCCCTTTTCAGGAAGAGGAAGACGATAAAGCCTGAAGCTGTTTTCGCCGAATTGGTGGATCAGGTCCGTATCGAGTTCTTCAGGAAGATTTATTATCTTTATCGCATCGAAGGGGCATTTGTCCACACATATTCCGCATCCTTCGCACAGTTCTTCCGATATCCTGACACCGTCTTCAGTTTTAACTATAGTTTCATCTCCCGTACGGACCATAGGGCAGTAATTGATACACTCATAACTGCACCGATCCGGTTGACATTTTTCTTCAAGTAAGACAGCTATCCGCATTTGAACACCTCATACAGGCGGTCTTATTTTAGATTGATGCATCTCCATCACTGTCAAAGCCAGTTCTAACCCCTGCAGCTAGTCCTCTATCGAAGACTTCGACTTCCTCTTTCGTAAGGAAGACCCTTGCTATCGCCACCAGCTCGTCTTTTTGAGTGACTACTATCGCCTCGTCGCCGTGTCTAAGGGCTGGAGACATTCTAGTCACGAACTTCGAAAAGACACTCTTACCATCTCTGTTGAATTCAGCGCTTTCTTCCGTCACCTCGATCCTCAGATCAGGTGATGCAAATTTATTTGAAAGTATTCCCGCCCCGGTTTCTTTCAGTGTGAAAAATCCATCGTAATGTCTGATCGAAAGGATATGATTGTTATCTAACTTCACGTTCTTGATCCTACCCTTATTGTTTTTGACGTATGTTAAGGTACCTTCTGTCAAGGCTTCACCAGCACCTTCACCGAATTGATAATCTGCTGTAGTTCTTACCTTCATCTCGTCGAAGTCTAGCCCTTTAGAATTAGATAGGGTACTCAAAGTCTCTTCACCTTCCCATCGGATCAGTTCGTCTATCTGCTTCTTATTTTTATAGTGTTGTAAGGAAAACGTAGTTGAAGGATGTGAGGGGAATACAGACTGTGCTATGGGATACACTTCGTCCATCTCAAGGGGAACAGGACCCACTTGGGTGGAAACCAGGAGATTCACATCATAGTTCTCTAACATACCTATTTCTTCTCGGAGATGTCTGCTGTAGGGTTTTTTAATTTGTTGCGAGTCAAAATAGACTGTAGGTCCGTTTTTTAGAGGCAAATAATCGTTGAGGATCCAACGTCTTATCCTTTTAAAGGTCGGTCTGTAATTGGATTCGAGACCGGTATAAAGCGAAGCCTTTTTTCTGCTCCGAGGTTCGAATCTTTCAAGATATCGATATTCTTGATTCAAGACTTCAAGAGCTTCTAAGAGTTTCGGATGACTTCTGACCCTTCTTTCCACCATCTCCCAAAGGCTTCCCTCCTTTATCGACTGTTTTATCTTGTCTATCTCCTTAAAACATATCCAAAGATTATGTTCAGCTATCGGTCTCACTTCGCCTCTTTTATAGGCGTCCCTGAGTTCTTCAGCATCGTGAGAACAACAAACAGGACATTCGCATCCCAGGTGATCGATATCTTCTATGTTCTTGGTACCCTCTGTATACATCAGATCCCCTCTCTTCGCATACTTTGCATAAGAGCTTGAGTCGAAGAGATCACAGCCGAGCAAGACCGCTAGAGAATAGAGCATCGGATGCCCCGCACCGAAAAGATGGACCGGACCTCGGGGGCCTAAACCTTTCTTAGAAGCGATGATCACCTCTGCTAGTTCACGGAATCTATAATCCTCCATCAAAGGAACGACTCCGCCTATAGGATATAGACCTCCTTCCATCTCTCCCATGGATTCACCGCATCTTTTTCTAAGATCAAGATATATAGAGCCCTGAACGGGTAAGGCATTGAGACTCTTTTCGTCTACCCTTGATCTCTGTGCACGATTAGCTCTCTCGACAGTCTTTTGAACTTTCTTTCTAGCTGTTTCCCTAGAATCATCTGGTTCTGTAAATTCGTCCAATATAGTGATTATATCGGAGCCTATGTTCCTTTGAAATTCAAGTATCTCCTCTGCTTCTACATCGATATCGCCGTAGACGTGGGCTTGAAACGTGCCCGAGTCCGTCATTATCGGACCTGAAAATCCTAGAAGGTCATGGACACCCTTATCCAAACTTTCTTTTCTCAGCGGCTGGTCTTTGTACAAAATGTAAGAGTTGGTGATCAATACTTGCGTGCCGAATTCCTGTTCAAGCTTATTTATAGGGACGAGCTCTCTGTTCGGGTTTATAACGGGCATTATGGCTGGTGTCTCGATAGCACCGTGAGAGGTTGTGAACTCACCTGATCTTGCTAGCCCTTCCTTATCCTTGATCTCGAACATCTTGTCACCTTTTACAGAATCAAACATATGTTATAAGCTTATTCGGTATCTCAAGACAGAGGAAAAAATGAAGTGTAAAAACTAACAAAAAATGAAAAGGTTTTGTGTATGGATTAGTTGTTTCAGTCTTCGTCCTCATCGGGTTTTTTGACCACTTTCTTTTTGACCTTTTTCGGCTTCTTCTTGACCTTTTTCTCTCCTTCCTCCGATTCGTCGCTTTCCTCAGCCCCTTCTTCGCTTTCTAGAGTTTCTTCTTCCTCCGGAGGCTCCGGCATCTCCTCTCCCTCTGCTGGTTCTTCCTCTAAAGGTTCCGACATCTCTTCTTCCTCTAAAGGTTCCTCTTCCTCTGGAGGTTCTTCATCTAGGAAAACTTCTTCATCTTCTTCTCTTTCTCCAAGATCTATCAGGCTCGTTCCGCACTTCTGGCAGACTGCATCGTCAACACTGTTGAGGGTTCCGCATTCCGGGCATTCCTGGCTGCCTTCCCTGCGCTGCTTTTCCTTTCTCTCCAGCCATTCTTCAAAGGTTACGAAGGAGGGACTATCTTTCCACCAATCCATAAATTCTCTTTGGGAAAGTTCTTTGCCCAATTCTTCTTGAGCCTCTCTCTTCTTTTTTCTGATGAATTTCTTGTATTGTTTCCTCATCCTTTCAGTGTAATCTTCCACTTCTTTACCCGTCTTCACGAACTCAACACCACATTCAGGACAGACGTCTAGATCTGCGGGTATCCATTCGCCACACTCGCTGCACTTCACCGTGTCCAAGTCGAATTCGACTCCACATTTGGGACAGCTGGTGGCATCAGCAGAGATGGTGGCACCACAATTTCCACATTCGACCATCTCTCCAACACCGAAGAACTTGAAATAAGCAAATGCGGATCCGACACCACCTGCGGCTATCGCAACTATGACTAAAAGTAGCCACCAGGGCATGCCAGCGACTTCGAGGGCCTCCGATTCAACATGCATCGAGGCGGTGATCCTCTGAGGATCGGCGGTCTGTGCTTCGTAAACCACCGTATAATCACCCTCTTCATCCGGTAGCGTAAGTGATACTAGGAAATTTCCCTCATCGTCTGTCCCAGGATAGGTTCCTTCTTCAACGACGTTTCCGTCTTCATCTTCTATGAAGACTCTGACTTCTACATCCCTCAAGGGCTTTCCATCCGAAGCTCTTCGGAAAGTCCCTTCGAAAGGGATACTTTCACCGGGTCTTGGGTCCTCAGGAACAAAGGGCTCATCAGTTAGCTCAGCTGTCAGCGCCTCCACGGTATAATTCTCGAGAGTTTCATTATCATATGTTATAGCTTCGTCGGGATCTTCGGTGGAATTTAGACGTATCGATATCACTCTATCTTCCGTTACTTTAACATCCCATTCAACGTAGACTTCCTCGATCTCACCAACAGGAACTTCCTCGATAGTTTCAGCGTCTCCCGTATCGTCAGGGAATCGGTATTCAAACACCGCATCATATGCGGTTGTACCACCAACATTGGTTACACTTCCTTCGAACCTCAGCGTGTCCATCTCCTCCAATTCCATGTTGTCCGGGTCCGTCTCTTCACCTTCGACCAACCATCTCGTCGAAACGAATTCGAGATAAGGTCTAGGTAAAACCTGCACAGGCCTTTCTTCAACTGGCGCCTCTACTGATAACGCTGGTTGTGTCTCTGTGATCTCCAATCTTAGGTATCTCCATTCTTCTCCCTCTTCAGGTTCCTCATCATCTAATTCGGCTTCCCATTCGAATTCTAAAGTTATGTCTTCGCCTACGGGTAATGACTCCTCATAGGTTTCATTATCGAGAGGAGCGCCGTCCAAATATAGGCTCAAAGTGAATTGCTCCACTCGGAAATCACCTGTGTTTTCGACGGTAGCATTGATGTGTACCGTTTCATCTTCGATAACTTCCGGGGGTTCGATAGAAACTTCCGTGATATCTAGTTCTACGTACCTTTTTACCGTGAGAGAGAACGGTTCACTAATATCAGATTCATCTTCACCTACTTCTCTTACCTCTACAGTTATCTCTCTATCTTGAAGATGCTCTCCATCAAATAATTCGTGTATCTCAGCGCTCCAAACTAAGCTCTCGGTTTCGGTTTCACCACCAGGCAACCTATCAACCAGTACGGTATCTAGAATTTCTTCAGTAGGTTCATCTTGATCCAAGTAAAAATCGACCTCCACTTCGTTCGATTCCCACTCACCGGCATTTTCGACGGTGACTTCTATTGTAACGTCATCTCCGACCCAAACAATATCTTCCTCTCCCTCTCTCGGCTCGAAGCTCACATCGAAACTCTCTATCCGTATGTCCGGTCCAGAGACCGCTTCAACCACTCTTTCCTGGTAGTTGTTAGTTTCATCGCTCTCGTCTATATGATTTTCCGGATCGACTTCGGCAGCTAAAGTGTATTCACCAGGGTCATCAGGGACATCCCATGTGAAAGATTCAGTTTCCACCGCATCACCATCAGCCAGGTAATCAAGACTATCTCTGCCTAATGTATCTCCATCATGATCAAATATTATGAACTCGACATCTTCGGCCGGTGTTCCCCCTCTATTACTGACCATTGCAGAGACCTCTACCTCTTCGCCCACCTTCACTTCTCCCCCCTCAGCGAAATTACCTTCGAGTATTATCTCTTCTATAGTGAGATTAGGCCTCTCATTGATAGTTAAATCCACCGAAATATACTGGTCTTCTTTATCTCGTTCTTCGATCTCATCGTCTGGATCGATCTCAGCGCTCAAAGTCTTTGTGCCTATATGATCTTCTTCAGGAGTCCAATCGAAAGTGATGGATTTTTCTTCATCAGCTGTCAGATTGATCTCGTGGGACCAATTATCGTCGATGATCTCGCCGTCAAGTCTGAATTCGACAGTTACATTTTCTGCACTATCGTCCCCGTCATTGCTCACTGTCAAGTTTATCTCTACCGACCTATTGACGACCAGGTCTTCTGGTTCAGTTTCACCGTCGACCGTTAAATCGACTATTTTCAGATCTGGGAAGGGAAGTCTCATGGTAAAATTCAATTCATATTCAGGATTATT
>SL_8KL_010_SEDDRAFT_10004148_pt1 | contig 11757 bp, 7 predicted proteins | sample SodLakKL_010_SED_4_FD_11160 | JGI IMG/M metagenome (IMG submission 11160) | reverse complement strand
AGAACTAAGAGAACTAAGAGAACTAAGAGAACTAAGAGAACTAAGAGAACTAAGAGAACTAAGAGACTGAGAGACGAAGAGAGTTTAAGAGAGGTTAGAAGTTACTAAGCGAATGCTTTTAGCTTTTAGCTTTGACAATAGAACTACTAAAGTTCAAACATGCAAGGATGTAAATTACTGTTAATCAATTTAATAACTATAAAATATTCAGATGAAATATAAAAACATATAGTTTGGACGGTTTTTATTTTAATAGTAGTGGCTTTAGCATATTTTTTGAGAAGTGAGAGTAATATGGATGTGGTTGTCAAAGTTCAAGTCGAGCGTGATGATTTTGCTATTAATGTCCATACCAGCGGTGAGCTTGAAGCTAAGAATAGTGAGAATATTCGTGGGCCAAGTGGCTTACGTTCTGCCGGTATTTGGAACATCACCATAGCTGAGTTGATTCCTGAAGGTACCGTTGTTGAAGAGGGTGATTGGGTGGCTACCCTGGATCGATCGGATATAAGCAACCGGATGAAAGATATGGAAACTGAGCTGGAGAAACTTCAAACACTACATACCCAAACCATGCTTGATACAACACTTGAACTTCGAAATGCCCGGAATGAGTTGATTAATTTACAATACGCTCATGATGAAGCAGAGATAGCATTGGAACAGTCACAGTATGAACCTCCGGCAACCATACGGCAGACCGAAATTGACCTGGAAAGAGCTAAAAGAGCATATGAACAAGCCAAAGAAAATTACCAACTTAGACTGGAACAAGCAAAAGCTAAAATGCAAGAAGTTACGGCCTCACTCAATCAACAAAAACGTCGTTATGAAAATATGGAGGAGGTATTTAATGAATTTGAAATTTACGCTCCAGAATCGGGGATGGTTATTTACAAAAGAACTTGGAATGGGGAAAAGATTACGGTAGGATCACAAGTAAGCTCATGGGATAATGTTGTTGCTACATTACCTGACTTTTCGGTGATGATGTCCAGAACTTTTGTTAATGAGGTTGATATCAGCAAGGTTAAAGAAAATCAAGATGTTGAAATAACTGTTGATGCATTTCCCGAAAACAAATTTACCGGCAAGGTAACTGAAGTTGCAAATATTGGAGAACAGCGTCCTAATCAAGATGCACGTGTTTTTGAAGTAAAAATTCAAATAAATGAGTTTGACTCCATTCTTAGACCTGCTATGACGACAAAAAACACGATTATAGTTGATCTGATACCTGATGTGCTTTATGTTCCAATAGAAGCAGTCCATACATTAGATACTGTTAACTATGTTTTTAAACAATCACAAAACCAGGTCTTGCGAAAAGAAGTCAAAACAGGCGTACGTAATGAAAGTCAAATAGTTATAAAGCAAGGGTTAAAGGAAGGAGATCAGGTTTGGCTGACTTTGCCTGAAGATCCTGAGAATATTAGTTTTGTTGAGCTTAACGATGTTTAATTAGAGTTTATAATTTATACATTATATAAAAATTGTTCAAGGGTTCGCTTTGCTAGCATATTTTTTGTAATATATCACGCTTCAATTTGGAAACTTAATTAGTATTTAAAATTTTGAAATGAATTTGTTCAAAAAAATTTCTTCCGAAGCTTTTAGGGCATATAGGTATTTTCATAACCTAAGTGTTGCTATGGATAGCGTTCTTCAGAATAAGTTTCGTTCTTTACTTACTGCATTGGGTATCATTTTTGGTGTTGCAGCAGTAATAGCTATGCTTGCAATTGGCAGTGGTGCTCGTCATGAGATTCTTGAACAAATGAAGCAGGTAGGTGTCAACAATATTATTGTTCGTCCGCTTTATTTTGACAATAATGATGAAGTATTGCAGGGGCGATTTTCTCCCGGTCTTACACTTCAGGATGCTGATAATTTGAAAAAAGTATTACCTTTAGTAAGGCAGATTAGCCCCGAGATAAACATGAACAAATATGCTTTAACTAAGGGAGTGAGGCAGCAGGTTCGGCTATCCGGTGTTACCCCCGATTTTTTTACTGTTTTTGACTTGGATTTATGGCAGGGAAATATGTTTACAGAAAAGCACCTGGTAAAAGGGGCACCTGTTGCAATAATTGGCAGTAATGTGCGGTCAGTGTTTTTTGGCAATGAAGATCCTATAGGACAACAGATCAAGTGTGGCGATATATGGCTAACGGTGATTGGAGTTGCAGAAAACCGTACAATTTCTGATGATACTGAAGACTTAGGTGTTAGCGAATTCAATAATGTGGTATATGTGCCGGTGAGAACTTTGTTGCTGAGGTATAAGGACCGGTCATTTGTGTCAGCGTCTGATATTCAGCGAGCAAGGGCGCAGGCTCGGCGTAACCAGCAAAGTAATGAAGAGGATAATACTCAAACAAACTATAACCAACTCGACAGAATAGTTATACAGATGGAGGATTCTGAGCAGCTGTCTGCCACAGCGGATGTTGTAAAACGCATAATCAGTCGCAGGCACAACAATGTAAGTGATTTTGAAGTTATTGTTCCTGAGCTTCTTTTACAACAAGAGCAACGTGCTAAAGATATATTTAATATCGTTTTGGGAGCTATAGCCGGCATATCTTTATTGGTGGGTGGAATAGGAATTATGAATATTATGTTGGCATCGGTCGTGGAACGAACAAGGGAGATTGGAGTAAGATTAGCAGTTGGAGCTAAAAAAAATGATGTTATTATGCAGTTTTTATCAGAATCCACGCTTATAAGTATTACCGGTGGTATTGTTGGAATCTTTTTGGGATTGCTTATTTCAAGAGCAATAATGCAAATTGCCGGAATACTGACCATTGTGACTCTTCCTTCGATATTTCTATCGTTTGGTGTGGCTGCATCTGTTGGCATATTGTTTGGTTATATGCCTGCCCTTAAAGCTGCGCAAAAAGATCCCGTGGAATCTTTGAGGCATGAGTAGGAGGGAAGAGAATAAAGCCAAAATCCAAAAACCCAAATCCAAAAACCCAAATCCCAAATCCCAAAACCCAAATACCAAAATTCAAAACTATATTAGTCGGCAGAGTTTTGAGATTTTGAGGCCGGGCATTTAAAGTTTTGATTTGAAGGGGTAATTATTTAAGCTCAATACCATTTTGTAAAATCCTCAAAATGTTATATATTAGTCACCTTGGTATAAGTTGGTTTGTATTTAACAGGATAGTTTAACTAAAAAAATAAAGGATATGAAACTCTCATTAACAAGATGTTCACAAAAGACAATGAACTTAGCGAACTTAGCGAAGCGATCTCGCGAGCTTTGCGAGCAACCGATCTTGTGACCGAAGGGAACAATATTACATGAGGGTTCCATCGTAATAGAATTAATGAAGTTCAAACATGCAAGGATGTAAATTACTGTTAATCAATTTAATAACTAAAAAAATATTCAAATGAAAAAATTTGCAGTTTTATTAGCAGGATGTGGTGTTTTTGATGGATCTGAGATTCATGAGGCAACACTTACAATGTATTCTATTTCAAAAAATGGTGCAGAATATCAAGTTTTTGCGCCGAATATTGAACAACACCACGTGTTAAATTATATAACAGGTGATGAATTGAAGGAGAAGCGTAATGTAATGGTTGAGGCTGCCCGTTTGTCGAGAGGAGCAGTTAATGATCTTAAAGATTTTAATCCTGATTCTTATGATGCTTTAATTATTCCCGGAGGATTTGGGGTAGCTAAGAACCTTTGCACCTTTGCTTTTGAAGGCCCTGATTGCAAAGTGAACCCTGATGTGGAAAAAGCAATTAAAGCTATGAATGACAAGGGTAAGCCAATAGGGGCAATATGTATTTCACCCGTTTTGTTAGCTAAAGTTATTGGAGAAAACGCGGAATTAACCATAGGTCAGGATCAGGGCACGGCTGAAGCAATTGAAAGTATGGGGGGAGTTCATAAAACTTCAGATCATGGTGAAGTAGTAATAGATGAAAAAAACAAGTTATTTAGCACTCCTTGCTATATGCTTGATGCAAATATAGCTCAAATTGGAGAAGGTACTGAAAATATTGTTAAGGCTATGTTAAAGCATATGTAATTAAAATAATTGTAGGCAGATTTTTAATTAAGTTTTTATAAAACAAAATTTAACCTTCTTTATTTAATTTTGGCTGCTTTAATAGCTTTAGTAATAACTTCATAATGATCAAATGCTAGTGGAGGTAATTGGTCAATATCGAACCATTTAAAAGATTTAGCATCTGAGCCGGCTTTTGGATTAAGCCGGCTTTTTAGATCTAACCCCCAATATGCTACTGTTATATTGCGTCCCCTGGGGTCACGATCCGGCTTACCAAAAGTATAAAATTGTTGTAAAGTAATGTTGTCTATTCCAGTTTCTTCTTTAAGTTCACGGGCTACACTTTCTTCCAGGCTTTCATCCATCCCTATAAAACCGCCCGGCAAAGCATAGCAACCTTTGAAAGGTTCTGATCCACGTTCTATTAATAACACTTCAAATTTTTCCTGATCAGCTTTTCCAAAGACCACAGCATCTACTGTAACCATGGGTCTTGGATATTTATAAGTGTATGTCATAATTTTTAATGAAAACTAGATTTAATTAAAGGTTAAGGAGTTTAAAAAATAAGAAATATCAAATATTAAAGATTAGCAAATTTTTACAAAAAAGCCAAAGCGATCAAAATGTAATATTATTTTAATTGCTTTGGCTAATTTTTTCTGAAAAAAACGTTTTGAGTTTTTCAGTCCAAGATTGTTTTAGCCATAATGTTTTTATTTCAGAAAACTAAATCTCATTGACTATATTTAAGTCAAAATCAAAATAGATTTGTTATAATCATTAATGACTTGATTTCAAGAAACAAAGAACAATAGAAAAGTTCCAAATAAAATACTATTATTAATAACTATCTATTTTGGTTTGAAAAATTTTCTTTTCTTGGTCTGGCCTGCGAAACATTGATGCTTCTACCTTGTAGATCTTTACCATTAAGGTTTTCAATAGCAGTGTTAGCTTCATCATCGTTTGTCATTTCAACAAAACCAAAACCCTTACTTCTACCGGATTCACGGTCAGTAATGATCTTAGCTGAAGATACTTCGCCAAATTCTTCAAATGCTTTTTGAAGAGCATCTTCTTTAACGTTGTAGTTAAGGTTTCCAACATAAATATTCATTTCAAATAGAATTTAGTAATACAAAATGATTTATTATAATATTACAAATTTAAATAAAATAATAAACCTCAAAATATTTTTTATGAAAAAGTTAATATTTTTGATTAATCGTTGAATAAAATAGCTGTATTAAAAATTGAACTTATGATAATCTTCAAAATCTGTTTTTTTATTCCTGACAGCATTTTTGATTTTTGTTGATAAAACGATAAAAATTTTAAGGTCTTTTTTTTTAAACCAGTTTTTAGCTTTTTCATCATCGTTTGCAGCATCTACAATAAGTGAGAGTATTCTAAAGTTGTTTGTTTTCAACCATCTATAAGCTTTTTCATCATCATACAGGGCTTTGCTGAAAGCTGCAAAATGATAATACTTGTGTTTCATAAGCCAGTTGAAAGCTTCATTGCTTGAGTGAATAGCAGCAGCTAATGCTGCGAGTTCGGGGAAGCCATTATTCAAAAGCCAGTTTGAAAACTTTTTTTTCATGTCAATAGCCTCCCCAAATGCAATTAAAACTTTTACGTGATAATTTTCCATATATAATGATATTGCATAATTAACGTATAAGGTACATTTTGCCAAAACCCTCATGAAAATATTTGCTGGCTTCTGTGGGGTTTAGCTCAATATTTTCGCCATCAATTTTGGTTATAACCCTGTAAAGATATACGCCATTAGCCAGTGGTTGTCCGTATTGATCAGTTCCATCCCATGCATAATCGGTAATATTTCTGCCAATATTTATAGGTCCAAGTTCTTCCATACCTATTTCCTTGACTACTTTACCTGTAATGGTCATTATTTGTATCTTAAAATATGATGGTATCTGCGAGCCGGTCAGGGTAAAAACAAAATGTGTAGCTGTTGAAAAAGGATTAGGCCAATTCAGTACTTCTGTGATCGTAGATTCGTTTTGTACTTCAAAAGATATCGAATAATCTTCTTTTCCTGATTCGTTCATTGAAGCATCCATTGCTTGTACCATTAGTTGGTATTTCCCATCTTTATATAATTCAGGGTTAAATTTCACCTGGCATTGATTTTTTGAATCTTCAGCGGGTATAAACTCCATGTTTTCTTTACCGTTTTCAATAAAATATACCCTTTCAGGTTCATTTTGTTGTGGGGTTTGCAGATAAAGCTTCACATAAGATGTATCATCAAGTAGCATGTAAGGGTTGTCATCTTCAAGTGTAATTTGTATCATTGGGTTTGCCGAAACTATATCTCCATCAAGAATGTGTTTCCCATCAAAAGTAATATCCAGCAGGGGATTTGTTTTATCTTTTTTAACATAAAAGCCGAGTTGCCCTATATTATTGTGATGATATTGCTCGGGTTGGTCATTGTCAGGGTTTACTTCCATCCATAACGTATTATTTCCTGCAAGGCTGCGGGTATCAACTTTTATGGAGTCTATAAATTTTTCACCTGAAGGATGCGAAGCTTGTCGCGGATAATCTACAGGATGCTTTTGACGGTCTTTATCAATGATCCAATAATTTACTTGTAGACTATCCATGTCATAATCCCCAATATTGTGTATTGCTGTGGAAAAGAGTAATTGGTCTCCTTCATTTAATGTATCAGATTCAAGTACAAAGTGTTTGTGAGGATTTATTGCTGTTTCCGATGCACCTTCGTATGTAACTTGCCATTTGCGCATTTGTGCAGGAGTGTGTAGAGAGTCATCACGCATGAATACAACCAGGTTGAGATAAGGATGTTTTTCTGCATCAATATGTTCATGCAGTTTATAGATAGATGAGGAATCCGGTGGTATATTGTACAAAAGTGTATCACTTCGTCCCAGGTGATCCACACCTACTACATTTAGCCATACGGAATCTGTATCATGTTCATCAAGGCTTTCCTGGTCCCAGTGTATAGAATTCCATTTTTTTGCCGGACCAATAAGCTCTGATTTTATAAAACCTTCATTCCAGTTGGTTTTAATACTGTCATTTAATTGTATTATTGATGTAATATCACCTCCTATTACTTCATTGGCACTTCCGGGTGGCGCCCCTTTTTTTCCAAATATTATGTATGGGGTGTTGTTTTCCAGGTTGCGTATGTTAGCGCTTCCTATTGATTCAAAACCCTCGTATAATTCTTCAGGGTAGTTTTCTGCATAATGGTTTCTATGGCTGAAAGCTAGTACATAGTAATCTTCAGGTACAGTATCAAGTAAATCAACCATTCTATTTCTCCATGTTTCATTATGGGTAAAATAGTCAAGTCCATTCATCGGCCTGTTATGACAATGGACATTACCAAATTGGCCTGTACCATCTCCCTGGTCATAACTCACCCAGTTTTCACCTGATATTGGGTTAAAAACGGCGAACTTCATTCCATTGCCTGTATCATGAGTACATGACCATTGACTTTTAATTACCCCATCCACCTTATACCATTCTTCTGTCCAGGGAATATATGGGTATATCCCTGTTTGTGCTTGTATTGAAAGAATAGTGTTGATAAAGTCCCATTGTTGATCATCGGGATTATAGTCAATATATTGATAAGTGTTATCCTTAAACTGATCGAAATGCGCCTGGCTCCAACCACGACTTCCATCCACGTATTGGAAACTGCTTGACCTCCAGAAATAGCCTTCACTGTTAACAGCATCGGGGCTTACTCTCCAAAAATATACGGTGTTGTCTTCAAGTGTTATTGGCAGGTCCCATTTCACCACTCCACCGCTTTGAGTTATTTTTTCCCTATAGGGGTTTGAAAAGTCCGGTGATGTGTCAACTTCGAACACGTAAGTTGACACATCTGCGAAAGGATCCCCGGTTGAGGCTTTAAGGGTTACTTGTTGCCCTGGTACAATAGCATAGCGATATGGATAAACCGGAATAATATCGGCTGTGCTGATCATTAGACTTGTATTAGCAGAATTATTTGCAGTCGATAGCTCTTCTATGTCGTTATAGGCATCTAAAACTGCATTAAATTGATTTAAACCGGGTCCTTTTTCTATGTCTACTTCAAAGTCGAAACTTATTGTATCATTATATAATGGTGCTGATATACGCTTTATGCTACTGTCAACAGTCCCGTCAGGAAAAGTTCTGTTAAGCTCAACAAAAATAGAATCCTTGATAGCTTTACCGATATTTGTTGCAACTACATTAACTTTAAAGCTATCCATTTCAGTTGAAACATTCTTTGGTGTAAAATATATATTTTCCGGTGTTATTTTATAATCGGGTTTAGGATGAGAGTTTATTTTTAGTGCAGGATCTCCATGAAGAGTTTTGAGCAAACTTATATTCTTAATATATATATTTGTTGATTGAATGGAATTTATGGCTTTTTTTATACTAATTCCTACAGGTTTTCCATAATATTTCGTAGAGATATTTTCAAAAAACTTATTAGAGTATTGATTAAGTTCATAAGAGCCTGAGGCGGATGTTGAAGCCAGGTAACCTATTGTTCCTTTGTTTTCTATAAGCACAAATTCTTCGGAGGAAGATGTGCCGGTTCTTTCAAACAAATCGCCTGCGAAGCATGAATTAGCCAGGAGGAAAGGATATTTCCCATAATTATTATATTCGGCAGGATTGTCAATGCTAATGTCAAACCCTACACCTGCTGCATGGCCAAAAAAAGTCATCATGCTAACCCCGTTGTTTATTATCCTCTTAAGGGAATCAGATCGGTTTATCTCTATAGGGTCGGTAGAGCTTTTCAAAAAAGTGCGCACGTACGCTCCCATTAAAGTGTCTTCTATGGTATTTTGGTATTGTTGCAGATATCCTGCAAGTATACGTTGCTCACTTTCGCTGCTTCCTCCCCCGAAATGTAATACATTTTTCATCCATTTTTCAGCGTTTTGTTGTGCATCCTCGTATTGAATAATTTTGTCAAGATAAAGAGCCACATGGGAAGGTTCTCTGGCGCTTAAACGCCCGGTAGGTATAGCAGGTGTATAAAGCTCATCAGTAATTCCGCCTGTTATTAGGATATCAGAAGGGGGATTACCGAAAGAGGGCACCATAGTATTATTAAAATATGTTTGATTTTTCCGGTAATCACGTGCTTTATATGCTTTCCCAATTAAAAATAATTTTCTTGGCGACTCATCATAATTGTCAATGAGGTGTTTTGTGAAATTTCTTAATGCTTTTGGGTGTTTTCTTATGCCATAAGAAAATTGCTCATATAACTCTTCTTCATCAGCCAATAATACATTATAACCGGTTGAGTTACGGTATTCTTCATAATTTCTGGCTTCTTCCATCAACGATTTATGTGTTATTATAATAAAGTCGGAGTTGAAATATTCTGAAGAGGTAAAATTATTGAATACACCGGGATTTGCAGATGCTTGGTTTACTGGCGTAAGAGATGTTACATTTTTTATATTATTTTCAGAAGTCATGTAGCATGTTCTTTTATTTGTTGGATTGGGCAACAATGCTTTAAAATTTTGGTTTTCCTTTTCTATCAAAATTTTATTATTGGATGTCAAGTCCCAAATCCAAATATCATCCTGTTCATCAGCATTAAAATCAGTTATACTAAGAAAGGTCTTATCCTCATTTGATGGGGGGATATTCATAAGCTTACTATCACTACCATCTAAGGTGTATTTGTGTGGATATTTTACTGATATATAAGCTATTGTATTTCGGCTTGTTGCTCCAAGGTCATCTATAGAATAAAAAACAAACTGAGTTGAGGAGTTGCTTAATGATGAAATTGGAACAATATGATCAAACTGCAACAATTTGTATCCTTTATACAACGTGTCTATTTGCACATCAGCAAATTCTATTTGCAGGTGATGGTTTGGATTTCTCGACCTGTCGTCTGAAGCACTTACAACTGTCAATTCAATTTCTGCATCGGGTCCTTCCATATAAATGTTGGAGGTGGGTATGTCTTTAGTTCTTGTAGCACCTTGGTTAAAAGCCCTGTCAAACCACCCCTGTGTGCTAGTATATTCGGGATCAGGAACTCCGTAATTATTGGTTTTTCCTCCAAAATAATGACTTGTATAGTCTTCTCGTGAATAATGCCAAAAATATGGAGATGGAGAATATCCTGAAAAATTTGTATCAGTGATAATATCAAATCGTTTATTGTTTAGCTTATTGTTCCATGTTATATAATAGGTAGCTGTATCTGTAAAAAGACTGTAATTACGGTTTGGTTGGTTCTCAGGATTTTCATAAAGATACCGGTCAAACCAGCCGTCATTGCCTTTAGCATAAAACTCAATATAATCACCGGGTTCAAACACCCCTGTATTTTCGTTTTTAACATATATAGGTTGTTCTTCACCCTTTACAAAAACCTGGAAGTTTCTCGGGTCAAAAGTTCCCAATGGAACACCTGCATCAGCAAGGGTATTGTAATTTATCCTGTATATACCTTCTTCATATATTGTGATCTTATAATATTGCTGACTGTAATTTATCCATTCGTTACCATGTGGCTTGGTATCAGACTTACCGGGCATGATAAAGCACAGCAGTATTATTGGGATAATCAAAAGAGTACGAATTATATTTGTTTTAGAATGAATCATTCGTTTGTATCTCTTGGGTTAATGTTCAATCTAACTGAAAAAATATTGGAATAAAGCGCCATTGATTTGTCACCTATATCTGTTAGTGCGTAGTCAATTGCCAGGTTATCGTGTATAACTACACCCACGCCTATATTGGGTTGAACGCTGTGAACCTTTTCTCCTTTTGTGTTATGATACTGTTGTATGTTTCCTATGCCGCTGCGGAAAAAGACGAAATCTCCATAATTTATTTCTATACCGAGGTTGGGTTCAATACTGAAAGGGTCACTTTTAATAAGTACATTACGTTTACCATCAGAGGTTATTATCATGTCAAGGGACATTAGCAATGATAAGTCTTCATATAGATTAATATTTCTTGCAGTTCCCAGCACAAATCTTGGCAGGGTAATCTCGGTTGAGCTTTCCGGAATTTTGTTTCCGGTTAGTTCAAAAGCTTCTCTCATACTTTCATCGAGGTCATAATTCCATGCGTTGAAGGTAGTTGTAATGTCTTTCCCTGAAACCCCGAATATCCAATCGTTATATTTGTACTGTATGCCTGCATCAATACCAAACCCCCATGCGCTTGCAAAGCTTCCTGCCGTGCGTCGTATTATTTTTGCATTTGCACCTAATTTAAGGTTATCGATTTGGGGCAGCTTTCTTGCGTATGATAGCAGAAGCCCATTATCGGTAGCTGAGAATGACCGTATGCGGTCGTAATTTATGTTCCCTTCACTGTCTATTAGCTCTGAGGTGTCTGGAATATCGTCAATCCCAAAACGTAAATATGAGATGGCAAAGCTGCTGTATTCGCCGGTATTGAAAGCTATTGCGCCATAATCGTAATTAGCCATGCCACCGAAATATTGGCTGTGCATCAATGAAACCTGTATATCGGATTCTATGTTAATAAGCCCTGCCGGATTCCAATAACCAGATGTAACGTCATCAGCAATAGCAACGAAGCCACTTGACATACCCAATGCACGCCCACCAACCCCAATATACATAAATTCGTTGCTGTGAACAGGCGTTGAGGAAAATGATTCAAAGTGTAT
>SL_8KL_010_SEDDRAFT_10004145_pt1 | contig 11762 bp, 2 predicted proteins | sample SodLakKL_010_SED_4_FD_11160 | JGI IMG/M metagenome (IMG submission 11160) | reverse complement strand
CCAATAGAAGGAGAAACTTCTGTACCATATAGATTATCTCAGAAGGGTATAGCTGAGTCATCAGACCTTTCCCAAAATCGAACTAGCGTTCTCCTTCGTAGAATGATAGAGCAAGAACTGATTAAAGAAGCCACTCGACATGTTAAAGGAGTCTCTCATAAAAGAAAAGTATACTCTTTAACGAGTGAGGGGATTAAAAAGGCTGAAAATATAAAGGACAAATGGGAGAAGAAATCTATAACCGTGAAATCAAATAGAAGGAATGAAGAATGCCTTCTAAAAGATATAGACTCTTATATCGATTCCAGGAACCCTCTCTTAGAGGCAATTAAACATTTGGATGGAAAAAATGTTCTCGATCTTGTCCAAATTAAAGATAAAAAAGAAGATGTGTTTGCAGGGAGGAAAAAGGAAATCGAGCTTTTAATTGATAAATTAGATATTGTTAAAGAAGGAAATTGTATAACGGCCCTAGTAAAAGGGAGGGCAGGGATAGGGAAAACAAGACTGATTAACGAGTTCAAAGATACCTTCCTTGCAGATGACTGGAGATATTTAAGTGGAAGAGGGCATTATGATACTTCAGAACCCTATCTACCTTTTAAAGAGGCTTTTGACTCACTAAAAGAGATAGACGAAAAAGGACCAATGATATTCACATCTATTAGAGAAGAAAATTTAAATGACATTGAAAGAAAAAAACCAGAAAGTCGAAGAAAACAGATCTTTTCTAAAACAACTTCAGAGATAAAATCTTTGGCAAAAGATAAACCAACGATAATATTTATCGATGATCTTCAATGGGCCGATAGGGCTTCATTAGAACTTTTTCATTATTTGAGTAAAGGTGTTGATGATGCCCCCCTCTTTTTTATAGGGGCTTATAGGCCGGAGGAGGTAAGTCGAAAAGATTTTTTAAATGAAGTAATTGGGAGAATGAATCGAGACGGTATCTTAACGGAAATTGAGCTTAAACCTTTGTGTTGGGAGGAAACTAAGGAAATAATTCAGGGATTATTAGGGAAAATAGATATACCAGAATACCTCGTAGACATTGTTCATAAAACTTCGCAAGGCAATCCGCTATTCTCAAGGGAACTTGTAAAAGAGATGTTAGAGAATGGTACCGTAGATGTGAAGAAAAATAAATACCCTTCAAAACTCGAAAACATAGAACTTCCTAGAGCTGTAAAAGATATTGTAAGAAATAAAATCAAGAGACTTAGCGATGAGAATCTCAAGATTCTGCAAATCGGAAGTGTGATAGGAGAAGAAGTCCCATATCCATTGATAAAGGCTGTGAGCGGGATGAATAGCGCCGATCTCTTAGAGTATGTAGATATATTGATTGGTTTGGATATCTGGACGTCTGAACGCGACGAAAATAAGTTCTATTTCTCACATGGATTGATTCGATCGGGTGTTTATGAAAGTATACCAGGGCCAATAAAAGAAGACTTGCATAAACAGGTCGCTAAATCTATTGAAGAAATATTTGAAGACAAAGTTGGAAAATACTATTCTGATATTGCTTATCACTATGAGCGAGGTGATGAATTTTTGAAGGGATTTGACTTTTATTCAAAAGCAGGAAAAAAAGCAGAATCAGTATACGCCTATGAAGACGCAGAAGAAATGTACAAAAAAGCTTTAGAATTATCCGAAAAGACTGAAATAGAAGAAGAAAAGAAGAAAGAAACACTTGAAAAACTAGGAGATATAAATAAAATTGAAGGACGCTACAAAAAGAGTTTGAAATATTATAATAAGATTATAAAACATAAATTAGATACTCAATTTCAGCAAAAGATTTATCGTAAAATAGCCGGAATATGCGAAAGACGAGGAGAATTTAACAATGCTATAAATTTTTTAAATGAAGGGTTAAAAAAGAAATCTAAAGATAAAGAAAATATAGAAAGTTGTAGACTTCTCTGCAAAAAAGGAATAACTGAAACGAGGCAGGGTAAGTACGAAGCCGCTGAAGAGGATTTATTAAAAGCTTTAGAGATTTGTGAAGATATGGGGGAAACAAGAGAACACGCTGATATCTATCAAGGTCTTGGAACCGTGTATCTATACAAAGGAAAACATGAGAGTGGGCTAGATTATCTAAATAAAAGTATGAAAATTTGGAGGGAAATAGACGACATAGATGGACAAGCTTCATCATTGAACAGCATAGGTGCTATTTACTTAGACCAAGGGAAACTCGATAAGGCTTTAGATCACTATCAAATGAGTCTAGAAAAAAGTAAAATAATAGGGGATAAAAGGGACATCGGCTCTGTTTTAAACAATATTGGAAATATTTATTCCCAAAAGGGAGAGTTGAAAGAGGCGATGGAGTATTATAAAAAAAGCAGGGGGATATGGAGTGAGATAGGCGATCAGAGAGGGATGATTGCATCTCTAATTAATATAGGAGGATGTTCTTTCAAAAAAGGAGATCTCGACGACGCACTAGAATTTCATGAAGAATGTTTAGAAATTTGTGAAGAAACTAGTTCGAAAAAAGGACTAGCTATGGTTTACAACCATTTAGGCGCGATCAATAAAGAAAAAATGAATTTAGAATTGGCAGAAGATTATTATTTGAAGGGTCTAGAAATATGCAATGAAACAGGTTATCGACAGATGAAAATAAATCATCTAATCGACTTAGCCGATTTATATGCCGTGGATGATAAAGTAGATAAAGCTCTAGATATGGGGAAAAAGGCCTTAAAGTTGTCCAAGAGCACAAACTCAAATATTAAAAAAGGTATGAGTCATAGGATACTCGGGCTTATTTTTCGTAAAAAAGAGAAATTTGAGAGAGCACGAGAGGAACTAGAAAAAGGAAAAGAAACTTTAAAAACCATTGAAAATAAAACTGAATTATCGAAATTACTCTATGAGGAATCTAGACTTTATAATGAAATAGGTGAAAAGGAAAAAGGAAAAAAATGTCTTAACGAAGCTCTATCTGTCTTTGAAGATATGGGGATGAAACTTTGGATCGAAAAATGTGAAGAAGATTTGTACAAGTAAAAATAAATAAAATATTTATGAGAGCTCTTCTAAATTATCACATGGACCTCTAAATTTGTTGAGGGGCAAAGTATTGTAGGGATTTCTAAGGTGTACCCAATGAGTGATTTAATTCCTTCGCTATAGCTTCTGTTTCGTTAGAATAGTCAGTTTAGTGATCAGATTTAGGTTTTTATTATAATTTTCTCCATCTCATTTATTATCACGAGTTAAAAAATTCAAAACCCTTTCAATCAAAATACCTTAGATATCATATATCTTAAAATTTCTATTAAACTCCTTTCTATGGTGTTCAAGTTCTTTCTTATTCTCATAACTTTGAATCTCCTGCTTCAGAGTCTCGGCTAGGATTTTACATGACAATATAATGTTATTTTTATCCTCATTTTCCTTTTCAAGGATTCTATTTGCTCCCTGTTTAAGGGCTTTCAAAACAAACTCTTTTTCTCTTTGTCTACTGAGAATAACGAATGGTATTTCCATTTCCTTTTTCTTTCTAACTTCATTCAAAAGCTTAATACCTTCTATTTCCTGAATCCTACGACTTGAAACGATAGCGTCGAAATCTTCGTTATCTAAAAGATTAAGAGCTTCGCTAGTAGAGGATGCAGGTATTACGTTAATCCGCTCATCTTCTTTCTGAAGTTCAGCACTCACTAACCTTAAAAAACTAGTTTCCTCATCAATAAGCAAAACTTTCTTTGTAAATCCAATCCCCATCATATCTTCCTCTTATTTACGATTCTAATTTTTTTTTTGTATATAATCTCAAAATAAAGAAAAAAATGGTTTTTGGTTTCACTAGTATCACTCATAAACTCATTCTCCTACTGTTGTTTCTTGTAGTAGATCGCTACGGCTAAAACCGCTGCGACTAATACCATTGGTATCAATGTAAATCCTGGAGTTTCCTCTTCCTCTAAATCATCTACGTCCTCTCGTAGCTCTTCTACTTCACTCTCTAAATCTTCTATCTGTCCTCGTAGTTCATCTAATTCTACCTCTAAATCAGACTCTAACTCGTCCACCTGTGTTTGTAGGTCATGTAGCTGTGCTTCTAAATCATCCATCTGCCCTTCTAGCTCATCTATCTCTGCATCGATATCATCGATATCTGTTTGAATAGTGTCTATCTCCGCATTTAGATCGTCTATGGCAGCGTTTATGTCATTTATCTCCGAGTTGATGGCATCTAGCTCGTCGTATATCGTAGTTATGTCGTCATTGATATCCGCTAGTTCATCCTCTATAGCAGTGATGTTATTGTCTATGATATCTATCAGATCTGTCCTGTTCTCATCTATAGCATCTTCTAGAGCGGAAACGTTCTCATCAAGCGCAGTTTCCAATCTATCGACTTCTGCATGAAGTTCGTCTTCTAGTTCGCCTATGTCTATACTCAATTGATCCGTCACATCTTCTAGATCATCAATAGAATCTCGATTAGCATCGATTTCATCCTGTAAATTGTCGATATCATCCTGTATCTCCGGTATCTGTGGCAGATAAAGTGCATAGACGTGAGCTATAGATTCCTTCTCCTCTGGATCAACTACTCTCACTTCAAAGATATTCTGACCTTCGAACAACGTAGTCGTGTAATTGAACTTGCCTTCATCGTCAACATCGACTTCTTCTCCATCGATATACAAAGTGTTCTCAGGTTCGGTCTGGCCTTCTATGGTAAACTCTTCTTCGTAGGTGAGATTTTCTACACCTTTTTCTGGATTAGTTATTTCAACTGTTGGAAGCTCGGTATCAACCATGAATGAAACAGAGTCCTCAACACTTTCACCGTCTTCAGCTACCACTTTGACCTCGATTTCATGGGTGCCATCATCTAGATTTAGGAAGTTATGATTACTCTGACGTCCCTTGTAAACCCAATCTTCATTGTTTATCCTGACGAGGTAGTAATCTATATCTACGGAACCCGTGCTATCCCAATCAACAGCAATATTTGAGGTGGTGATCACTTCGTTATCACTCGGTGTGGTTATATCCACTGATAAATCAGCGACTGGTTCATACACTGGTTCTAACGGTTCTTCATCTAGTTGCTCTCCTATGTCCTCAGGTCTGACTTTGTAAAACCACCTGTTATAATCGAAGTCTCCCGCGTATTCATCTAAATACTGATAATGTTCTGACCCATCCGCAGTTACCGAACCAATCTTGCTCCATGGACCATCTTCGTTACGGGACCGATATATATTATACTGTGCTACAGTATCTCTTGTGATTCCATCGTCATCGCTTCTTTCCCAAGTGAGTAAGTTGTGACTTCCTCCTTCGATAACTCCTTCAGTTTCTACTACTATGTTATCTATTCTCCAGCCTTCGTAATCTGTCCAATCTTCGTAAGACCAAGCGCCAAATGTCCAATTGAATCTAACAGTCTCTCCAATATATTCACCAAGATCAAAGGTCGCTTGTTCCCAGTCAACTTGATGACCCCAGCCTGGTTCACCGGCTAATGGTTGGTCGTAGAAATCAGTGATTTCACCATCATAACCTTCTTTAGGTTCAATTATTTCCCATGTTGTTCCACCATCGGTAGAAATCCTCAGATTTCCAGCTTCATACACGTTGTTCATATCTCGCCAGTGATCGAATCTCAGTTCAGACTCTTCTAGGCCTTCAGTTAATTCGATCTCAGGAGATATCAACCAGCTGAGTCCTCCTCCGTCGGGTCTATTGTAATTACCATCACCTAAGTCCCATGCCTGATCACCTACAGAAGCACCGAGATCACGTATAGCCCACTCACTTGCTCCTTCCCATTCTCCAGTTATGTATCCTTTATCTTCCTCGACTGTATCATGGAATACTTCCTTCTCGTAATGGTTTACTTCTAAGTTAGCTGGTGAATCAGGAGGTGATCCCGCAAGTTCAAAGTCATCACTGTGATGGCTCCAACTTAGTAGATTGTCGTCGTAAACTGTTGCTCTTACCCTAGCCAGATCAGAAAATTCATCTGGGATAGACCATTCATAGCTCCCGGTATCTTCTGTTAGAGTATCTATCGGGTACCAAGTTTCGCCAGCATCGTACGTGTATTCTAGGACGATCTCGGTTATTTCTCCCGGGGATTCAGCTTCCCAAGTTATGGTTTCCGTTTCATCCACATAGTACAATTTATCTCCCTCGGTTGGAGATGTGACCTCGATAGAAGGCGGATTTACAGCCTCTATTGGATCATGTACCGTTTTCTGACCATGGACATCGACCGTGTGTATCTCGTACCAATATTCTTCATTCTCATCTAGGATTTCATCTGTCCCAGCTTCTCCGTTACCGTTTTCTTCAGGTTCTTGGACAGCTTCTTCGTTACCGTCATCTTGACCTAGATAATCCTCTGCACGTACCAAGTAGTACCACAACACATCATCTGCTGCTCCTTTTTCGAAGTCAAGATAATTGTAGGAAGGTGATCCATCAGCATCTATGCTATCCACAAAAGTAGTCTCGTTCCAAGGACCATCAGGTGATTCTGATCTATATATGTTGTACCTTTCTACAGAACGTCCAATGCCGTCATCAGCACTAGCTGACCAAGAGATCAAATTGTGATCACCATTTTCAGTTTCACTTTCCATATCAACCTTTATGTTTTCAGTTTCTATAGAGATGTTGTCTATCCGCATTCCTGCGTCATCATCCCCTGCTGAGTGTGTACAAACACCTATATCCCATCTGAAGTGAACTTCTTCTCCAATATAGTCTTCAAGGTCAAAAGTAACACTTTGCCACTCATCTCCTACGCCGCCCCAAACGGGTGATCCAGCTAGTGGATGATCTGAAATGACCCATGAAGAACTAGGATATCCCTCCTCAGGATGAAGAAGTCTCCAATCATAAGGTCCTACAACTGGGTCTTCAGCAGTTGTGACCTTTAAATTACCTCCGTCAGTAATAGTTGTTCCAAAGTCGTACCAGAGATCAAATGTCAATTTTGGTTCTCTTACATATTCTGGTATCGAGATCCTGGGAGATTTCAACCAGCTGTGGTATGAATCTAAATCATAGTAATCACCATCTCCAAAGTCCCATGATTGATTTCCTACAGAAGCATCATGATCTCGGATATCCCATTCACTTACGTTTTCTTGACTAGTTCCTGTTGTATATCCTTTATCATCCTCAACAGTATCGTGGAATATAGGTTCGACATCAATACGATCTACCTCTACATCTGGGGAATCTGGAGGCAATGGAATTTCCTTATGATATTGTGATGATCCATCTGCATTTACACTGTCCAAGAAGATTTTATCATCGTTATTATCTAATCTGTAAATATCATAACGTTCGACTGTGTTATCTCCTGCTCCATCGTCTGGACTAGCGCTCCAGCTTACAACATGACTTTGATCTACATCATGCATTGGGCTCCGAACTCCTACTTCTATATTGTCCAAACGATATCCTCCCATCGGGTAATAATCCATATCCCAATGGGTGTATGCTGACCAGTTTAGATGGATTGTTTCTCCTACATACTCAGTAAGATCAACTCTGACGTTTTCCCACCATACATCATCAGACCAAAGCGGTTGATCGGGTGTATTAGGTAGAGCACCGAAATATCCTCCACGATCATACATGCCTTCACCATCGAGTCTGACTTCAGGATAAAGGATATCCCAAGGTCCGTCGGGACCTTCTGTAGACACTCTTAGATTTACTCCATCCATGAAATATCTGCTGATATCCATCATACGATGATGGTTAAAGGTCAATTGTGCCTGTGTTTCAGGATGATCAGGGGCCTCAAGATCTATTTCTGGAGTTATCAACCAAGCTAATCCTAATTCGTCTTGACGATCATACGAATTGTCTCCCCAGTCCCATGAATAATTACCTGTATAGGTATGATGACTCCGTCGATCCCAATCTGAAGTTCCGTCTAAACTTCCTGTTATGTAACCTTTGTCTTGCTCAACGTCGTCAGAAAATACTGTTCTATACTCAAAATTTTGAGCTCTAGATTCACTTATATCTCCAGGTTCTTCACCGACGATATGGAATATACCACTAACGTCTAAAGACCTTCTTCCTAGATCGCAGTAAACGGTCGCCCTAACTCCGACCAAATTACTGTTTTCGTCTGGGATCGTCCAATCATATTCTCCCGTGTCTTCTCTGTTATCGGCAATAACATGCCAAGTGTTACCACCATCTGGGGAATATTCCAAATCAACATGAGTTATTTCTCCATCACCTTCTTCCGTTTCCCAGGTTATATTTTCTTGATCCCCTGGATACAACATTTCACCTTTTGTAGGAGTTAAAACTTCTATACCTGGCGGAGACACTTCTTTGACTGAATTCTCGTTAGTGTCGTTTTGACCTACCCAATCAACTGCCCGAATAACATACCAATTTTCATCAGTATCTGCTCCTTCTCCGTAATCGACGTAGGAATATTCTTCGGAGCCATCAGCGTCCACACTATCTATCAAGGTGGTTTCGTCCCACGGGCCGTCTTCGGATTCAGCTCTATAGACATCGTAGTGAGTTACACTTTCATTGCCAGAATAATCATCGTAACTAGCGTCCCATTCCAATAGATTGTCTTCTCCTCCAATCATCGTTTCTTCCGTTTCGATGCTGATATCATCTATTCTATAATAGAATGGGTCATAGTCTATCCAATGACAGTCAGTTCCTACAGTCCAATTCAAATGGATGGTTTCTCCAGCATAATCACCTAGATCAAAGTGAACTTTTTCCCAATCCTCAGTACCACTCCAAACAGGTTCATCGATCATAGGATTAGCTTCTGCTTCTATTTCTCTCACGAAGCCATCATATCCTTCTCTAGGTTCAATTATCTCCCAAGGTCCATCTTCGCCTTCAGTGGATATCCGCAAGTTCGCTCCATCATTTGGGTGGCTAAGTGTCCACATCAGTTCTCGCTGATGGGCGAAACTCAATTCGACGTTCTCTTCTATACCGAGGAGTGATATCTCCGGAGAAACTAACCATGATCTAGATCCCATGTCATAACGCATCCGTTGGAATGCACTAGGATGTCCAAAATCCCATGAATGATCACCTATATATGCATCATTATCTTTTATTTCCCATTGATGTTGGTCTATCCATCTGCCATATTGTGCCCATAAATCAGTAGTGTATCCTAAATCTTCTCCTCCTTCTATATCATCATGGAATATTTGAGTAGACCCTAAATGTGTAACTGAAAGATTCTCTGGAGAAGCAGGTGGATGTGTATAGATGCTAAAGAACTCGCTCATGTCATATGCTCTCAGATGATTTTCATCATTTACTCTTAACCTTATCCTCGCATTAGGGGATGGTTCTTCCGGAACCGTCCAATCATACTCACCTGTATCATCTAATCCCTCTTCTATAAAGTTCCATGTGTATCCTCCATTGGTGGTGTACTTGAGGTCAACACTAGTAATTTCACCGTCACCTGGCATGGTGTCCCATGTGATTTTAACCTCATCTCCAGGATATAACATTTCATCTTCTAGGTCTGTAGTCAATGCAGCTAAAGGAGCGGTTATGTCATTTCTGAATGCATACAAACTCCCTCCTCCGTCACCGATATAAACTGTTCCATCGGCTCCTACTGCCGGGGATGAATAAACGATACGTTCGCCAGTGCTATAACTCCATTCTATAGAACCGTCTTCTGGATTCAAGCCATATACATAACCTGTCTCGGAACCAACATATAAGGTTCCATCCTGACCTATAGTTATCGATGATCCGTATACTCCATGATTCTGTATCCACTCTTGCGTTCCATCTGGATTTATGGCATGTGTTTGATGATTTATCCAATCCGTAACATATATTGTTCCGTCAGGGTCTATTGTTGGCGCTGAACCAATGCCTATTGAATTAATGGTATATTCCCATTCTTTTTCTCCTTCTGGAGTTAACGCCAAAATATATGACGGAGCTGGTTCTCCTGATGCTGCAAAGTAAACATTACCGTCATCTCCAATGGCGGGACCTCTCCGAACACCTCTGTGTGGTGCGGCTACACTATCATCAATGTAATAGTCCCATAACTTTTCGCCGTCTGCAGTAAATGCGTAGGCGTATCCACTATCAGAACCAAAATAGATGTTATCATCTTCATCTATTGCCGCATGACCCCAAACACTATCACCAGTATAGTATGACCATTTTTCAGTGCCTTCTTCGGCACATACTGCGTAGAAGTAGCCGTCAAATGATCCAAAATATAATGTATTGTCGGGTCCTATAGTCGGACTATCAAAGATAGCTCCCTCTGCATTAAATATCCATTTTTCTGTACCGTCTTGGTTTATGGCATACAGATTATTATCGTAAGCCCCAATGTATATAGTTCCGTCGCCACCAACTGTAGGGCTACCATATATGGAGCCCCCCACTTCATAAGTCCATTCTGGTGAACCGTCGGGACTCACTGCATGCAAGTAACCAAAGCCGTCACCGATATATATCGTTCCATCTGGACCTATCACAGGTGATGAGGAGCGCATGCACTCACCTTCATCGTATTCCCACGCCAATGTTCCGTCTACCCCACTAGTATCGTGTTCACTCCGCCCTGTTCCTCTTACGTCACCAACAAATTTTGGCCACGGTCCAACAAATCTTTTTTCGTCTAGATTATAATTTTGCATTCCGTGGTCCTGTATATTTGCTTGAGAATTCGGTTTCATCTCAGCATCTTCTATACTTCCCAGATCGGTTTCATCACCTTCTTCTATCAGTTCTTCACCTCTTTCTATTAGATCTGTCTCTTCCGTGCCCTGTTCATTTACACTAATACTCGTCCCCGCTGCGGAGGCTACTGATACTACTAAGAGTACCAAAGCCAAAACAGAGAGGAATTTTGTTTTTTTTTCTATTTCAGGCATATTGTTTTTCACCTAGGTGAACGACCTAATAATAGATACTTAAAACTCACCCGGATATATCCGGGTTTTAATCCTTAATTTCGCCTTTAATATTAGCACAATACTTTAATTCTAGCTACTTTCTAGACCATTTTGATACTATGAATTCTAGACCTTTATCATACTTGACAAAAAAATAAAGAGAAGATTAGAAGTATATACTAAAAATTGAATCCCTTAACAATATCCTCATATAAAGCATTTCTCAATAATTTAAATAATTAAAAATAAAAAAAGTTTTTTGGGTTTTTAGGGGATCTCTGTTTTATCTTTTTTCTTGTAGTAGACCGCGAGAGCGAGAATCATCCCGACTATCCACAATATAAGTGTGAACCCCGGGACTTCTTCTTCCTCTTCTTCGAAGATAGCTGTGATAGCCTTATCCTCGTCCATATCAATGGTTATCTCTGTTTTGGTATCTTCGTAATCTCCTGTCCATTCATCGAATTCCCAGTCATTCTCCGGAACTGCTGTTAGAGTTACCTCGATTCCCTCTTTTATCTCTTCGCTCCACTCGTCCTCAACTTCGACTTCCTCATCCTCATATTCAACTATAACAGTTCCTTCACCTTCAATGTCTATAGATAATTCGTAGGTTTCTACAACAGTGAAGGTCACCTGTTCTACCGTGCTGTGTCCTGCCATGTCTGTAGCTCTGACCTCTACAGTATGTTCTCCTTCGAGTAGATCTTCAAAAGTATACTCAGTATCTGTGCCCACGTCTATCCAATCCTGGTCTATTCTTACTTCATAGTAGTCAATACCGCTCACTTCATCGTGTCCTTCCCATTCTACCGT
>SL_8KL_010_SEDDRAFT_10004144_pt1 | contig 11765 bp, 7 predicted proteins | sample SodLakKL_010_SED_4_FD_11160 | JGI IMG/M metagenome (IMG submission 11160) | reverse complement strand
TCCCAACCCATCAATGGCTTGTCAAGTCCTACTTCGAACTCGCCAGTAGCTTCTACATCGAGGAACTTCATACCTTCGATCCTTCCACCGCGGACGTTACCAAAGTATAAGCTGTGTATTCCTTCTGGTTTGACCTCTATGTGCTGTAATAATCCTGTTGTGGATAGCCAGCAGCATTCATCTTCACCAACTTCTGGGATGATCTCTTGGACAACATAGTTTCCAGGTTCAAGTTCTTCGAAAGTATATGATCCATTCGTTGTAGATTCAGGGTCGCCTATCTCACCGTCTGGTATCGGATTTCCTTCTTCATCAGCATACCATAGCTGGAACGTGAATCCGTCTATCAATTCTTCATCGTCGTATTCTCCGTCATAGTTAGCATCGTAGAACTTGTAGACCGTTATTTCTCCTAAGATGTCTTCTTCTACATTACCGAACCATACTGTCGATTCTTGATCAGGTCCAACGGTAACTAGTTGCTCCATTGCCGTGGTGTTTTCCCATCCTTCTGGTAGTTCTTCCTCGACGATGTAATCTCCCGGGTACAGATCTTCAAACGTGTATTCTCCATTTACATCCGTTGTTCCGTTACCTAAGTAATTATCTGTTTCTCCGTCGACTGCAGTCCATAGATGGAATGTCCAGTCTTCTAGTAAATCATCGATCTCTTGATCATATTCACCGGTCATTTCATAGTCGTAGAACTTATAGACAGTTATACTACCGTCTAACATATCGTTCCAGAACTCTACATCAGAGTTTAGATTTGGAGAGACAGTAACTTCTTTCTCTAGAGGTGTACAATTGTACCATCCTTCTTTGAGGTCCTCTACAACGATATACTCTCCAGGATACACGTCATAAAACGTGAATTCTCCGTTCGCATCGGTCGTACCGCTAGCTATTTCCTCGTGTTTTTCTTCATCCTCTGTGGTCCATAGACTGAATTCCCAGCCTTCTAGTCCCAGTTCGTCTCTACAGTAGTACTTGTATACCGTTATGCTGCCGTCTTCCAAGGCATTAAAGAACCATACTTCCGAAGTCTCGTCTGGATTGACTGTTACTTCTTGCTCTAATGCTGATACATTGTACCAATCATCTTGGAGTTCTTCCTCGACGATGTAATCTCCCGGATACAGATCTTCAAACGTGTATTCTCCGTTTACATCCGTTGTTCCGTTACCTAAGTACTCATCTGTTTCTCCGTCGACTGCAGTCCATAGATGGAATGTCCAACCTTCTAATCCACTTTCATCCATCTCGTAGTATTTGTAGACTGTGATCTCTCCATCCAACATGGCATTTCCAAATTCAACGGTCATCGGTTCTCTGAGCCAGAAAGAATCTTCAACGTATCTATCGTAGTCATCTTCGTCGTTCAATATTGTCATTTCCATATCGTCGTTCGCTGTGATAGAATACTTGGTTTCTTCAACTTCCTCTGTTGTGGGATAAACCGCAGATCCTGTGTTATACCATCCTTCAGGTATATATTCCCGTACCTTATAATGTCCTATCTCATCGTTGGGGAATCCACACTGATAGTCTTCAAAAACTAAATATCCATTGCTATCTGTGTAACCCTCTGCTAGATAAATCCAGTCCCCATGATCTCTATCTTCATCTCCATTTTCATGACCTTTCCCGTAGAGTTCGAAATACCAATCTCCTAGCGGTTCATCGACATCTTCATCGTATCTTCCAGTTTCTTCTACATCGTAATACTTGAACACTGTTATATTATAGGTACATGTTGTTTCTGCTTCTGTTATTTCGCTGTCCTCTATCATGTTAGAGGCGTTTGTAATCACTGTTACGCCAATTCCTAGGCTGCTAATAGCAAGAAAACTCGCTATCAACAGCGCTATTACGTATTGTTTCAAATTTTTTCACCAACTATATAATGGAGTGAGGGGTATATATAACTTTCTCAAACTAACAATAATCTGTGTTATCTAAATATATATGAAATAATATATGCAATGTTACGAGATTTACTAATCTGAGGAAGATATAGATGCAAAGATATCAAGTAATAGCGATTTTCCCATATTTTTAAAATTAGATCATCCAGTAAACAAAAATTAATTGTGAATCTCCATCATCTGAGACTTGAACAGACATCAATTATATAATTTAAACTGCTCAATATATAGACTCGTTGTTTTCAGACACAAAAAAACAAAAGGAAAGAGATTTATTAGTCATTCAAACTTATCAGTTCACTTAGTGGTCTTAGATGAAGAACTCTTCTTCTTCATGACAGGATATACCATCTTCACAGCTTTAGATTTGCGAGAAGTATCGTTATCAGTTCCCTTTTTAGCCAAAACAGGATATTCTCTGATCAGTGTTTTTGTCTCGACCTGGACTTTCTCCCCTTTTGAAGATGTCCTCACTCCAACATCAGATCTTTCTGTAAGATAACTTCTGTAAGTATCTGAGACCAGACCACCGATCGCCCATGTCAATCCCAGCAGTATCAAGTTGATCGACCAGAATCCTATAAAAACTACGATGAAGAAATTCTGGTATTCAATATTGGTCATTATCGTGCTCACTTCAGCCTCGCCACCAGTTGGTGTCGGTGTACTAGTGATGAACAGATATGCTGGACCGAGAGATGGCCACAGTAAAAAAAATCCTCTCAGCCAGGTCGGCCAATTCTTCCACTTCAATTTCTCAGATAAATTCAAGACGGCAAATTTCATCTTTAGACCTCCAATCAATAAACGATAATCCACTATATAAAGATATCTGAAATATATAGAGAATGTGAATTATTAACACCATCAGATTGATAAACCACACTATGATATCAACAAACAAGGGTGGTCAGATGTCCAATACAAAGATAGGTACCTGTGGTTATGGATACTATCAACCAAAAGATGGCTGGAAGGAAAAGTATGAAAGCAAATTGCAGGCCTACTCAGATTCATTCAAAACTGTCGAGATCAACAAAACTTTCTACAAACTACCCATGGTCAAAACAGCGGAGAAATGGAAAAACAACGCTTTCGAAGACTTCGTATTCAATTTCAAGGCCTGGCAGGCCCTCACTCATCCGACTTCTAGTCCCACATGGCGCAACCAAAAGGATCAGCTTTCAGAATCACAAAAAGAAAACTTCGGCTATCTCAGACCCAACGAAGAGATCATCCAAGCCTGGAACAAAACGAAAGACATAGGAAAAGCTCTTGAGGCCGACGTATGCATAATTCAGACTCCAGCCAGTTTTGGTTGCAACCAACAAAATGAAAAAAACCTCCGTAAGTTCTTACAAAAGATAGACCGAAACCATCTGAATATCGCTTGGGAACCAAGAGGAGATTGGAAAGAGAACCCAAAAAAAGTAAAAAAAATCTGCAAAGATCTCAACATGATCCACGTGGTCGATATTTTGAGACGAGAACCAACTTCAGACCACGATATCGCTTATATCAGACTTCACGGACTGAATCCCGACGAATACAACTATGACTACGATTATTCAGAAGAGGAACTTCAACAACTAGCTCAAAGATTAGATTCTCTTTCAGAAAAACACGAAAAGATCTACTGCATGTTCAACAACTACGAGATGTTTAAAAATGCAAAAAAATTAGAAGAGATTTTGTAGATAAATTCTTCACTCTTTCTCCTCTAACTTTTTCTCCAGTTCAGCGATCCTATCCTTCAATTCTTTTATCTCCTCATCTTTCTCCTTGGGCTTCATCATCTTTTCATAGGTAGATCTGATAGGCTCAAGAACGTTTTCTATCCTATCCATGTAGTCTTTCTCAGTGAGTTCTGTAAATTCCTCTATCTTTTTCGCCAATCCGGGTCTTTTTCTGCCTAGATTCTCCCAGAACTCCTTGTAGATATCATCGTGCTTTTCGGGTATCTTTGCCATCTTCTTGTCGAGTTTATCAGAGATCAGGTCCCACTTTTCGAACAACTTTTTAGCTTCCTCGTGTTCTTCAGCCAGTTCTCTCAATTCTTGATTTATACTTTCTGAGAATTCATCCCAAGTATCGCTGAGCGCCTCTTCTTTATTCTCGAGCCTGTTCCTTGCATCCTCTAACTCTTCTCGAACTTCTTTCACCAAATCGAACCATAACGGGTAAAGATCTCTCAACTTTTTCTCAGGATCGGCCATTATCTCACGGCTCTTTTCAGTATGCTCTTCTATGATATCACTGATAGACTCTCTCGTTAATTCTATCTCCAGAGGTATATCTTGTAGGTGGAAATTCATCTCTTCGGTAAAGTCGTCCCATTCACTCATCAGCTTTTCTACATCATCCTCAGGAAGCTCCTTTTTTGCCAACATCTCGATGTTCTTCTTAACTACTTCAGACTGCTCCTTCCACATCTTTTCGATCTCTATCCAATATTTTTCCGGGCTTATCTTAAGATCACTCAAATTCTTGTCGACTTCTTTTTGCATCTCTTCCCAGAATTTCTTGATATAACTTGGTGCACCAACTCCAAAATCACCGAAGACTTTAGAGGGTGTGAAATCCTTTCCTATTTTGACTTCGACCTTCTCTCCTTTTTCAGAACTTTCCCCGACTATCTCCTTAACTCTCTCATAGAAGTCAGTAGAAACCATCTTATAGGCCATATCGTCCTTGACCCAGCCGCTCTCTATCTCGATCTCAAGGCTTTCTAGTAATTCCTCCATCTCCTCTCTAAGAAATTCATTTTTGAATTCTTCCATCAGTTTATCGTCTTCTTCTTCCTCATCATATACTTCTAAATATCTTTCATATAACTCCTCTATTTCATCCATATTGATCACTCCCTTTTATTGGTTCATTAATAACTCTAGAGCTTAATATATCTTTTTACAGAACGCTTCTATCTTTCTAGGGGACAATCCTCATTGACACAAGTAGGGATCTTATTCCCATGGGGACATTTCGAAGGTGCGCCCATCCTCTCGCATATCTCATCTATCATGCCCATATCGAATATGTGTTCTAGCTCACATGCTTTTTCGTGCATCTTATCATCGGATATGTCGAAAAATTCATCCAAAAAGACTTCCAATACCCTGTGAGTCCTGACGATCCTTCTGCCCTCTTTCCGACCTTTCTCGGTCAATTCCACGCCATGGTAAGGTCGATACACTACATAGCCTTCCTCTTCCAATTTAGGTAATATCTCAGTGACTGAAGGCGAAGATACACTCAAGTCTTCTGCGATCTCGCCAGTTTTAACTTTCCCATCTTCATTCTCCATCGATAATTTATATAGCGTTTCCAAGTATTCTTCTTTAGTTTCTTTGTTCATCGTAACCTGCTAAATCAAAACACTTAGTTAAATTTTCTCCAAGAAGAAGTATAGCGGGGGGTGGATTTGAACCACCGATCTCCGGGTTATGAGCCCGACGGAATCTCCTGGCTATCCTACCCCGCTATTTTGCAATTTAAAATCAAAACTCAATTCTGGGAATGTTCATACAGAGATGTTTCTTATAAATTTTTCCTTGACCTCTCAAGTACGCTTGAACCACTTTTGGATCTCTTTTTCAGCAAAGCTGACCATCGTCGGTCTTCCATGCGGGCAAGTATAGGGATTCTCCATCTGTCCGAGTTCCTCTAACAATCGTTTCGCGCTCGTTATAGATAGTTTATCGCCTGCAGTGACCGAATCATGGCAGGCCATATACTTAACCATCTCTTCACGCCTCTCTTCGAGAGAATTAGTGCTCAATCCACTGAGCTCGTCTAAAATGGAGTGCAGGAGATCCTTTTCCTGAACCTCCCCAAAGATAACTGGGATGGCTCTAAGCCTAAAAGTTGTCTTTCCAAAATGATCTATCTCGAACCCAAGTTTTTCAAGAAGGTCCTCATTAGCTCTCAATAAAGCGGCTTCCTCCGGTTTCAATTCTACAGTCTTTGGAGATACGAGCTTTTGACTATCGATCTCGTCCTTTACCTTGTCTTTCAGCTCCTCATAATTTATCCTCTCATGAGCGGCATGTTGATCAACAACAGCCATACCAGAGGGCGTTTCGACCACTATGTAGGAGTCTTTAACGATACCGACCACATTCATGTAGGACAGTTTAGATTCTTCGACTTCACTCTCTTCATCAATCTCAAGTCTAGATTGACTTCCTCCAACTTCCTCTTTTTTCTCAGCTGTACCTCTATCTAAATCTTCTACATCGGTCTCTACTGATTTATCAGGAACGAGATCTTCCTCTAAAAGTGCATCGTTCACAGCTTCAGCGATCCTATCACTCACCCTTTCAGCTTCTAAAAATCGTATCTTCGTCTTGGTAGGATGAACGTTCACGTCGATCTTTGCGGGATCGATGCTCATATCAAGAAATGCCAAAGGATATCTTCCCTTTTTGAGGAGAGTTCCAAAACCGTCCACTATTCCGTCTTTCAAAACGTTGTTCCTTACATACCTAGAATTCACATACGTGAAAATATGTTTTCTATTCGATCTAGAGATCTCAGGCTTGCTCACGTACCCTCTAACAGAAAAGTCATCGAATTCCTTTTCAACTTCAACCATCCTTTTAGCGACTTCCTTACCATAGATGGATTTTATGTTCTCCAACATCGAAGAAGATTTGGGAACGAAGGTGAGTTCATTTCCATTGTGAATAAGTGAAAATTCTACCTCAGGATTGGAGATAGCGTTTCTGGTCAACACCTCGCTGATATGTGAAAGTTCAGTGTTCGTTTTCTTTAGATATTTTTTTCTTGCAGGTGTGTTGTAAAAAAGATCTTTTACTTCTATGGAGGTCCCGACAGCACAACCGGTTTCCTCTACCTCTACCACATCACCACCTTTCAAAACAATCTTTGTTCCCTCGATCTGATCCTCTGGCTTCGTAAGAGTTTTAACTTTAGAAACTGCAGCTATGCTCGGCAGAGCTTCTCCTCTAAAACCCAAACTACTCAGATCATCTAGGTCCTGGATATCCTTTATTTTACTTGTAGCGTGTTTTTGAAAAGCTAATTTCACCTCTTCTTTAGTCATCCCTACACCGTTATCTTTCACCTTTATTCTCTCTTTTCCTCCTTCATCCACTTCTACCGATATTTCATCGGCCCTAGCATCTAAAGAATTCTCAATCAGCTCCTTCACAACAGATGCAGGTCTCTCGATGACTTCGCCAGCAGCTATTTGATTAACTGTCTTCTCCGATAGAACATTGATCCTTCCCATATTCAATCCTCCTCCGCCTCGTTCTTGAGTTTCCAGAGTTCATTGATCGCATCCATCGGGGTCATGTTCTCTACCTCTATATCTTTCAGCTTCTCCACAATAGTATGTGAATCAGAAGTTGCTCCCACTCCATCTTCAGGATCGAAAACCATCTGGGTAAATTTCGGACCGTCGTGTTTTTTCATCTTGATAGTATGATCCTCCTCTATCTGACTGAGGACTTCGTTAGATCTCTCGACGACAGGATCCGGAAGCCCAGCAAGAGAAGCTACGTGTATACCGTAACTTTCATCGGTGCTCCCTTCTCTTACCTTTCTCAAAAATTTGATCTCTCCGCCTGTATCTTTAGCGGCTACATGAAGATTCTTAACCTGATCAAAAGACTTCTCAAGTTCAGTTATCTCATGATAGTGAGTCGCGAACAATGTTTTTGCTCCGATCTCTCGACATATGTATTCCGTCACAGCCCATGCGATACTCAACCCATCAAAAGTACTAGTTCCGCTTCCGATCTCATCTAACAATATCAAACTGTTCTCTGAAGCGTTATGGAGTATATTCGCTAGTTCGACCATCTCCACCATGAAAGTAGATCTTCCTCTAGTTAGGTCATCCAAAGCGCCGACCCGAGTAAAAATTCTATCAACAACACCTATTTTTGCCTCTTCGGCGGGGACAAAACAACCGACCTGGGCCATCAAGGTTATCAGCGCTATCTGCCTCATATAGGTAGATTTCCCCGACATATTAGGGCCCGTTATTATCAAAAATTGATTGTTCATGTCGTCGAGCTCTGCGTCATTAGGAACGAAGTTTTCCTCTATCGTGGTCTCCACCACAGGATGCCTTCCCTCTTTTATCTCTATCTTTCCCTCTGGGAAAACTTCTGGCCGATTGTAGTTATTTCTGATAGCTACATGGGCAAAAGTGGTGATCACGTCCAGCTCTGCTAAAGCTTTAGCGGTCTTCTGGAACCTTTCCGCTTCAGCACCTACTTCTTTTCTTACCTGCTTGAATACCTCGTATTCCAGTGCCTCCATCTTTTCTTCAGCACTGATGATCTCTTCTTCTTTATCTTTCAATTCTTCAGTGTAATACCTTTCGGCATTTTTCAACGTCTGCTTTCTAGAATAATGTTCAGGTACTTTATCGGTCTTCGATTTCGGTACTTCGAGATAATAGCCATGGACTTTGTTATATCCCACTTTCAACTTTCCTATACCAGTTTTTTCTCTCTCCTTTTCCTCCAAAGAATTTATCCATTCTTTCCCTTCTTTAGCTTTTCTCTTCAATTTATCCAATTCTTCATCAAACCCTTTCTTTATGATCCCACCTTCTTTCACCGTTGCCGGCGGATCCTCAACTATCGCGGTTTCTATCTTTTCCCTTATCTCCTCTAGAGGATCTATAGTCTCAGATATCTCATCCAACTTACTTTTACCATCAACTTCAACCATCTTCTCTCCGAGCATCTCCTCTATAGTTGGTATCTTCGATAGAGCGTCTTCGATGGCAAGAAGATCCCTAGCGTCAGCGTTCCCATAAACCACGCGGCTGATCAATCTTTCAAGGTCGTAGAGACCATCCATCTCTTCACGTAGATCGTCTCTCAAAAATATACTGTCGGTCAAGATCTCTAACGCATCCAACCTAGATTTTATCTTTTCTAAATCTAGAAGAGGTTGTTGAAGCCAGTTTCTCAATTTTCTTGAGCCCATCGCAGTAACAGTTTCGTCTAAAACGCTCAAAAGCGTGCCTTCTTTGCTCCTTTCGCGCAGACTCCGAAATATTTCAAGATTTTTTAATGTGGTGGCGTCAAGGGTCATATACTTATCAGAGGAGTAAAACCTTAAGCGCTTGATATAATCCATAGTCCTCTTTTGCGTCTTTTTAAGATAGTCCAGTACGGCTCCTGCTGCTTTCACTGCCTTATTCTTTCCTTTCAATCCAAGAGGTTCTAAAGAAGTTGCACTAAAATGATCCAATAACTGAGTTCTAGCGGTATGAAAAGCGTCTTCACGATGCGTGTGGATCATCATCTCATTTTCCTGCTTCAGCTCTTCTACAAATTCCTCATCATCATAGAGCGAATTTGGAAGAATACATTCGGTAGGTTCGTATCTCAGAATTTCTGAGAGCAGATCACCTTTTTCTTTTACCTCGGTAACGTAAAAATCGCCGGTAGAAACGTCCACAGCCGAAATACCATAATCTTCTTCAGAGCACGAACCGACACTTTTAGCGTAAATACATATCAAAAAATTATTCCCTGAGCCTTCTATCATCCCATCATCAACCACGGTCCCTGGAGTTACGACCCTCACCACATCTCTTTCCACGATGCCACTCGCTTCATCTGGATCTTCTGTTTGCTCCGCTATAGCGACGGTGTAACCCTTGCTTATAAGCCGCTGTAGATAACTTTCAACAGAATGATAAGGGACTCCCGCCATAGGTGTGGGATCATCTCCATCTTTATCTCTAGATGTCAGAGTTATATCTAATTCCTTAGAAGCGAGCTTAGCATCGTCGTCGAACATCTCATAAAAATCACCCATCCTGAAGAAGACGATCGAATCCGGATACTCGTTCTTTATCTCATAATACTGCTCCATCATAGGGGTCAGATCGCTCAAGTCTTCTATACCTCCTCTATTTTAGGTACTTTTGAGTTAAGAAGGATTGAGTCTAGGGTATATTAAATCTTTTTGAGAGTTCTGGTGAAAGGAGTTTTTATTTTTTCTGACTACTAATCAATCCTTCTTGCAAAGACCTTATCTTACCTTTTGAGTCATCACTTTCCTCTAGTTCTCTTTTAAGTTTATACACGTGATCGTACATCTTTTTTTCTTCGCGTCGACTCTTCCAGTAAAAAGCTTCATCTTTGGAATCCTCTGTAAAAAGAACATGGACTTTTCCTATATTTCCATCTCTACCTGTTCTACCCTTTCTTTGTATATATCTTATAGCTGAAGGGACAGCCTCATAAAAGATCACCAATTCTGTCGTTGGAATATCGAGGCCTTCTTCACCTATACTTGTGGAAACTAACACGTTCGTTTTCCCATATCTAAAATCTTGTAAAACTTCTTCCTGTTCATCTTGACTCATACCTTCCGTAAGTCCTTTATCCGATTGCCCGACAAGAGGTGACGGAAAAATGCCCTCTAAACGTTGAAGCTCTTCAACTAGGTAATCTACAGTATCTCTGTACTGAGCGAACACGATGGCATTTCCATCCTTCGATTTATCTCTCAGTAAACTCTTAGCTTTGTTCAACTTTGGATTTATCTCCACCGGCATGGCTTTCAGATCCATCAATTTTTCTCCCAGTCTGTCGAATTCATCCTTTTTGTTTACATATCTTGCGGCTCTACTTTCGTCGTCTAAAAGTTTGAGGTAATAACTGTGAGCTGCGTCGACACCCTGAGTCAATAAAAGTTCTTTAAGATGCGATATTTTTATAGATGCTGAAACGAGAGAAAGAGCATGGTAAAGATAACCTTTGTTTTCTTGATTTATCCTTTTCTGCAGATTCTCCTGTATATCTATTAGAACGGACTTTCCTATTTCATCTCCACTTAGATTTCTCGCCTGTTTCGTGTAGTCACTCAGCTCTTCGATAAAATCCTCCAATATAGAGTTCGCCCAGTTTTCCATGACCTCCATATCTTCGCTCTTCTCTATTTCTGTCCATTCTATCATCTTCTCAGAAGAATAAGATCCAACATCATCATCGGTCTCCCTTCTCACCTCTATATTCTCAATTTCAAGGTTCGCACAGACTTCTACTAACTTATCGTAGGAACTGCCCGGAGATGCTGTTAAACCTAAAAACTGCATTTTTTCTCTACACGCTCTTGCGAGTTCTACATAAGCATAATCACCTGTAGCTCTATGTACTTCGTCGAAGACCATCAAACCAATTGGAGAAACAGGTATTTCATGAAGGTCGTTGTTCACAGTCTGAGGTGTCGCTAAGAAGACCTTAGCTTCTCCTCCCCATATCTCTTTTCTTTCCTCAGGAGAGTAGAGCTCCCCTGTCAACAATTCGACATCGTTTTCTCCTAGAGACGTAGTGTTCAGTAAAAAATCAAGATGCTGTCTACACAATGGTCTAGTCGGAGCCATCATCAGAGCTTTTTTATCTTGTTCCAAATTCAAACATATCACGAAAATTGCAATTATGGTTTTTCCAAGACCTGTAGGAAGGATCACTAGAGAGTCTTTTTCTTTTACATTTTCGAATATCTTAACTTGATACTCTCTTTCCTCTAACTCCTTCAGATCAATCAGTGAGGGTATCCTTGACATCGTCCTTCTATTTACAGTAAAGGGTAAAAGTCTTTTCTTTAGATTCACTCAAACAACTTTTTTAGAGAAGTTCATATAGAGGTAAAAAAATCTTCAATAAATAATTTATACACGTTCTTTTTTAGAGGTTTAGTAATCATGGACCCTCTATACCAAGGTGCACTCTGGTTCTTACCAAGTCTGATTCTTCTAATCATCCTTTCAGTTTTATTCTTCGACGAACACAAAAAGATCGATCTACATTCACTAAAGAAATCGCTATGGGATTC
>SL_8KL_010_SEDDRAFT_10004143_pt1 | contig 11766 bp, 7 predicted proteins | sample SodLakKL_010_SED_4_FD_11160 | JGI IMG/M metagenome (IMG submission 11160) | reverse complement strand
TTTTTTACTCCCCGGTTTTATTAATAATTCTTCAGGGAATTTAAATTTCCTATTAATTTCTTTAGGGTAACATATGGAGGATTTGGGTGCAGCTGTAAAACTTATAATATAAACGGTAATAATGGAAAAAAATTAATTATGCAGGCAGGATTTAGAGTATTTGATTTAGAATAATATGTTCGCCACAAGCAGTTATGTTTAAATTTTGAGGGGATTTGCATTAATTATGTTGACAAATGCTAAACGGGCTGATAATATTATTATGAAAAATTAGAAATATTTGTTGTGTGTTAATAAATTTAAACGTGCTTTGGCGAACCTGACCGAGAAGGGCAAACCTGTTGAAAGGCAGAGGGCGCAAAGCTATAGGGCCTAAGGCTTTATCCAAAGCTAAGGCAGCCTGGCTGACGAAGCAGGTTTATTCGTATCTCTTTTTTTAGGCTGACTGTCGGGTTAGGAGGTTTCCTGGATGAGCAGGGCTATGTGGCGTAAAAAAAAGCGCAGAAAAAAAATCAAACTTAATCCCACTATCTTGGTCGGCTTTGCCACCGTAGTGCTGGTTGCAACTGTACTGGCTCTGGTGTTAACGGACAGTTTTGGGGTAGCTTCTTCACTGCGCCAGGTATTTGCCACCAGCAGTGTAGATATGGTTGATGAAGACGGAACCGAAGTGATTGACGGGGACTATACCATAGATTCTCCCGGCGTGAGACTGGAAGATGTGCGTATTACAGGTGATTTGCATCTAGCTTCCGGTATTGGCGATGGGGAAGTGGATTTGGTCGACGTTACCGTGGAAGGAGCAGTCCTGGTCCAGGGTGGCGGGGTCAAATCTATTTTTATGCTCAACTGTGATTTTGCGGAAGTCAAGGTAAACAGGCCTGACGGGCGAGTGCGTTTGGTCGCCTCCGGTGAAACAATTATCGACCAGGTCAGCCTGGAGACAGGAACAAGAGTGGTGGAAAACCTTTCAGGTGGAACAGACGGCATCCGCTCTGTAGAGGTTAAGACCGATGAAAAAATTGAACTCGGCGGAGAATTTGAAACGATTAAAGTAGCGGTGCAGGATGCCAAAGTAGTCATAGACAGTGAGAAAATAGAGCATTTGCGAGTAGACAGCAATGCTTCCGGATGCACTTTTGAATATCCGGATGGTATGGTGATTGAGAATATGCGCCTTCAAGGAACTACTTATCTTTTTGGTCGCGCAGAAGTAAATCAGGCCCTTATTTCGGCTTCCGGGGTTTCGGAATTGGAAGGCAATTTCAACCAGCTCAGGGTGACCTCTGAAGCCGGTAAATTTGAATTGATCGAAGGGTCATATTTTAAAGAATTAGATGTAGCCAAGGATGCTCTGAACAATGTTTTCAGTGCAGGGGAAGATGTGATTATTGATTACCTGGTTTTAAACGAGGCTATCACCATGCAAGGTGCCGGCACGATTGAAAGTGTCCTGGTGAATGCTGCCGGTTCTACCCTGGAACAAATCCCTGAAGAAATCGAGTTTACCGGAGAAGTAAGTATAATTATTGACGGTCACGAGATATCAAGCCCGGAAATGCTTAAAGCTTTGCTTGAACATGGTGATCCCCATTATACTACAGCGGATACCGCTGATGTGGGGATTGAAGAAAGCGAACCTGAACCCGATCCCGAACCTGATCCGGAGCCTCCAGAAGAAGCGGAGTCGGAAGAAGAGCCTGAACCTGAAGTTGAATCAGACGATGAAGGTGTTGAAGAAGAGGATAGCGATGTTGCTGCCGGCGGTGAAGGCGATGAAGAAAGGGAAACGATCCCAGACTTTGCATTAGACATTGTGATTCCGAGCCAGGAAGAAAGAGACCGGTTGTCGTTGCATGGTAAAAACTTGGTTTATATCTCTTTGCAAACTGACAACCCGGAAGAATATATAGTAGTGATACCGGGACTGGAAATAAGGTACTTAGAAGATGTGCAACTGTTTTACGGGGTAGTCGATGAAAGCGTGGAAGAAGCTGCTTTAAAAGAAGATCTTACTGTCCAAAGTAGGAATGAATAAAGCTGATTGACCGGAGGTGCGCCGGTGCTGGATTATTTGAAGAAAACAAGTCTGATTGTAACAGCGGTTTTAGCCCTGTTATTTTGGGTTGCCTCACCCGTGGAAGCTGCCGTGAAAGCATTTGTCGTTACAAACGACCAGGGCAGTTATTATGAATACAACTACGAAGATCTACTTGATGCCTATGCTTTGAAACTCGTAGGTGATTCAAATGGTTTTTACGAGGATTATGCTGAGAAAGAATTGTATGCCCTGGTTAATCATGACGGAGAACATATTGATTACAAGGATGTGCTTGATCGTTATGCCGAAGCGATTGCCTTAGGAGAGAGGTTTGATTTAGAAGAATATATTACCGGTGATCAAGCCAAGAAACTTGAGATTTCTAAAGAAATCAATTCTATAACCCCGGACTCCGACAAAGTGGCAACTTCCGGGGGAGCCTCTACCATCAGCAATCCCGGAATGGACTTAGGAGATTTGTTGGCGGAGTTTGATCCCCCGGGTTCGCGATCACCGATTGTCGGTGCGGCAGGTGTCATGGAAGAACAGGCGATGAAATGGGCAGAGGAAAATAATGCGGCAGAGGAATTGCTAGAGCTTGTCCCGCTTTACTGGGAGTACTCCGAAAAAACTGGGATGCGGCCGGAAGTGCTTTTTGCTCAGGCCGCCCTGGAAACTAACCTGGGCCATTACAGCGATGAAGTTCCTTCTGACCGGCATAACTATGCCGGGATTTTAAAAGGTGACGCTAAAGAAGACGATCCGGAAAACTATGAAAAATTTGAAGATCCCGAAGAAGGTGTTCGGGCCCACTATAATCATATGGCCGCTTATACGGGATTAAGCCCGATCGGCGATACCCACGACCGTTATAACGTGGCTGCTGCACAGTCCTGGTCCGGCTCTGTAATCTATGTCGAGGATTTAAGTGAAAGGTGGTCGCCTTCTGAGGACTATCACCTGTATATCCTGGCCGTTATGGAACAGATAGCAAATACCGAGGTGGAAAGCCTGAAAGAGGAAGAGCCCGAAGATCCGGAAGATCCCGAAAGAGAGATACCTGAGAAGGACCGGGAAGAAAAAATCGAAGATCTTGAAGACAGGGAACACGTTGCTGTCGATGTTGCCGATATAACCGTTCTTAATTTGAGAAGTGGGCCGAGCACCGATTACGAAGTTTTAGACCGTTTGGTTAGAGGTACTGTGCTTGAAGTTACCGCCAATGAGGGAATATGGTTAGAGGTGATTACCCCGGATGATAAAGAAGGCTGGGTCCACGGTGACTATGTCAGGCCGGTTGACTTATCGGAAAACCCCTTTGAAGGCAACTACATCATTCTTGATCCTGGACACGGCGGGGCTGATCCAGGGGCTGTCGGGGAAAGCGGACTGATGGAAAAAGAAGTTACTCTGGCTGTGGCCACTTACCTGGAAGAAATGCTCATTGAAGCCGGGGCCAGGGTGAAAATGACCAGGAGCGGCGATCAAACTGTCAGCAACAGTAAAAGGGTTGAGCTGGCCAATGAAGAAAATGCCGATGTTTTCGTCAGTATTCATGCCAACGCTTACAGCGATCCCGAGTCAAACGGTATAGAAACCTATTATTGCTCCAACAGCGATGAGGGTGATGCCGGTAAATTCCTGGCCCAGCAGCTGCAGCGCGAAATGATTTCCGCGCTCGGTTTAAGAGACCGCGGGGTAAAAACTAGGAGCTTCATGGTCTTGAAGGAAACAAAAATGCCCTCGGCCTTAGTGGAAATCGGGTTTGTGTCGAACCCTGATGAAGAAGCGATGCTGGAAAAAGAAGAAACCAGGGAAAAAGCGGCAGAATCGCTCTTTTACGGGCTTGAAACTTACCTGCGTAAGTTCAGGGAGTAATAGGAGATTGTGGATTTATTCGGCAACATATGACAATTTTAGAAACGTAAAGTTAAGTAACCAGTAAAAATAAGTAAAAAAAACTTGATTTATAAGAATTGAAGGTATAAACTTGGATTATACAGGAACCAGAATAGAAAAAATTTTACACGAAAAGAAGGATATATTATTTTGAAAGAGAATAGGATAAAGGAGAAATTTTTTAAAATAAGGAAAGGTGTCTTTATTTGTAGTTTTGATAAGAGTATTTCTTTTCATGGTATATTACTTTGAATAATGGAGGTGAATCAGGATAATAAAAAAGTTATCTGAAATATGTGCTTGCATGGTGAAATGCTAGAGAGAGAAATAAGCACAAGATTATTTTTTAAAGGGAGAGAATAAAATGTTAGGACCAATTAAAAACGGAACCTTATTTTGTGTTATTTTGGTTTTTGTTCTGATGTTTTCCGTGTTTACGGCCCAGGATGTACAGGCCAATGATTCGGAGGAAGGTAAGGATGCTGCGATCCGAGCCGCGGTTGAAGCTATTAAAGACATCCGCCGTTCACCGGATCGTATTGTGTCTTTAAACCAACGCGCTGTCGATGATGTAGCGAGGGCAAGATCCCTGGTGGAAGAAGCTAAAGATGAGTATGGTGTTAACGAAGAGGATATTGCCAATATAGATACCTTAAGGGAGTCTGAGAAGCGAGTAGATAAGCTTTTGGCTGTTGAAGAAGCCAAAGAAGCAATGGATGAACTCCCACCCCCCTCAGAAGCAACTGCAGCAGATAAACCTGCCATAGAAAGAGCCCGTGAACTTGTTAATATAGCTAAAGAGGATTACGGTGCGACCCGTTTTGATTTATGCTGGGGTCTCGATCGGTTGGAGGAAATAGAGGAAAAAGTTGATCCCGACCCCGACCCTGATCCCGACCCTGATCCAGAGTTGCCTCCCACAGGCGGGTTGACCACTTCAGTTATATCAGGCCTGGTACTAACAGGGGCTGGTTTGCTGTTCGTTGGCAAAAGGTATGGAAGAAATAAGCATAAAAGATACAGTAAAAGGACCTACAGGTAAAAATTAATAAGGGGTTACTGCTATTCTAGAAGGAGAAATAAAGGAGGGTAGTTTGAAACCTCATTAAGATCGGATATTTTGAAAAATAAAGGGGTGTACTGAAAATGAAGTGCTTACAAAAGAAAAAACCATTGTTGGTAACGCTGGCTTTAAGCGTAGCTTTGCTGATGGCCTTTTCGTTGGCTGCTTTTGCTTCCGATGGAGTCAAGTTAGGCGTCAGTGATGAGTCGGGGGATGTTGGTGATGAGGTTACTGTTGAAATAACAGCTGAAAATGCACTCGATCATGAAGGTGGTCAGTTTGACCTTTCCTTCGATGATGATGTTGTCGAGCCAGTATCCGCATCAAGAGGAGCAATGGTACCCGATGATATATCGGGTAACCTTTTTGACTACAACCTTGAGCTGGAAGATGGCAAGCTGAGAATAATGTGGGTTATTGCTGAAGGTGCTGAAGAAGATTCCGGAGTGATTGGAACAATTGACTTTGAAATCCTTGAAGAAGGGGAAACGGATTTAACCTTCAGCAACATTGTCTTTTCTCCTGAGGGTGTAGAAGCAGCTGATCCCAGCGCTGGAAGCATTGTTTATGAAGAACCGGTAGATGAAAAGCAACAGGCAATCGATGAGGCAAATGAAGCAATTGCTGCGCTTCCTGCCGTAGAAGACATTACTCTTGCCGACAAGGAGGATGTTGAAAACGCTCGCGACCTTGTGAACAAGGCCAAAGAACTGGGTGCGGTAGATGATGACTTTGATGAGCTGAGTAAGTTGGAAGATGCCGAAGAGAAAATTGTCAAGTTAGAGGCAATTAAGGAAGCAGACGATGCTATCTTAGCCCTGCCGCACGTTGATGTCTTGACTCTTGATGACAAGCCAGATGTGGAAGCAGCCCGGGCCCTGGTCAACAGGGCGAAGGAAGATTATGGGGCGGTAGATGAGGATTTTGAGTATCTGTCCACCCTGGAAGCCTGCGAAAACAGGATCAAGGAACTGGAAGGGGAAGTGCCCACCCCGCCGACCGGTGATTTGAACTACCTGCTGCCACTGGGGTTGCTGGTTGTGCTGGCCGGGCTCTTGTTTTACATCAAGCGCAGTAAGGCAGCAGTTAAGTAAAAAGATAAAAAATAAATAATTAAAAGTAGTGATGCGGCGGTGATAAATCGGTCGCCGTCGCATCAACTTAAATATGGTTTTACTTATTAATAATAAATAAAGGATGTTAATGCAGTAATGATCACTTTACTAAAAGTAAATATCAAAAAGGTGTTGCTTATAACAGCTGCTTTGACCTTGGCTCTTTCTTTTAAAGGGGATGTATATGCTGGTGAGGGGTTAAAGCTTACAGCAACTGAAGATGAAGGAAAACCTGGTGAGCAGGTTGTGATTGAAATAAATGCAGAAAACGCTGCAGGGACAGAAGGTGGACAGTTCTTGCTTAACTTTGACCAGGACTTGCTTGATCCAGTAGCCGCTGATTCCGGTCAGCTTGTTGAGGATGCGGAAAGCAACTTGTTTATGGTGAATAAAGAATATGGCGAAGGTCAGCTAAAATTCATGTGGGTTACTGCCCTGGCAGATACCGCAGATTCTGGAACTGTTTGCGAGATAACCTTTGATTTGCTTGGTGAAGGCACCACAGCCCTTGAATTTACAGAGATCGTAGTCTCTCCAGATGATTTTACTGTAGCCGAGGCAGTTTCGGGGAAGGTAAGAATTGACGATGCGGGGGTGGATAAGGAGGAAAATGAAGAACCTGAACAACCTGAAGAAGATAACAGGGAAGAAGAGGTGGCTGCCGCTGAAGCAGAAACTAATGGTACAGCGCTGGTTATAGGACTGATTGTTGTAGCAGCGCTGGCAGCAGTCGGTTATGTGGCTTTCCGGAAATTCAAAAAGTCCGCAAAATATTAGAGATAAATAAACTTAAACCAGGGAGAAGTAAAGATTAATTGTATTTAATTGTTTGAATGCATTTTACCTGTTTTTTGTAATCACTTAATAATGAAAGTGAGGTTATTAAAATGCCGAAATCTACAAGAAAGAGAGCAGGGGCAAAAACATCTATCGTTTTGCTTTCCATCTTTCTTTTCCTAATTATATTCTCTCCGGCCGTTTTTGCCGAAACCGGTAAACTTGGGGATATTAACGACGATGGGGAAGTTGATGTGCGTGACGTAGTCCTGGTTATGCGGCACGTGCTGGTATTGGAAGAGTTAGATGAAGACCAGCAAAGACGAGCAGATGTTGATGGTGACGGAGAAATCGATGTTCGCGACGCCACTTTAATTATGCAGTATGCGCTGGGGATTATCGACGAATTCCCCTATGATTTACCAGAAGTAGTTAGCGTAAGAGCAATTGATCGTTCCACCATTGAAGTAGAGCTATCTGAAGACGTAGCCGAAGAAGCAGCTGAAGATCCCGACTATTACCAGGTAACCGTAGGCAATGAATCGGTGGAAGTAGAAGATGTTGATTATGATGCTGATGACAGAATCGCGGAGCTTGAAGTCGATCTGGAAGGCAAGTCCGGAGTTCTTGTGGTAAATGGAGTAGAAGCAGAAGAAAAAGTCCCGCCAATTCCAGATTTTACTGAAATTTCGGCGCTTGAAGCTGCTTTGGAAGTGGTGATGTACTTTAATACTCCTATTTATGCAGATGATGACTTAGATCCTGGCGATGATATTATCCTGAAGGTTGCCGGCGATGATGTTGGAGACAACTTCGAGGTTGAAATCCCTGACGAAAAAGATGATGCGGAAGACGAAGTTATCTTGAAGATAACTGATACTGATTACAGGCCTGAAGCCAATGATTCAGTCCGTGTAGAACTTGACATTGATGGAGCGGAAAAAATCTTCAATGTTTGGGATGAACCCATGGAACAGCCCAGGGTTTATATAACTACTGCTACACCTGATGATGAAAATCCACGTTTCGAAGAAATACTTGCCTTTGAGGAAAGTAATTTTGTTGTAGCATATTTTTCCAAACCAGTTAATACTTCCGGTGACGATATTAATGTCGGCCCGGCTAGAGAAGAAGTTAGAGTCACCGGGGAAGATGCAGACGGCACCCCGCTTGAATACGATGGAGATAAAATACATGCTTTATCGCGGGATGAGGAACAAGAAGGGCTTAGAATCGAGCTAGATGATGCAATCCCGGAAGGCTCAGAAATAACGGTTAGTTTTGGCACCGACGCGGGAAGGAAAATTAAAGATCGCGCCGGTAATACCCTTGCAGGCACTTACACCAGGTCCGCAACAGCAGTAGAAGGTCCTACCCTGGAAGATGCAGAAGTCACAAATCTCAGCTTTGACATAGACGATCAAACCCAGGAATTCTCGGTGAAGCTTGTAGGAGCCATGGATGAAGGGCAAGAGCTTACCATCGATTTAACCGAAGCTGCAGGAGAAGGAATAGATTACCATCCGTTTAATACTCGCTATGAGGTTGATGGAGCTGATGGTGATGTTTCCTTCGATGATGATGTAATCACATTTGAAGCAGAAGAAAATATCGATGACGGAACTGTACTTACAATAACAGCAGAAGAAATCGACACTACTGGTATTGGTGATGTTGTAGAAGATATCGAAGTAGTCTTTGAACGCTCAGAAGTAGGAGCTACTATTGTCGCTGAATTCGACGTGGTGGCCGGCCTTGGCGATTTAGCTATAGATGCTATGTACGAATTAAAATCGCCTGCCGATGATGTATACGAAGAAGTGGACTTGCTTGCTTCCGGCCAGGATGACCATACGGTGGAATTTACCTTCACCTTGAAAGGCACCCTCGAGGAAGATGAGTATGTGGAAATTGATGTAAGCGAGCTCGTAGATGCTGGAGTAACCTTTGATGAGGAAGCAATTGAATGGGACAACAACGACCTGGATGTAGAGTTAGATAACGATACGTTTACTATTACCGCTGAAGATGATGATATCGATACCGGAACAGAAATAACAGTTACCGCTAAAGAGGTTAGTGTTGACAGCAACTCTGCACAGGATGATATCGAGGTCGTTTTCTCCCGTTCAGATAGCGGGCTTTCCTTTACCGAGGAAATAGATATTGCCGCTAGCTTCTCTGAAGTCAGGGTTTCCGATATCCGGCAAAGAGATAATGAGTCTGTGCTGGTGGAATTTACCCTGGATGGGGATCTTGAAACCTGGCCGCGTACGGTTAGGATCTATCTTGATTGGGAAGAAGATAGCGGTCTTATATTTGAAGCACAGGATGACGACGACACAGAAGCGACTTATGGCGTTGCCAGGTTAAATGAAGATGGTGTTATACGGTACAGGGCAGATGAAGACCTTGAACACGGAACTACGGTAGAAATCAGGATCTATGATGCAATCGATGCCACAGGCGCCGAGGATGCCCTGACCATGTTCCGTAGAGAGGATAGTGGGTATAAAGCAGCAGATATACTCGAAGTCGAATAGCAAATAGACTTTCTTAACTTGCAACAAAGGTATAATTAATTAAAGTGGCGGCGTTAATATTATCGCCGCCACTTTAACCCAGTGAATTATTGATATCAGCTTCAGGGATGACCGGAGATACATATGAGCAAATTTGTATACACTAACTCCGTTAAAGATGATCGCCTTTAAGGGGCGCATTCTTTTAACCTATAAATATACGATTATTCTGAAACAAGAAAGTGAGGGTTTACAATGAAATCTATACCAGGTTATGTTATTTCAAAGCCCGGGGTTAAGACATTATTTATTTTGCTCATGGTTTTGTTCCTGGTGTTTACAGTTTATTCTGTGACAACAGGCGCTCCGGGAATCCCCTATGGTGATGTTAATGATGATGGTGAGATTGATGTCAGGGATGTAGTCTTGGTTATGCGTTATGTATTGGAAGTTGAAGATTTAACCGATGACCAAATCAAGGCTGCAGATGTTACTGCTGATGGCGAGGTTAATGTAAGAGATGCTACGATGATCATGCAGTATGCACTGGGATTGATTGATGAATTTCCAGCATATACGAAAGTTGAAAGCGTAGATGATGTTGAAATCACGGTTTCTTATGGTACTAAGTATGAGGATATCGATTTCCCTGATACTGTAACAGCCACCCTTTATGATGATACTGAAGAGGAGATAGATGTCGAGTGGGCGGAAGAGTCAGACCCGGAATACAATCCGAGTTCATCAGGGAAATACGAGTTTGAAGGGGAATTAGTTGATCTGCCTGCAGGAGTTAGCAACCCGGATGAAGTAAAAGCCAAGGCTGTTGTAACGGTCAGGCATCGTGACATTCCGCCTCCAACGCGGAAACCGGATCCAGAACCGGATCAATATACTATTTCACTTGCCAGTTTAACCGGAGAGGGATACGTAGAAGTGGAGAGTAATAATGAAACCACTGATCTTGAAGCAGAAACAGATTCTTTTAATGTCGAAGATGGCACAGAGGTAACAATTACTGCAATAGCGGAAGAAGGTTGGGAGTTTGAAGAATGGGGTGAAGATGCTTCAGGTGAAACAGCTGAATCTTTTGAGGTAACTATAGAGGAAGATTATGATATTGGGGTTAGTTTTAGTCAACTAAAAACAGATCCAGGTTCTTTGAAGCTTGATCCAGCATCTGCGGTTTATGGAGAAGAAGTGGAATTAGAAATAACTTATACATTGGGCGAAGATCTCGTGAATGGTGAAGTCACGATCACTGTTCCAGAGGAGTTTGATGTGGTGGCACATGCCGATCAATTAAAACTTCCTGGTGAGGATGCTGAAGCCGTAAATGAGATAGCTGGTGCTTCATACGAAAACAATGTACTGAACATAGAAGATTTCGCTGCATTTTATGAAGATACCGAAATAGTATTGACTCTCAGCGAACAACCAGTTCCAAGTGTTGGTGAATACACCTTTGAGGCGACATCTAAAACAGAAGATAAGGAAAAAAGCGATTCGGCTGAGGCAAAATTTGTGGTTAAGTCAGCTAATGTTGCTTTTACTCTAAGCCCACAAGAGTCAGTGTATTACGATGTGAATAATTATGACGCAGGTTGTTATGTATATGCCAAGCATGACTTTGATTTTAATAACTCTGCGAATGGTGATTTTTATGGTTCACCAGGAGAGTATGTCTACGGAGAAGAAGCCATTAATTTTGAAGCCATAGACAACGGTGAAGATTTTTCATATAACAACGCGTATTTTGAGTTTGAGTTTGAAGATGAAAACCAAGTGGATCAGTTGTTATTTGAAGCAGCAGAAGCGGAACAATTCGATAAGGAAAATTTAATCTCATTTGAGCAAACCAATAGCACCTTGAAGTCAGATCCCTTTGATGAGATCACCCAGGATCACTATGCAAAATGGATTCCAATGTTTAGTAAAGAGGCCATTGAAGATAATAATGGCGAGTTCGTCATCACTTTCAGACTACTAAGTGAGGATGATCAGTTAATCACCAAGAAAACGGTAATATTTTATGTGGACAGGAAGGGTGATAGCCCGCCAGATGATTGGGATGCAAGTCAAAGCATCTCGACATTTTCGCCATATTGGGATCAAGGATATTGAAATTGACAAGGGGTTTAGCAAGAAGAACAGGTAAAAATTAATCCATATTTCTGCTTTAGATGATTGGTATCAGCATTGTTGCTACTAAGATCCAAAAATGTCTTTAGTTATAATGAAGTGTTCATAAATATCGCCCTGAGGAGCACGCGGGATGACCCGCGTGCTCCGTCGTAAGGCGATTGCTTTACGTTTACTCGTTTACTCAGGTATTGAGAATATGTTACT
>SL_8KL_010_SEDDRAFT_10004142_pt1 | contig 11768 bp, 9 predicted proteins | sample SodLakKL_010_SED_4_FD_11160 | JGI IMG/M metagenome (IMG submission 11160) | reverse complement strand
CAGCAACTCATCGCGCGATTTTGGCTCGGTCATCCAGCTGGTATATTCCGGGTCACTGGTAAAACTGAACAGCCCGCTGCGGTGGTGGAGCAGCCTTGTGAGCGTAATCTGATCGCCGGCCGGGAAGCCGTCATAGAAGTCGGACAGCGGCTGATCCAGACGCAGATTGCCCTCTTCGGTCAACTGCAGGATAAGCGCCGCGGTAAATGTCTTGCTGATAGATCCGATATGATGGCGCGTGCGGTCGGTGTTCGTGATCTGCTGCTCAATATCGGCCATTCCCACCGAACGGCGGTACACGATTTCGCCACCCGAGAGCACCGCCACCGAACCCATGAACCGGTTGTGACGGTGGAGATGGTCGAAATAAGCATCGAGTTCAGCCGCGGGAAAGTCGGCAATTTCCGGGTAATCGACGCCGTTCCTGTCGTGGCCAACGGCCTTGTTCTGGAACAGCAGTAAAACCAGCAAAACGAAGAGAGCGGCTGGGAATGCGATCAGGCGTAGGACGGAGTTGCGCATAACGGTTTGGGCTGGATGGAAAGGGTGTGTGGTTTAAGTCCAACTTGTGTTCATGAACGTATGTGCAAAACGTATGTACACAAAAGTATGTACACAAAACGTATGTACACAAAAAAACATGTTCACTTGTCAGTATACGCTGCTCACGGCCCGTTGGTTTCAGGTTAAAACCGTACCCATTTCACATTTCCGGGCACAGTCCTGCACTGCCGCAGCGCCACACCCCGCGCTAAGCCTGTGCAGCCCCTGCCGAGCTTCACCTCGCGTCAGGCCTGCGTTGCCCCGTGCTAAGCCTGCGCTATCCCTGCCGAGCTTCACCTCGCGTCAGCCCCGCGCTGCCCCATGCTAAGCCTGCGCTGCTCCTGCTGAGCTTCCGCATTACTGCCGCACCACCGTCACACTACTCTTGCCGGACCTCACCGGGCAACGGCCTGAGCGGACTGAAGTTTATGCCATCGGGCTCCCTGCCGGAAGGATAATGACCGGCGATGGTCATGGTTTCCAGATCAATGATGCTCACCGCGTCGGAACGGGTATTGGCCACATAGGCGGTACCGTTGTCAGGCACTACGAGTCCGATCGGGATGGATGAGCCCTCGAATTCCGAAAAGTAGCGTGTTTCGTCGACACCCTCCGGAACCGGCGGCGTCAGGGTGATGGATGCGACGAGCTCCCTGTCCGCCGTGTCAAATACACCGATGTCACCCGACCGGGCGTTGCTGACCAGGAAATACCTGCCGTCCGGCGTGAATTTGCCGCGGATGGGAAAATCTTCGCTCACAATGGTATCCAGCACTTCCAGCGATTCGGTGTCGATGATGGCTATGGTATTGTCGGCCCGGTTGGTGACCCAGACTTCGTGTCCCTCCGGGTGCACATCAATGCCCTCCGCTCCCGCACCGCTGTACACCTGCGCAAGCAGCTCCCCGCTCTCCAGGTCGAACACGGTCACCTTGCCGGTGCGGATGCTGGGCACGAAAGCGCGGGTAAGGTCTGGTGTGGCCGCGACCATGTGCGAAATGTCCTGTTCCGTATTGAGTGCCCGGACCACCTCGCCCCGGACCGCATCCACCACCAGCAGGGTACGGTTGCCCTCGGTGGTTACCAGCACACGGTCGGAGTCCCCCATCCACCAGAGTCCGTGCGGACGTGTGTGCTCGCCCAGGTCGATGGTTCGGACCAGCGTGCCGTCAAGCACATCATAGACGGACAGGGTGTTGCCCGCCGCCTCCCGGTCGCCGTAGTTGGTCACGACGGCAATGCGTCCGTCACGGGAGACCTCCACTTCGTGAGGCTCCCTTCCGGTCGGAAGCACAAGAAGGGTTTGCCCGCTTTCACGGTCAATAAAATGGACGTCGTCGCCGCTTTTGCTGGCGACAATGATCGTGCCGGCACCATGGTCGGCACGTCCGCTGATTCCGTCATTTCCATCATCGCCGGTTCCGTACTCCCCGGCATCGCCACAGGATGAGAGTGCAAAAAGAAGCAGCATGGCGGCCAGCGACTTCGCCAGGATTGAATTGCATGCAAAAAAACGCATCCGGAAATGCCGGGTGGTCGGGTCTGAAGGGAATGGGTGGGGCAGCATGAAAGTCGGATTTGGTTAAGGATGACAAAAGCTATGGATTCTAGTCGGGTTCGGGGTACGGGTTCGGAATACAGGCCCGGAGAACCTGTCCGGACAACGAGGGTTCAATAGTCCGTGCTTGTGTGCGCATCAAGCAGTATTTCTGCAAGCCGCGCGCCCAGGTGCTCTTTCATGATGGCACGGTAACGCGAATCGGAGGTCAGGCCGCCGCCCGCCTCGAAAAATTCTTTCAGGACCGGCACCCAGGATGTACTGAGCGGCATGATGTAGCCGAACTGCTCGGCCGATTCGTCCGCCGCCTCATGGCGCTGAAGGGGCGCGCCGCCATCCACAGCCCGCCAGTAGTTATACAGGTCGATGTACGCGAAGTACCGGTCACCGGAGTTTGCGAGTTCAATAATCTCATCATTGGATCCGGACATCCGGAACGGCGCATCGGGATAGTAGCGGTCGGTGAGTGCCCGCAACCGCTCTTCGTGCAGCGTGCCCTCGAAGGCCAGCGCGGTGCGTCCCGCCAGCACCGTACCCAGGTCCTGCAGACGCGTGAGCTCCGGCGCATCGCGGTGCGTGATCAGCGAGGCGATGTTGGTCATGTAGGGCGGACTGAATGCCAGCTCTTTGCGGCGCTTTTCGGTAATGGTGACGTTGCCCATGCCTATGACCCCGTCGTCCGCATCCACAATGTTCCGGTAGAACGTGCGCCAGTTTTCCTCGCGGACGAACGCGAGGGTAAGTTCCACTTCGTGGCGTTCCGAAACGAACACGGCGAAGGCGCGCATCAACTCCACGGTGACGCCGGTGAGATGCCCGTCATCGTCTTGGTAGGCAAAACCTTCGGCCGGGACGTAGACGGCAGTCAGGGTGCCGGATCCCTGTTCAAGTACCAGCGGCCACGGGTCGCCGGAGAGTTGGCCGGGGTTGGGGTTGGGGTTGGATATGGTGCCGGACCCGGACTCTGTCTCGAAACCGATAGCAAGGCCGGACCCGGAGTCGGTCGCATGAATGGATCCGGAATCGGAACCGGACTCCCCGCCGAAAGCTGTCGCGACCAGGGCGACGGTCAGAAAACAGAACAGGATAACCGGTCTGATAAGTACGATGAGAGGAAGTCTCGTGGCAGGACGGAGCGTAAAAGATGGCGTTATTTTATTAATTTGCATCATACGCATCATACGCATCATACGCATCATGCACTTCTTTTGCTTCATACTCTTCATACTCTTCATACTCTTCACACATTCCATACACTTGATACGCTTGATGCGCTTCATTCGCTTCATTCGTTTTCTCGTCGCTCCCTGGCGCCCACCCGCCGGGCCGGTATGATGAGCACCGGGACCGGGGTGTGCCGCAGCACCTGGTACGTCACCCCGCCGAGGAAAATATCGCTGATATAGCCGCGTCCCTGACTTCCCATCACGATCATCGTTGCCCTTACCGACCGGGCCTTGTCCACGATCAGCCGGGCGGCGGAACCCTGGCTCAGGGCAATATCCACATCCACTGTGGCCGCCTTCTGCAATTCCTGGCTCAGCACCTGCAGCCGTTCCATATCGATGCGGTTGAACTCCTCGAGCTGCGCGGCATTGGTCAGGTCCACTTTGCCCTTGGCCTGCACGTGAAAAAGGGTAATGCGCTCTGTCGGCCCGGGAGCCAGCCGTTGCAATATGCCGAAAGCGAACTGCGCGGTATCGGAAAAATCGGTGGGATAAAGGATGTGCTTGAACGCTTCATTACAGGACGTTATACAGCGCAGCACGGGCCTGCCGCTGTCGTCAGAATCGTCCTGACGGAGTTTGATAAGGAACACGGGCAGATCGGCCTGCTGTAACAGGGCAGTGACCGTGTTTCCCAGCAATACTTCCCGGAATTTACTATGCCCGCGATTGGCGATGATGATATACCCCGCGCCTGCTTCCCTTGCTGCCTTCAGGATGCGCAGCGCGACTGGCACCTTGCTGTCGTAATCCACCTGCGCCGTGACCTCAAATGTGCCGGACTCCCCAAGCCGGGCGGCGTACTCGTCCAGCCGGCCCTGCCACTTCCGCTTTTCCTCACCGGTAGGTTGGTTCTGATGCGCCACAGCTGCCGCGGTGAACAGCGTTACGGCCTGCGTGCCGAACTCTTTCAAGGCCGGCAGGCAAGTCACTATGGCATCGCTCGCAGGGGACTGGTCAAGCGCCACAAGTGCATGTCGGAATAGTTTTTTCACTGTTGGATACGATTTCAGGATTCGCTTAGGATGTCTTCAATCCATGTCATGGCGGCCATCATGGAGGGCATGCCGAGCGTGGGCAGCGTCAAAAGCACAACCTGGCGGATCTCTTCTTTGGTCGCACCGGCCTGCAACGCCTTGCGCGTGTGCGAATGGACAGCCCCCTCTTTCTGAGCCCCCGCGGATATGCCAAGCTTGATCAGCTCGCGTGTCTTCTTCTGGATGGGACCGGCCTGATGCACCGCAGTGCCCATCTTTTCGTAGGCCTCGAACACGTCCTTGTATTTTTGTTCAAATGCTGCAAAACGGGCCGGTTTATCAGGCATGGATGGATTTTTCGCCATGATCTGTCTTTTTGGGTTTGCTTGGGACGATTTCGTCTGTGCTTCTGGCGGGATGTTCCGGACGGCTGAACAATGGGATGATTCGGCGGACCCACATCACCATGATGCATCGCCGCGTGGCTGCACCCGGCTGCTACATGGGAATTTACAACGGGATAGACCCTGGTTCAAGTAAAAAGGGAAGATGGGAAAAGTGTGGCTGGCTGGACTGGACTTTTTCTTTTCACGTTGATGTGAAGTGCTTTCGGCTTGAGGTGTCGTCCCATGGGATTGTTTTGCGCGTGGTTGCACCGTGATTCTTCGCTCTCACCCGGGAACGTCGCGGCTCAGCTCTTCCAGATCGGCGGCAATGAATCGGCGCGTGGCCGCGGCCAGATCCCGGTAGGGTGCCGACACCGGGTGGCCTTCTCCGGCATGCTCCCGGACCTTTTTCTCGAATGCCGGGATCCACCGTCCCAGATGCTGCTCCAGGAAGCTACGCTGCTTGTCCCGGTAAGCGGAAGGAACCGCCAGATCCGCATGCACGGGATCGTCCGGTCGCTCCGCGGCTTCCAGCGCCTTCAACTCCCGGTAGGCAAGCAGGTAGAGGAATTCCAGTTCCACACAAATGTGGTCGGGCATCTCCTTGATGGCGGTCTCGATGCCCTCGGACAGGTACCAGCGGTGCACATCCTGCGTCGAGTCGGCCATCAGGTGCTCGTCCTTGTCCATGTACATGGAGCCGTAGGGCGGGACCGGCAGCGAAAACGGGCCAATGAAGAGCCGGGCATGCTCTGCCTTGAGCTGCTCCAGAAAAGATCCGGACCCCGCTTCCGCAGTATCCGGCATAACAACCTTGCCCGTGACATCAGTCGGGTCAGGCATTTCCGGCACTTCCAGACGGATGTCCGGGTGCAGCGCGTTCAGCAGGCCGGACAGTTCGCGCATCCGTTCCGGTAATTCCGCATCCGGCGACTGGAAGCAGTCCGATAGCAATTTGTAGACCCGAGCCCGTTGTTTGGTGCGGGCTGGCGTGCGTTCCTTGGTCATGGGCCGAACCTGTTGGTGTGATTATTTGTGACGGCTTTACTTCTGTCCTTGCACAAGTTACACTTTTTCCACTTTGACGCGAACGATGGCATAGAAGGCAGAGGATCCGCTGAGCCGGTCGTAATCTGCCGGTATGACCTGGTTGTTGTTCCCGCCCCTGGACTCCTGACCGAATTTTTTGGATGCCAGGTGTCCGTAGGCCCAGTGTCCCTGCCCGTAGGCCTTGGCGACGGTGCCCGGTCGCACCCCTTCCCACAGCTTGGCGGTGCACTCCAGTTCGCCGGCGGCCGACGACAGACGGATGGCATCCCCGTCTTTGATGCCAAGCCGTTCGGCATCCACCGGATTGAGATTGGCCACATCCTGCCATGGCACATTTCCGGGGTCGATGTCCTTGAGTTCATGGTACCAGGAGCAGTTGGCCGAGCGGCCCTCGCGGTTCATGCGCGATTTGTAATCCACCAGATGGAAGGTATCTTCACGGTCTTCACCGTGGATGAGCGGCTCCTCGTAGTGTGGGACGAAGGCCTGTTCGCCTCGGGCCAGGTAGTGCGTGGACTTCATCACCTCATCCACATCTATGCCGAATTTGCCCGCGTGTCCTTCGAGCGCGTCCTTCAAAGTCTCGGAGTAAAACTCGAACTTGCCGGTCTTTGTCCGCATGCGACTCCATCGTGCCCGATGTATGTAGGGATCGGAATTCCAGACGCCCGTCTTATAGAAATCCTCCCAGCCGTCGAACCGGTCCCCGCCCTGGTAGTGGGCCGGATCCCAGAGGTCGCGGGTGGCGTACTTGAGGGCGTAGAGGTCGAACTCCTCGGCATTTTGCGGGACAGCACCGGTTTCTGGGTCGCGGTACTCCCTGAAATGCTCGATCATGTTCGGGAACCCTTTTTCGGCAAGCTTCTCGGCGATCAGCCAGCTGAATTCGGTCTCGTCCGATTTCACGTCCCAGACGCGGTCGATGACCGGCCGGTTGAGCGGCAGCTGGCGGTAGCCGTTTCCGATGCTCTTCATGAATCCGTGCCGTTCGAACATGGCATGCGCGGCCGGAAGCACGATGTCACAGTACATACTGTACTCGGCGGCATGCGTGGTGATGTGCACGTTGAACGGGACCTTGCTCAATGCCCGTTCCCAGCGATCGATCTGCGGGTTGGAGAAGGCGAAGTTGTTGAAATAGGCGATGATCATCTTGATGTCATACGGATCTTCATCCAGGATGCCATCCGCCGCCCGGTTGGTGACCACCCCGCCACCGGAACGTCCGCCGTTCAGGGATGGAAACTCCAGATATCCGCGCTGGTCGATCTTGGGTTTGGAGATGCCCTCGCGGGCCAGGTCATCCAGATAGGGATCCACCGACGGGAATCCGCGGGAGTATTCGGGGTTGGATGCGAGCGTGCCGCCGACGTTGTCGACCGACCCGACCAGCCCGTTCAGGGCATGGGTGGCCATGGAGTTGTATGCACCGCGCACCTGCATGGTCGGACCGCCGCCCACCCAGCAGATGGCATGCGGCGCCGCCCTTCCGAAATCGGTGGCCACGCGTTCGATCTGTTCGGCGGAAACGCCCGCCCGTTCGGCCGCCCAATGAGGGGTACGGTCCTTGAGCTCCAGGTTCCACCATCTGACCAGACCGTGCGCATGGTTATCGAGGAAGGTGTTTTCATCCACCGTCTCACCCACCTTGAACCGGTTCTGCCCGTCCACGAAATCACCAACGAACTCCCGGTTCCACAGACCCTTGGTGAGAATCACGTGCGCCATGGCTACGGCAATGGCCCCGTCCTGCCCGGGAATGACCGGCAGCCACTCGTCCGATTTGGCGGCCGTGGAGGAGAGTCGGGGCTCAACGGTCGCAACCTTGGCGCGGCTGAGCATTTCGCCCCAGGCGTTGTTGTAGTGGGAGACCTGGCGGTTGGTGGCTATGGGATCGGCACCCCAGCAGATCACATAGCGCGCATTTCGGATATCGTACTGGCGGTAGGCCCAGATGCCTTCGGTGTAGTAGGGGCCGAATTTCTCGGCTTCGGCGCAGATGGAGCTGTGGGAAATATTGTTGGGCGAGCCGATGATCTTCGGAAAGCGGTCGTAGAAGATGTCGCGCAGGTAGGTGTAACGGCCCCGCGTGAGCATGAACTTGTGCGTTTCGCGGTTGCGGCGCAGTTCCATGATCTTCTCGGCGATGGTGTCGATGGCCTCATCCCACGTGATGGGCACGAAGCCGGGGTCAATGCCGCGTCCCTTCTCGGGATTGGTCCGCTTCATGGGCTGCTTGAGCCGGTCGGCATCGTAGACCTGTTGGAGACCCAGATGACCACGCACACAGATGTTCTCGCCGTTGACCTTGGAGTTCGGATTGCCGCGCACCTTGGTCGCCCGTCCGTCCTGGACGTATACCTGCACCGAGCACCAGGATGTGCATCCCAAACAGGAGGTGGATTCCCATCGGCCGTTCTGTCCGGCTGGACTCGGGTTCGCCTTTTCCTTGCCTGCGGCCTTCAGGGTGGAAAGGCCCGGTGCCAGCATTGAGCCGATAGTGGCGCCCGTGCCGGCCATCAGGGCACGCTTCAGAAAGGATTTCCGGGAGGATGCGGGCGAGCCGTTCTCTTTGACGTAATCTTTTCGGGATGCGGAAATTTGACCGGTTGTACCGTTCGTATCTGTGTTGCCGGTTGCGCTGTTCACGCCAGCTTTGCCGTTGGCATTGTTCGATCCGTTTGCACGGGCTTCGCCGGTTTTCGTGGTGAATTTGCTGTCTTTCATCTGTTTATTTTTTGGGATTCTAGCGGACAGATGGAGCATTCATGGAAATAATCATGCTCCTGGGTGTTGGATTGCCGTCATGGCCATTTCATAAATGGGATCGTTTATGCGTTAGCCGAACAGTTGTTTTTCCTGTGCCGGTTTGGAAATATCGATATTTTCAGCCAGTTCGCCCTTCGTCTGGGGATAGTCGCTGGCGGAGTTGAAGCTGCGCACGTAGTACACCTTGGGCCGCGTGCCAAGGTGCTCCATGCGACGGAAGGGCCGGTAATTGGCCAGGACCCGGCTCACCGAGCTGTTCGGATCGTTCAGGTCGCCGAAAATGCGCGCATCGGTCGGACACCGTTTGACGCAGGCCGGAAGCTTGCTTTCGCGCAGGCGGTGCAGACAGAAATCGCACTTCTCCACAATGCCGTGGTGCCGGTTGCCCAGTCCGTGGTTCTCACGCTCGTTATTGTAGTAGGGGATGCGCTCACCGCCAACTTCCTGCAGGGTGGATTTGGCCGATCCCGTTACGCCGGCAATCAGCTCTTCCTCATCCTGCCACTCCTGGTGCGGCTGGCCGAAATGGGCGTGGACCTCACCGTAGGGACAGTTGATGATGCACGCCCGGCAGCCGATGCATTTGGAGGGGTCATGGGCAGTGACGCTGCCGTGCACCTTGTGCAACGCCGAGGTCGGACATGCCTTCTCGCACGGAGCGTTCTCACAGTGGTTGCAGAGCGTGGGCAGATACTCATAGCGCACGTTCGGGAACCTGCCGGTGGTATGGGTAATGTGGTGGGACCAGAAATGGCCCTGGCGCAGGTTGTTCTCGTTTTTGCAGGCGACATCGCATCCACCGCAACCGGTACAGCGCTGCAGGTCGATCACCATCACGAGGTTGGTGCCCTCGAGGTGCTCGAGCCCATCGTTGGCATGGGCACGGCTGCATCCCGCCGCTACGCCCACTACCGCAGCGCCGGCACCCATCGATTTAAGGAAATCCCGTCGCGAAAGATCGCCGGCAGATTGATTCCGGACGCCGTTGTCCGTTCCGGCTTCCGATGCCCCGGAGCGCGTTGCATTGCCATTGCCGTTCCGGTTTTTCTTCATGTTGAAAATGGAATCCGGTGGGAGGTGTCTGTTATCGGTACTCATTGTTCCTCGTTGTTAAATAATGCGTCATTATCATCTTCGGGAGCGCCTGGTGCGGTGGCGGCTGCGGCGGGGACTTGCAAGGCGACCCTGTAGAATGGTTGTATCACCAGGCGGATACCCAGTGCGAATATCACCAGCATCAGTCCAACCACGAACACCATCACCAGCCACTCGACCAGCTGCGGGAAATACTCGAAGCGGACCAGCGTGTCCCGGACATGGTCGTAGCGATAGGCCAGCGCAGGGATCACCACGTTCATCGGCACCATCAGGAAGTTCAGGACCAGCAGTCCTGACGCACCGCCAAGCGCATATTTCCGGGCCCGGTCACTCTGCATCTTTTCCTGCCAGAACAGCAGCACTACCGGCAACAGGATGCCCAGTCCCACGTGGAAGACCCAGAGGGTCCAGGCATAATCTCCGAACAGCATCTGCCGAAGGATGGCCGCCGTGGCGGGCACCTCGGCGTAGGTCATCACCAGGGAGATGGTCAGCGCCGTGAAGATACCCACCAGGATCCAAGAGAAGAACCAGCGTCCCAGACGATGGGCCAGTTTGTGATATTCAGAAGAGCCATAGACGGGGGAGAAGACCAGATGCTGCAGCAGCACTACCCCAGTTCCCACCACAAAGGCCGAGATCAGGTAGACGACCGGAAGGAGCAGGTCATTCCAGAGCGGACGCGCAGCAGCAACACTCAGAAAGGAACCAAGAACGGCGACCAGGGCGGCACCGGCGGGCAGGCTGATGTAGGCCATTTTCTTGACGATGTCCTTGCGTCCGTACCGATAGGCCCACAGCTCGATGATCAGGATGATCATGTAGGCCAGGTGAAGCCAGATCATCCATGTCAGCAGCGAACCGAAATCGGGACGCAGGATGGGCATCCACACACGGAAGGGCTGGCCGAGATCGTGGAAGATAGAAACCAGGGCGCCAACAAGAGCGGCCAGGGCGGTAAGCATGATGATGGGACCCAGCTTGTCCAGCTCCTTGAGGCCCCCGCCGTAGCGCAGAAGGGTAAAGGAGAGCACCGCGCCCACTTCAAGCAGCACGAAATACTCGTAGAGCCCGACCCATAACCCCCAGGGCACTTCGGTGGAGAGGTTTCCCAGGTTGCCGAAAACCAGTACCTGGAAGACACCGAACGCGCCGATGACCAGGGCGACGATTCCCAGAATCAGAGAGACGCGAAACAGTTTGGATGTGCGCGTCAGATACGGGGATGAAGATTCCGCAGTTGCCATAGTGTTGAAATATTTTGTGATTTCGGGACAGGTGCTACCCCCATGGCATAATCGGGCGATTTAAAGGATAATCGATATGACTGCCGTGGGTGATTTACTGCTGATCCCATGAATGATTTTCACACTTGACTCCCGGACGGTTACCTGAGAGCCCCGGTGATCAGAATAGTGTCGACAGGGCCTGCCGGAAGCGCAATGCTGAAATAACTGTGAATGATTATTGCAAATGCTATCGTATATCGTATATTTACGATAGATCAAATAAAGATATTGCAGATTTGATTGTCAAGGCAGTGAAAAAGCGCTTTCGCCCCGCTGATTCTTGACTTTTTGTTCAGACTATTTCGTGGTGCTTGAAGGCCCGTGAAAATCGCCCTGTACGTACTGTTATAAATGATTTAAATAGAGTTGGTAAATTTTATCTATTAGTTTCATGTGATTATTTAGACAAACTTTAAATTATTATGGCCCTCAACAAAGCATCGCAATTCGAAAAGGACAAGGTCCGGCTTGCGCAGTTGGCCAAGGCCCTGTCCCACCCGGCACGCATTGCCATACTGGAAATCCTTGCAAGCAAGGAAGAGTGCATGTGCGGAAACATATCCACCATTCTGCCGCTGGCACAGTCCACGGTGTCGCAGCATCTGAAAACCCTGAAGGAGGCCGGTCTGGTCAAGGGAAAAATCACGGGTCTGTCTATCTGCTATGATGTCGATCCCGAGGTGGTCCGGGAATGTTGCGCTTTGTTCGAAGAGTTTTGCGACAAGATGTTCGTAACAGATAAAGTCCGCGAAGACGAATGTTAAACCTGCTCCGCTACAGCCGCCAGATCAATTTGCCCGAAATCGGGGAGGCCGGACAGCAGCGTCTGGCATCGGCCCGGGTGCTGGTGGTCGGTGCAGGTGGACTCGGAG
>SL_8KL_010_SEDDRAFT_10004136_pt1 | contig 11778 bp, 10 predicted proteins | sample SodLakKL_010_SED_4_FD_11160 | JGI IMG/M metagenome (IMG submission 11160) | reverse complement strand
TTGTTTTTGTAGAAATCCCTGATCCCGGCCCAGAAAGCCCATTGGGTATCGGTGTCGATGTTCATCTTGATCACCCCGTATGAGATGGCTTCCCGGATCTCTTCCTGGCTGGAACCGCTTCCGCCGTGGAACACGAAATTCACAGGTTTGGGCTTTGTGCCGAAAGTTTTTTCAATGTGTGACTGGGAGTTTTTAAGGATGACGGGCTGCAGTTTCACATTCCCCGGTTTGTATACACCGTGTACGTTCCCGAATGCTGCGGCAATGGTAAACCTGGGCGAAATTTCATTGAGTTTCTCATACAATTCGGCCACTTCCTCAGGTTGGGTGTAAAGTTTTGAACTGTCTATGTCAGAGTGATCCACACCATCTTCTTCACCTCCGGTGACGCCAAGTTCTACTTCCAGTGTCATGCCCATTTTGCTCATTCTTTCCAGGTAGCGACGGCTGATCTCAATATTTTCTTCCAGCGATTCTTCAGACAAGTCAAGCATATGGGAGCTGAACAGCGGCTTACCGGTGGCTTTGAAGTGTTCCTCACTGGCATCCAGTAATCCATCAATCCACGGGAGTAACTTTTTGGCGGCGTGGTCAGTATGGAGAATAACCCTTACGCCGTAGGCTTTTGCCATCATGTGAATATGTTTTGCACCGGATACTGCACCTGCCACGGCTGCCTCCTGGTTATCGTTCGGCAGGGATTTGCCTGCAAAAAACTGGGCACCCCCGTTGGAAAACTGAATGACAACCGGTGAGTTGACCTCGCGGGCTGCTTCCAGTGTGGCATTCACTGAGTTTGTTCCTACCACATTGATCGCCGGTAAAGCAAACTGATGTTCTTTGGCGATTCTGAACACTTCCTGCACGTCATCTCCGGTTAATATGCCGGGTTCAATGTGACTCATTAATTTCGCTGTCATATATTTCTTCTTTAATTGATTGTAAATCGATTTGCTATCTCAAAATTAACAAATAAAACCATAATTTTGCCATTTAACTTGCGTAAGCCGGAAGTCCGGAGTTTTGTGTTTGTTGATAGTAATCAAGAATTTGTGTTTTGAAAATTGCTGTAAACACCCGCTTGCTGATACCGGGAAAACTGGAAGGAATTGGGTGGTTTGCCTGTCAGAGCTTAGAACGAATTGTCAGGGCACACCCGGAGGTAGATTTTTATTTCCTTTTTGACCGCCCTTACAGCAATGAGTTTATTTTTGCCCCCAACGTGAAGCCTGTCCGTTTGTTTCCCCCCGCCAGGCATCCTTTTCTGTATTATTGTTATTTTGAACAGACACTGGGCCGCTACCTGAACAAAACCGCACCCGATCTTTTTTTATCTCCGGATGGGTTTTTGTCAACCCGTTACCGGGGAAAACAGCTTCCTGTGTTTCACGACCTGAACTTTATTCATTTCCCCCACTTCCTGCCTTTACTTACCAGGAATTATTACCTGCATTTTTTCCCGAAATATGCCCGGACAGCCAGCCGGATCGCTACGGTGTCTGAATTCTCAAAGGCAGACATTGCCCGGACTTTCAGTTATCCGGAAGACAAAGTAGATGTGGTGTATAACGGGGTCAACCAGGTATTTTCGCCTGTTGATGAACCGGAAGCCCGGGCTGCAAGACAGCAATTTACCGGTGGCCGCCCCTATTTTGTATATATAGGGTCTCTGCATAAGCGAAAGAATATCGGCAATATGCTGCGGGCATTTGATGCTTTCCGGAAAGATGACCCTGAGCAACACAAGCTTGTGATTATCGGAGCCCCCATGTTCGGATCAGGGGATATCCGAAAAGTGTTCCGGTCAATGGAGTACAAGGATGATGTACTGATACTGGGCAGGCAATATGGTGATGTATTGCGTACGCTTGTGGCTTCCTCCCGGGCCCTTCTGCTGGTTTCTTACTTTGAGGGTTTTGGTATTCCGATCATTGAGGCGATGCAATGTGATGTGCCGGTGATTACTTCAAACGTGGCCAGTATGCCGGAGGTTGCCGGAGATGCTGCTTTGCTTGCCGCACCCGATTCAGTTGACCAGATTGTTGAGGCCATGAGGCGAATTGTCAGGGATCCCGGGTTGCGTGAGTCCCTTATCCAAAAAGGCCGGCAACAAGGGTTGCGCTTTTCATGGGATAAAACGGCGGAGCGGTTATGGCACAGCATGGAGAAATGCATATCAGGCTGAACCCAGTTAAAAAATTGGTTGTACTTTTGGGGTTTAATAAACACCTATTATTCGTTGTATTATGATTCGTCTACAGAGACAAAAAGTATTCGACCTGCTGAAGAAGGACAGCAGCCATTTGCTGAACAAGGAGATTAACGTCAAAGGCTGGGTCCGTACCCGGCGAGGGAATAAAAATGTCGCTTTCATAGCCCTGAACGACGGGTCCATTATTCATAACCTGCAGATTGTGGTCGATGTCAACGCGTTTCAGAATGATGAACTATTGCGGAAGGTCACTACGGGTGCATGTATATCGGTGAGCGGCAAGCTGGTCCAGTCACAGGGTAAAGGGCAGGCCGTGGAAGTTCAGGCATCTGAGATTCATCTTTACGGAACGGCAGACCCTGAAAAATATCCCTTGCAGAAAAAAGGGCATACCCTGGAGTTTCTCCGGGAAATCGCCCATCTGCGACCACGTACCAATACTTTCGGTGCCGTGTTTCGTATCCGGCATGCCTTGTCATTCGCCATTCACCGATTTTTCAATGAGAACGGTTTCTTTTACCTGCATACACCGATTATCACCGGATCTGATGCGGAGGGTGCCGGTGCCATGTTCCGGGTAACCACGCTGGATATGCAGAATCCGCCGCTGGATGAGCAGGGCAGGGTGGATTTCAGCCAGGATTTTTTCGGGAAAGAGACGAATCTGACCGTTTCAGGTCAGCTGGAAGGTGAACTGGGGGCACTGGCCTTGTCCAATATTTACACCTTCGGGCCCACCTTCCGGGCGGAAAACTCCAATACATCAAGGCACCTCTCGGAATTCTGGATGATCGAACCCGAGATGGCTTTTTATGATATCCATGACAATATGGATCTTGCCGAGTCTTTCATGAAATACCTGATCAGGTATTTACTGGATCACTGTGAAGACGACCTGGCTTTTCTGGAGAAAATGTACGATAAGGAACTGACCGCGAGGCTGAATATGATCGTTGAAAAGCAGTTTGAACGCATTACTTATACAGATGCTGTGGAGATCCTGGAAAACTCAGGCCGGAGTTTTGAGTACCCGGTGAAGTGGGGGGTTGACCTGCAGGCAGAGCATGAGCGTTATCTCGTTGAGCAGGAATTTAAACGTCCGGTGATCATTACTGACTATCCGAAGGATATTAAGGCGTTTTATATGAAGCTTAATGATGACGGCAAAACAGTTCGTGCCATGGATGTCCTTTTCCCAAAAATCGGCGAAATCGTTGGCGGATCACAACGCGAGGAAGCGTACGAAAAACTTTACGGGCGTGTCAAAGAGATGGGAATTCATGAAGAGGATGTGTGGTGGTACCTGGAAACACGCAAGTTCGGAACAGCCCCCCATAGCGGGTTCGGGCTTGGGTTTGAGCGCCTGATGCTTTTTGTAACGGGGATGGGGAACATTCGTGATGTGATTCCGTTTCCGCGTGCGCCCCAGAGTGCGGAATTCTGATTGTTTTTTGTTAAATTTGAGAGGAATTGGCCGGCTGTTTGCCGGACAGAATCAGGGTTGATCCGTGTACAATAACTGTTTAGTCACATGTTAAAACAAAGCCTGCAACAGAAATTTCTCCAAAAGTTGTCGCCCCAGCAGATTCAATTGATGAAACTGCTGCAGGTGCCTGCATTATTGCTGGATCAGCGGATTAAACAGGAAATTGAAGAAAACCCTGCCCTGGAGGAGGGTGACGATCAACTTGAGGAGATTGACTCCCAGGGGGATGATGATGAGTACGAAAATGCCATGGACACCGGAGAGGACACTGAGATTGATGAGATCGAGAACAATCCGGAAGACGAATTTGATTTTGAAGATTACATTGAGGATGATGAAATTCCGGATTACCGGCTTTCTGCAAACAATACGGCTTCAGATGACGAAGTGAAAGATGTTCCCTCGGTTTCTGCCACCAGCCCGCAGGAGGCCCTCCTGACTCAGCTTGGGTTGAGAGACTTTTCCGACAGGGAATACCTGATAGCTACCCATATAATCGGGAACATTGATGAATCAGGTTATTTGCAGCGGGATATCCATTCGCTGATTGATGACCTTGCTTTTAATCAGAATATAGACACCGATTTCACTGAAGTGCTGGGGTTGCTCAGGGTAATCCAGGAATTTGATCCGCCCGGCATCGGGGCCAGGGACCTTCAGGAATGCCTGTTGCTGCAAATCAGAAGAAAAAAACCCAGGACCAGGCCCATCGAACATGCGACCATCATCCTGGAAAAAAACTTCAATGATTTCACCAGGAAGCATTATGAAAAGATACGTAAGAAGCATGACCTGACCAATGAAGACCTCAAAGCAGCCATTGCGGAAATACTGAAACTTAATCCCAAGCCCGGGAATTCCCTTCAGGAATCTGGCAAAGGTGCGCAATATGTTGTCCCCGACTTTATTGTAACACATAATGATGGCGAACTGGAATTGAGTCTGAATTCATACAATACGCCTGACCTTCGTATTAACCGGACTTATTCGGACATGTTCCGGACCATGGCAGAATCCCGTGGTAAGATAGATAAAAGGCAAAGGGAAACCTTGAATTTCGTCAAGCAAAAGCTGGATAGTGCCCGCTGGTTCATTGATGCGATCAGGCAGCGGCAAAACACGCTGATGCTGACCATGCATGCCATACTGGAGTTTCAGAAGGAATATTTTCTGACCGGAGACGAGACAAGGCTCAGGCCCATGATCCTGAAAGATATTGCCGATATGGTCCAGCTTGACATATCAACCATTTCGCGTGTGGCCAACAGTAAATATGTCCAAACACCTTTCGGAACCTTCCTCCTGAAGGGTTTTTTCTCTGAATCACTGCAAACCGATAAAGGCGAAGAGGTATCAACCCGGGAGGTTAAAAAAATACTGCAGGACTGCATTGAAGCGGAAAACAAGAGTAAACCGCTGACCGATGATGAACTGGCAGGCATTTTAAAAGAAAAAGGGTATAACATTGCCCGGAGGACGGTTGCCAAGTACAGGGAGCAGCTTGATATTCCCGTGGCCAGGCTGCGAAAGGAGTTGTAGATATGACGCGAACGCTGGATACAATTGCCCGGGGAATATCGGCTTTATTCCACCCCCTGATCATTCCCACCCTGGGAATATTTATCCTGTTTCAGCTTAACACCTATGTCAGTTTTTCCGTCTCTCCGGAAGCCAGGCGCTTTATCATAGTCATGGTGTTCGTCAATACGGCCCTTGCACCCGTGCTGGCCATTCTTGTGCTGAAACGCCTGGGGTATATCAGCGACCTGATGCTTGATGACCGCGGGGAGCGTATCCTTCCCCTGCTGTTTTCTGCGGTCATGTTTTTTATGACCTATTACCTGTTGCGGCAACTCACCCTCCCCTCCATGATATATTTCTATGTGATGGGTGCTTCCCTGCTGGTGCTGCTGACACTGCTAATCTCCTTTGCCTGGAAGATCAGTATACACATGATTTCCCTGGGGGGGCTTACCGGTCTGCTGGTAGTTACTTCCATTCTGGTGAATGTGGATGTTTCCCTGTTGATTATTGCCGCTTTTCTTGTATCGGGGTTAACGGCGGCAGCCCGCATTCACCTCAGGGCACATAGTCCCTCGCAGGCATATGCCGGTTACCTGCTGGGGCTTTCCGTGATGTGGCTGTTATTTGTTTATTTGCTGGTGTGAAGGCTATTAGCCGGGGTTTTGCATATGGCGACAAGCCCCTGAAGGGCCGTGCCATGCTGCCGGCAACATGATGACTGCAGCATGGTGATGGGAAAGCGCGGGAGTCGGGTGATGCAGCGATTGCTTCGGATCAAAACAAAATAAAAGACAACCCGAGGGACACCGGGTACATGTCTCTGGCAGAGTTCTCTTCAAAGATTTTGGTGAGGGGATAATACAGGTGCAGGTTTACACTTCCGTATCCCACCATGGCCGTCAGACCGATTCGGTAATCTGCAATATTGTCCAGCTTATGCTCTTTGATCTTTACCTCCCTGATTAATTCTACGGGTAATATGTCGAATTGTGTGCCGCCGGGAATCGGGTATGACGCTTCTCCTTCATATTTGGTATGGCCATTGATCAGGTAGCCAGCCTTCATCCCTGCATAAAACCTGAGTGTTCTGTTCAGTTCGCGTGTCCGGTACCTGAACTGAACCGGTACTTCAAGATAATTCAGGCTCAGTTTGTTTTTGTTGTAATCATCCTGGATGGGGGTGAAATCGTATTTTTCCGGTGTGCCGGGAATATGCGGATGATAAACGTAGCGGTGATCGCTGTATAAATTGTGGCTGGAGAACTCCAGTCCTGCCGCAACGCTGAAGTTGCTCCGGCCCAGGGGCATATCCTGCATGGCGCTGATATTGATCCCCCGCTGGATTGTTTTCAGGTCCATACTGCCGGGCACCCCCTGCCAGCTATCCGTGAAAAGAGTCACAATGAAACGGTCGGAGGGATGCATGCGGGAGGGTTCAAAAGCCTGCAGGGAATTCGCGGCAATGAGTAATCCGATAAAAACAAATGTGATTCGTTTCATTGTTGTGTTGTTTTATTTAATACACAGTGGAACCCGTGAAACAAAAAAATAAAATTAGGAAAAATCCAGGTATTTCTCAAACGATCTCCAGTATGGCATACGGACTCCCAGCCTTTTTCCGGTGTGGAACACATCATAGTATTGCTTTTTCTTTTCAGCCGGTGCGTGTTTCATGTTGTTGTCAAGCGCTGCCACCAACTCGTCACTGAACTGCCGGCGGATAAGGGGTGTCAGCAAGAAGCCGGGAAGAAAAAAACGGGAAAAAGGGAAGAGGCTGACGGATTTGATCCCCTTTTTCCTGCAAACTTTCTGACCCTCCTTCAATGCGTTAATATATTGGCGGATGAGCAGTTTGTTTGAAGCAAACAATCTTGCCCCGCCGGCTTTGTTGATCAGGGCCGGTTGAATGGCTGATACCAGGTAACGGGTGGGCAGCCAGTCTTTAATGTCCTTATTGATTTTTGGCTCCATTCCCGCAGCTTCCATAATTTCTGCAGTTTTTTTCAGTCTTTCGGTGACTTTCTTGTCTGCTTCTCCAAGGATGGTATGCCCCCTTTTGAACAGATGACAATTGATGCCGTTTTCTGTGGGGCTTCCGGTGACAATGTCCGGAAATCCAAAAAAACATTTTCCTTTAGGGAATATTTTATTCACGCTTTTTACTTCTTCCCACATGTTGCCAAGCAGAAGGACGTCGGCCTTGCCTGCGTGTTTGGCAATGTAGGGCAAGGCATCCGACCATTGGTTGCTTCTGACGGATACAATGATCAGGTCATAGGGGCTGTTGGAATCAAGACGGTCTATAACATTGGGCCTGAATACAGATTGTCCGTAATCTTCCGTCTGACTGCGCAGATCTGTGTAGTTTACAGGAACTCCCGAGTTCGTATATCTTACCATGCGCTGTTTACGCACAAACAAGGTGATGTCGTATCCCGCTTCCTGTAACTGCCATGCATAGGTGGTGCCTATGACGCCGGCACCGAAGACCAGTATTTTCATAAAAGAGATTTTCTTGTTGGATATACTGCTAGCTATTGTCAAAAATAACAACAGTTCCGCAGATTTTACATTATTTTTACCCCTTGATTGCAAAAAACATCTGGGGGAATTCATAATGACAGATACAGGCCGGCAGGATTACCTGGATACACCCATAGAGTTCCTGAAGGGGGTTGGCCCCAAACGTGCTGAGCTCCTGAGGAAAGAATTGGATATTCATTCATTCCGGGACTTGCTGACTTTTTTCCCTTTCCGGTATATTGACAGGAGCCGGTTTTATACAATCGGGGAAATCCGTGACCAGATGCCTTATGTGCAGGTCAGGGGAATGATCTCAGATGTTCGTCTGCACGGCAAGCATCGTACCACAAGAATGACAGCCACGTTGTCTGACTCCACCGGTCAGATGGAGCTGGTCTGGTTCCGTGGGTTTAAATGGCTGAAAGACCGTTTTAAGCCGGGTGTGGAATACATCGTATTTGGAAAGCCCACCCTGTTTGGTAAACGGTTCAATATCGCCCATCCCGAGGTGGAGCCGGTGACGCCGGGAGCAATTAATCAGGGCTCTGCCATGCAGCCTGTGTATAACTCCACAGAGAAACTTGGGTCGATGGGTCTCGACAGCAGGGGCATTGCCAAACTGGTAAAAAATTTACTGGTGGTAGTTAAGGATCATCTTGCCGAAACACTTCCACCCGGAATACTGTCCTCTCTCAGGTTGCCGGCAAGGGAGGAGGCTTTGCTCCATATCCATTTCCCGGCTGATGACAGGATGCTGAAACGGGCCACTGCACGTCTCAAGTTTGAAGAGTTGTTTTTTATTCAGTTGAACCTGCTGCGGCATAAACTGATCCGGAACGAGAAATCCAAGAGTCATATTTTTCCTGGCCTGAATGATTATTTTAACGGGTTTTACCGGGAAAAGCTTTCTTTTGAGTTGACAGCCGCCCAGAAAAAAGTGTTGAAAGAGATCAGGGGAGATACCCTTTCCGGGAAACAAATGAACCGCCTGCTTCAGGGGGATGTGGGAAGCGGTAAAACGGTGGTGGCTGTAATGAGTATGCTGATGGCCCTCGATAATGGTTTCCAGGCTTGCCTGATGGCTCCCACGGAAATCCTCGCTTTTCAGCATTATGAGTCGGTCACCGCCATGTTGTCGGAGCTGGGGATCCGGGTTGGCTTGCTGACGGGCTCCACCAAACAGGCTGATCGCCGTAAGTTATTGTCGGATGCCGCGGATGGTAGTCTTCACTTGTTGATCGGGACTCATGCCCTGCTGGAAGATATGGTGCAGTTTAAGGCATTGGGGATGGTTGTGATTGACGAGCAGCACCGTTTCGGTGTGGCGCAGCGGGCCAGGCTGTGGTCGAAGGGAAGCATGCCCCCCCACATACTGGTGATGACGGCCACCCCGATTCCCCGTACTTTGGCCATGACGCTGTATGGTGACCTGGACGTGTCGGTAATTGACGAACTTCCCCCCGGCCGGAAACCGGTCCGCACGGTGCATCAATATGACAGGAATCGTCTGAAAGTGTTCGGATTTCTCCGCCAGGAGATTGAAAAAGGCCGGCAGGTGTATGTGGTGTATCCGCTGATCAGGGAGTCAGAGAAGCTCGACCTGAAAGATCTGAATGATGGGTATGAAAGCATTGTCAGGGAATTTCCCCCACCAGCTTACGGTGTCAGTATTGTACATGGTAAGATGAAACCGGCCGATAAGGATTATGAGATGCAGCGCTTTGTCAATGGTCAGACCCAGATAATGGTGGCTACCACGGTAATTGAGGTGGGGATTGATGTCCCCAATGCCAGCGTGATGGTCATTGAAAGTGCGGAGCGTTTCGGTCTGTCACAATTGCATCAGCTGAGAGGCCGGGTAGGCAGAGGTGCCGATCAGTCATTCTGTGTGCTGATGTCGAAGGATGAATTGAGTGCCGACGCACGGAAGCGCCTGGGGGTGATGGTGGAAACCAATGACGGGTTCCGCATTGCTGAAACCGATCTGCAGCTGCGCGGTCCGGGCGATCTGCAGGGTACGCAGCAGAGTGGCGTACTGGACCTGAAGATCGCAGATCTGGCGAGGGACGAACAGGTTTTAAAATACGCACGCCGGCAGGCAATGGACCTGCTTAAAAAAGATCCGGGATTAAGCTTTCCGGATCACAGGATGGTCAAATGGCAGCTTGAGCGTTTGTTCCCCCGGCAGTTATTCTGGAGCCGCATCAGCTAAGTGCTGACAACAATGCATAAAAAAAGCCGCCTTTGTAAAAAGACGGCTTTTTTTATGTGCAGGATCCGGTCATTAATTCAGTCTGAACCGGATGGGCATGTTAAACTGCACCCTTACTGGCTGGCCTCTCTGGCGGCCGGGCTCCCAGCGGGGCATCATTTGTACAACTCTTACGGCTTCCTGGTCGCATCCGCCACCGATACCGCGCAGTATCTGAACGTCAGTAACACTTCCGTCCGTTTCTACCACAAAGGTGACAAACACTGTTCCCTGAATACCGGCTTCGCGTGCCATCTGGGGATACCGAAGATTGTCCTCAAGAAACTTTTGCCTGGCTTCTTCGCCGCCCGGAAATTGGGGCTGGTCTTCCACAACGGTAAAAATGACATCTTCATCCACCTCCTCTTCTTCTTCGAACTGGATGGGTGTAAACTCCTGGACCTCAGTAAATACGTCGGCATCCATATCAATGGTGAACTCCTCTTCCAGTTCCACATCGTCATCAACGATGATCAGCTCCTGAGAAGGTTCCGGCGGAGGCGGCGGTGGGGGTTGTTCCTGCCTGGTAATCGGGATGTCTTCTTCCTCAATGAAGTCAATCTCCAGTGTGCCGAGGCTGACTTCCGGCCGCTCGTAGTGCTTCCATTCAAAAGCAACCAATGCCGCACCAAGCGCTATCGCAATCCCGATCTGCAAAAAGGTACGCTTTTTGCCTTCAAGGTCTGCTTTCGGTGTTTTTTTTGCTTCCATAATAGTTCCTGTCTGGTTGGTTTTTTAGCTGTTTCCTATGTTAATTGGTCTGAAAATGATCGTCAAAAAAGAGTTTGCTAATATACAAAGTATTTTGCAAAAGTCAATCAGGTTCATTTTTTTCCTGAAAATCAAACATTTTCCTGAACAATTGTGCTGATACAATGACTCCAAAAATCGTTCCAAAGCCATTTGCCATGGCATCAGGTACATTGCCATGGCGATCGCTCAGGCAACAATATTGAAAATATTCTGTGACAACGCCGAAAACGATTCCCATGGCAATGCACAGCATCAGCTCTTTGCTGTGAAGACTCCCTCCCCCGCGTTTCTTCCGAAATCCATTCACCAGTAATGTGCCCAAAACAGCAAAAAGCCCAAAATGGACTACTTTGTCAATATGCGGGAATTTCAGCAGATCACTATCCGGGATGTTCTCTCCCGGATAGGCTATGGCAAGCAATATGACCATCCCCCATAATATGGCAGGAATAAAGCTCTGATGGTTTCGCACACAGATTTGGGTGAGTGTTTTTTCCTGTCAGGCGTCTACGAGTTCTTTGTATTGTTCAGCATCAAGCAGGTCATCTGTTTCTGACTTGTCTGCAATCTTAATTTTAATGATCCAGCCCTTACCGTAGGGGTCTTTATTGATCGTGTCAGGGGCGGATTCAAGCTCCTCGTTGAATGCGGTGATTTCACCGCCAATGGGCATGAACAGGTCTGATACCGTTTTCACAGCTTCGATGGTTCCGAAAGTTTCCTCTTTGTCAAGGCTTTCGCCTTCAGTATCAACTTCTACGAAAACCACATCTCCGAGTTCACCCTGGGCAAAGTCTGTAATGCCCACAGTGGCGGTGTCGCCTTCAATTTTTACCCATTCATGGTCTTTGGTGTACTTAAGGTTGTCGGGAATATTCATTGTTCGGGGATTTAGTGATTACAACAAGTGTTTCTTGGTTGTATCGCCAAAAATACAACCTTTTTTCTTCCTGCAAAAATTATATGCAGTTGAAATCGCGGGGCAGTGGAAGTTTTTGATCCGGTATCGGCGGTTAACGGATCGCGGGA
>SL_8KL_010_SEDDRAFT_10004134_pt1 | contig 11779 bp, 3 predicted proteins | sample SodLakKL_010_SED_4_FD_11160 | JGI IMG/M metagenome (IMG submission 11160) | reverse complement strand
AATCTTGATTTCGTTGAATGGGTAGGACCCTATCAACCAGAATTCAAGATGCACAACGAGATAGAAGAGGCTTTGGACGAAGATATCCCCCTCAGTATACGAATGAGACCTGATTTTGAAATCAGCACTTTGGATCAGTTAGATACAGACCTTGATGTTCTCGGTCAGGAGGATCTTCAACAAAATGGATACCGCTTAACGGTAGATATAGATTCTATAGACGATGTTGAAGATTTAGCCTTGCAAAATGATGTTTATTACATCTCGCCTCATGTAGAGCCAGAACTGCATGGAGAGATGGATATCCAGCAGTTAGGCGGCGGAATGTGGTTCATGGACGATGAATATGAAACTAACACTGATTTAGATCCTGAGCCGAGAGAAGGCGATCCACAAGAGCCTTACAGAAAACATGGAGATTACGGAGCCTACATAAATCAGTTAGGTTACAGTGGAGAAGATGTTACAGTAGCAGTGGCAGACTCAGGGATCGGAGATGGAACAGTCGGTGATGCAGGTGTTGAAGATTTTACAGGTAGAGTTGTCGATGGTTACGGATTTGAACAAGAAGATGATTGGTCCGACGGAATGGGTCATGGAACACAATGTACAGGACTTGTGTCTGGTGATACTTACAGAGGAACAGGTATGACATGGGATGAAACACAAGATGGTGACATGGAGTATTATATGGGACAAGGACTAGCATATGAATCTGAACTTTTCGCGACAAAGATTTTTGATGATGCCGGCCAATTCCTCCCTACTGACTATTATCCTGTGGTAGAAATTCCTGCACAAGAATCCGACACGTATATACATAGTAATTCATGGGGGGCACCAACAATGGGTGAATATATAGAAACTGATGAAATATTCGATCAGGCAGTGAGGGACGCAGATAGAGATACCGACGATAATATTCCTATGGTAGTAACCTCATCTGCAGGCAACGAAGGAGGTACGGAAGGTTATGAACAAGAGATCGGTAGCCCGGGAAACGCAAAGAATGTAATCACTGTTGGTGGTAACCAACCTTACAATCCTGGACTTGGATTTGAGAATCCAGAAAATATGTATGATAGAAGTTCTAGAGGATGGACTGAAGACAACAGAATCAAGCCAGATGTTATTGCTCCATCAGAGCAGGTACTCACACATAATACCCCATTAGATGAAGGAGGATACGTTTCAGCCAGTGGTACATCCTTCGGGAATCCACTCGTGGCAGGAGCGGCTTCGATCATAGTGGACTGGTACGAAGAAAATCAAGAAGAGACTCCCAGCCCTGCAATGGTAAAATCTATTTTGATCAACACAGCCAACGATATGGATCCTGAAGAAGGTGACAGTAGAGGATATGTTCCAAATCAGGATGAAGGTTGGGGTGTAGCTGATGTTTTAAAACTTGAGTATCCAACCGACCGTCCTATCGATTTCATGTTCGAGGACCAGAGTTCTTTGATAACTACAGGTGAAACAGACGAATATCATATCTCGGCAAGTGATGAGGATGAACCTTTGAAGATAACGCTTACTTGGACAGATGAAAATGCGGAGGCTGGAGATAGTCCCGCCTTGAAGAATAATCTTGATCTCGAAGTCGAAACACCTACTGGTGAAGTGATACGTGGTAACGCCTTTGATCTGTCTGGAGATGGTGTAAGCGATGACGGCTTCACATATCCCGATGCTGAAGTGATGGAAGATTTCGACAATACAGGCGACGGATGGGATGATGTCAACAATGTTCAGAACGTTTACATTCATCCTGAAGAGTTGGAGGAAGGAACTTATACAATAAATGTGAAAGGAACAAATGTTCCCGCCGACGCCAACAACGACGGTGAAGCTAATCAGGATTATGCACTCACGGCTTACAACGTTCCCGATATTCCGGACAAATATGGAGAAATCAACCTAAATATGGATGAGTACTCTGGTGAGGATACGGTTGAGATTACTTTAACTGATTACGATCTTATAGATGAGGGAACTCACACTGTAAATATCACAAGTGAAGTCGACGGAGAACTTTTAGACGAGGAATACGTCAGTCTAGAAGAGATCAACCCTGGTGTATTTTCGGGTCAAATCGAAACCTCGACCGAGGATGAAGAGGGAACATTGTTTGTACTAGATGAGGCTGAGATCGAAGCCTGGTATCTAGATGAGGATCCAGGTCATCCCCATGACTATGAAACAGATTATATAGATATAGAGCCTGAAGAGGAGAGAATAAATCCAGGAGATCATGTGGAATATACAGCCACCTCGTACAACATTTACGGAGAAGAGATAGGTGATGGAGACATCACTGATGAAGTGGAATGGTCTATTGATGAAGATGCAGAAGGATTTTGGGTGGATCATATCTATGTCTCAGAGAACGAGGGTAGATGGACAGTAACCGGTGAATATCAAGATCGATACACGGGAACAACGTTTACAGACGAGGTGACCTTAGACGTGGTTGAAAGGGGACCTTGGCCCGAATTTGGTCACGATAGTCGAAACACTGCCCTAAGCGATTTCGATACCAGTCATGTTGATGGGACGGTAGACTGGAGTTATGAGACCGAAGATTTCGTGTTTTCATGTCCCACAGTCGGATCGGACGGAACTATATACGTAGGATCTCACGACCATCATGCATACGCACTGAACCCTGATGGTAATGAGAAATGGAGCTTTGAGGCTGACCACAGAGTTTTCTCGGCCCCAGCAATAGGTGACGATGGAACCGTCTATTTCGGCTCGGAGAATCTACACGCGGTGACTCCAGATGGTGAAGAAGAATGGACATATGAGACTGGCCAGATCCGATCATCTCCTGTTGTTGGTGAAGATGGAACCATTTATGTCGGTGATGATGCTAGTAATATTAATGCTGTAAATCCTGATGGTACTGAAAAGTGGACCTACGAGACAGAGGGAAGTGTGGTTTCTGTTCCAGCAATAGATGATGATGGAAACGTTTATGCTGGTTCTTGGGACGGTCATCTTTACGCCCTTAATCCAGATGGTACTGAAAAGTGGACTTATGAGCTAGGACAACCTATATGGGCTTCACCTGCGATTGCCGAAGATGGAACGATATACATCGGTTCTTACGATAATAACTTACATTCAGTAAACCCAGATGGAACAGAGAACTGGATTTTCGAAACTGATAGTAATGTGCTCTCGTCAGCAGCTATCGGTGAAGACGGAACTATATATTTTGGATCGATGGATTCGAACCTTTACGCTTTGAATCCCGATGGTACCGAAGAATGGAGCTTTGGAACGGGTGCCGGTATCTGGAGCTCTCCGGCTATAGGCGATGACGGAACCATATATGTGGGTTCCTTGGATAATACATTCTACGCCCTTGATGCCGATGGTGAAAAGATATGGGATTATACTACAGGAGGTCAAGTCCTCTCATCCCCGGCTATCGGAATCGAAGGAGAAGTGTACGTTGGTTCGCATGATTATAACCTGTATGCATTCACTGGAGAAGGTGCGGCTACCAACGAACCATCAGAAAGTCTGGGTGCAGAAGATATCAGTAATGAGCTGGACGATGATGTCGGTGCGACGCTGGTTACTTCACCCGATGATAAAGTAAGTACTGATCCACAGCCAGTGGACGCAATAGTCTTCAATTATGGAGAAAACAATCAAACCGACGTACCGGTAGAGGCGACGATTACCACATATGAAGAAGATGAAGAAGTTTACTTCGACGAGACCACGATAGATATCGAGGCAGGAGATACTGCAAATGCTGAGTTTGAAGAATGGGCACCTGAAGAAGAAGGGGATTACAAGGTCAATATAACCACGGTTTTAGAAGGTGATGAGGATCCAACTAATGATTATGCCACCAAAAACGTGGTAGTCGAAAACATACATGACGTAGGTGTGAGTGAGATTCTTGAACCAGATAAGGAAGTTTTCTTTGAAGAACAATCTGTTGAAGCCATAGTCGAAAATTTTGGCAACCTAGATCAGACCGATGTGCTGGTAGAGGCAACTATAACCACTGGTGATAACGAAGAAGCCATCGGCGAAGAAGAATATTACGATGAAATCTCTGTCGATATAGAAGCAGAGGAAACAGTTACGGTTGAGTTTGAAAATTGGACACCTAGCGAAATCGGAACGTACACACTGAATACAACTACTGACCTAGAAGAAGACGAAGATCCTTCAAACGATTGGAAAGAAAGGACCGTTCAGGTAATACCAAAAGAGGTTGAATTTATGGTCGATTCCATCGATAAACCTCTAGATCACATATACCAATACGAGGAAGAAGTCATGGGTACCGTAAAGCACGTAGGAAATTATCCTGGAGAAGCAGAAGTCGCGACAACGATCGAACAGATCATAGATGTCGAACCTGATCCTTTGCCTTTGGAAGACTTTTCAGATGGATTACCAGAGGATTGGGAAGTAGAAGACAGAGATGGTAACGAGAATACTTGGTCGGATGAGTACGGAGATTTCATGAGAGTTGAAGCTCAGGACGACCATGAGCATGACGTATTATGGACTGAAGGGATAGATTGTTCTGAAGCGTCTCACAGAGTAATGTTGGAATTCTATTCTGAGTATGGCGGTGAAAACTATCGAGATCTATTGATATCTACTGATGGAGGAGAAACCTCTAGACGTATCGGTAGAGATGTCGGTGAAGGCAACGTTTCCTATGATATCACAGGGTGGGCCTCTGAAGAGACCGAAGTGATGATAGGTTGGGAGTTCTACTCGGAAGAAGTTGATGATGAAACAGATTATTGGACGGTAGACGATGTCGTTGTTAAAGGTGAATACTTGGAAGACGAGCCCGGATACGAGTCTGAAGTCAGTACACCTGAGATAGAGCCTAACGAAAGTTATGAAACGGAATTGGAAGATTGGACTCCTGCGGAAACACCTAGTAGCTATTACTTGACGATGACAGCTGGTAACGATGAGGATACTGAGCACGAACTGACGAAGAGGATATTTGCTGAACATAATTATCCACCTGATGAACCAGAGGTAGAAAATCCCATCGATGAGGAAGAGAACGTGACCCATTCTCCAGAGCTGGAAGTCTACGTTTCAGATCCAAATGAAAATGAGATGGACGTTACATTTTATCTTCTAGATGGAGACGGAGATTATATAGAGGAGGAGAAGGTGACAGACGTCGAATCGGGAAGTTATGCCTCGACTGAATTGAGGTACTTGGAATCAAATGCAAGCTTCGAGTGGTATGTTGAGGTTGACGATGGAAATGAAACTACCACCTCGGACACTTGGTCGTTCTATACCTACGAACCTGAATCCTCACTGAAAAGTGCTACGGCTGTGATAGACGCTGAGCCTCCAGGATCACCAGAAAATCTAAATGTCGATTGGTACGGTGAATTTACTGGAGACGGAAACTATCTCCAAGATGTTGAAGGAAATGTTTTGACCTGGGATAACTCAACTGATGACTGGATAGAAATAGAAGGCATTTTAGAGGGCGATGTCCAGTACTACACGATATACAGGTCAGAAGACTCTGAAGGCCCATGGGACGAGACCACCGAGATAGATACAGTTTCAGCCGACGGCTCTGAAGAGTATGCCTACTATGACCAAAACAGGGCAGATGACGGTACTCAGTGGTATTATGCTGTGGAAGCAATTGATCACGTCGGTAATGAACAGATCATCGACGAACCAGAACTTGAGAAAGATGTTCCTGAGATAGCTGATCCTGATCCAGAAGACAGTGCAGAGGTCGAAGGAGAGAGTCAAACACTTTCGATCGAAGTCATTTCTGAGACAGAAGAACCATTATGGGTTGGATTTTATAACGGTGAAACTCATGAACTGATCGGTGAAAAATCAGGCGTCGAAAGCGGTACGATAGAATATGATTGGCAATTTGATGAAGAAGATATGGCTGAGACCTATAGATGGTATACAGTCGTGTCGTACGAAGAATACAACGTCAGGGATATCCAACCTGAAGAGGATGAAGAAGCTGACGATGGTGAGTGGAAATGGCTCTACGATCATGATCACCGTACCCCTTCTGACAATGCAGTCGGATTAAATCAACCGGGTGTATGGTACGGGGCCATGACTTTGGATCTCTCGGACAATATCGGTGAACGCATCTCTGAGGTAGCTTATTTCGATTACGACGACGGAGAAGTGGGAGCACCGGCAGAATACGTGAGAGCCCACGTGGCAGCAGAGGATGAAGGAGCACCTGGTGATTGGTTAGGATCATCTGAAGAGTACGTTCCTGAAGGCGCTGGATGGGTTGAACTCGCATTAGAGGAAGCAGTTGAGATCGAAGAACCTGGAGAATACTGGGTAGTCATGGAAGTAAACGATAAAGGCGACGGTCGTTTCCCGATGGGAGCTATAGAGCCTCCTGTAGAAGATGGTCAATATCTTAATCATGGCAACCCCCGGATGCCTGGAGATTGGGATGAGTTGGAATTGCTAGGAATAGATGCGAGTTGGTCCCTGGAAGCCCTTGTGACTCCAAGACCCGAACGCGGATGGGAATTCTACTTGAGAGATACTGTTTCTCCAGTAGCAGATGCAGGTGAAGACATCGAAGCAGAACAGGGAGATACGGTAACTTTAGATGGAACTGAATCGACAGATAATGTTGGTATTGACGAATACGAGTGGTCTATTGAGGATCCAACAGGTGATGTCACCACTCTCTACGGAATGGATGTGGAATATACTCTAGAATACGCTTTATATTACGATGTTGAACTCACCGTATACGACGAAGCCGGTAATTACGACACTGATTCCATCGAGATCTATGCGATAGATACAGAAGATCCCGTCGCAGATGCAGGTACTTCAGATCGGACTAGAGTCGGAAGAGATTACATATTAGATGGAACAGGATCGACAGATAATGTAGAAATAGTCGAATATGAATGGACTATTAAAGGTATCGATGGAGAAGCAGAGGACTACGAAGAAACAAAATACGGTGAAACAGTGGATTATGAATTCCTCTATCCCGGCATATATGATGTAACGCTGGAAGTTAGTGACGCCGAAGGAAATATTGATACGGATAAAATATCAATCACAGTGGACCCACACATAGATGCCTTTGAGATAACTTCGCCTGAAGAAGATTACGAAGCGATCGAAGAGGACACTTTAACTGTTGATTGGGAAGGACATGGATACTTAGGTGACATGACCTACGAGGTGCGATTGAACTACGGAGATTGGGATGACGTTGGAACCGATACCGATTATAATTTCGTAGGACTAGAGGATGGAACGCATGTTGTACAAGTGAGAGCTACTGATGAACTCGGGAACAGATACACCGAGACAAGGATCTTTGAAGTAACTACAATAGAGGAGAAACTAGAGATATTCAGTCCTGAAGACAGGGTTGAAAGTCTGACTTATGAAGAGGAATTCACAATCCTCGGTGAAACTGATCCTGATCTAGAGGTGTACATAAATGACGCATCTGTATCTGTAGATGAGAACGGAGAATTTGAGTATGAGACCGAACTTATTGAAGGACAAAATGTCTTCAGTGTGGTAGCACAATACGAAGAGGAGAACGTAGAGGAAACAACGGCTTATGCTCTCTATCTACCGCAAATATCAGAGATGCAAAACCAGATCTATAACCTAGAAGACGAAATTGATACTAACCAAGATGCCATCGAAGACATTGAAAACGTCATCAATAAGGTAGAGAACGACATAAGCGATCTAGAGGATGAGTTACATACGGAAATAAACAATCTACAGGGACAGATAGATGATTTGCAATCGGAGATAGACGACATACAGACACAGATAGATGATCTTGAAAATGAACACGAGGCAGAATTAGAAGATCTGCAGGCACAGATTGATGAACTAGAGACTGAACTTGAAGTCGCTGAAGAAGAAGTGAAAGATCTCCAGCAAAGAGTCGAAGAACTAGAAGAAGAAACTCCAGGATTTGTATGGATATCGATGGTACTAGTCGCAGCAGTTATAGCCGTAGCGATTATAGCCGTAACGCTCTACTACAAGAAACAACAGTAGGAGAATGGGTTTATGTAAAATACTAGTGAAACCAAAAAACATTTTTTCTTTATTTTTTTCATTTTTATATGGTTCTCATCCACTTGTTAAAAGTCTCAATAATCAACAGTTAACTAAGCAGAGTAATATGCTGATTTGTAGCTCTTATATCAATTATTACTATGGATAGTACGATTCCTAAGGTCTGTAATAGTCTCAAGATTATACTCCATAATCGAATCGAACAATCCTATTCTAGAAACTTCGAAAGGCAAATATCCCTAAATCAACCTTTCGAACTCACCATCTTATGCTTGGACTTCAAACGTTTCTCACTTCGATCATTTGATGTTTCCAGACTAATAGTCGTGAATCCCATTCATCGAACTCACAATAAGGGCTCTCCATAATCTTTCAAAAAATCTGTTTTTATACTTAGGACTTCATCATAATCCCCCTATGCCCCTCATCCATATACCCCTAACAACTCATCTGTTTCCCGGCTCTCCAAAAACACAGTCAAATCAACATAATTAAATAACCACTCTAATATTTTAAAATTCACTATCCAGACTACCTATTTCAACTTCAAAGTTGAACCTTTCTAACACAACATTGCACTTATCTATTATTATTTTCAAGAATTATATAAATACATCATTAGCTATGCTATTATCGTGAGAAAAATGAAGAGAACATACCCAAGCCAAGAATATAGTGAGGCAAGATTGTTGTCAGGCCAGAATTGAGAACGAAAANAANAGAAAAAAGGTGAAAAATATGAGAAGAAGTTACCCAAGTCAAAAATATAGTGAAGCAAGATTGCTCGCAGGCCAGAATTGAGCCTTGCCAATAAATGATGAGATAAAAAAACTCATCATCTTTCCATCCAATTTTCTTTGTAAACCTTTCACAGAAAGTTTATCATTTTACCTCCATGGATCATTTTAAGATCGGTCGCTATCCAAATTTAATCTAAATTTGAATAGTATCTTACCCCAGTACGATAATTTCTTTATACACTCTCACTAATCCCAATAAGATCACCACTAGAAACACGATCACTCTAACCTTAAAAAGATCATTAACTAAAGACTAGATCTTCAAACAACTCAATGTCCTCATACTAACCGACGAACCCTGCCGATGGCAACCTAATAGTTAAATTTCGCATTCGCCTCCGAGAACAGACCATATTATAGTAAGAGCGCTCAACCGACCAGCTACTCCTACTGGGCTGATATAAGTTCTGTAAAACATCCGCATAACGTCCTAAAATAGGGGACACTATGACCATCACTTACAAAAAGTATAAATGTAATTGTGTGTATTAACGTTCCGTATAAAGGAACGTAATGTCTCGGATATACAGGAAATGATCATGAACAAAACGGAAGAGTTCTATAAGAATATCCTGAAGAAAAGAGTCGTCAATAGAGAGGATATAAAGGACATCTCAAAAAAAGTCCTGAATAAAAAGGGCGACGGGTATTATTACAGAAAATATTTACATAAACTGATGAACGAAAGAAAGGTAGGGAAGATCAGGCAGGGTATCTATTACGGTATCCCTTTGGATCAAATCGGAGATGATTTTCAAGCGGATCGTTACATCATCGGTCATAAGATCGAAAAGGGACATGCCCTAGGGTACCATACCGCTTTGGAATTGCACGGCTCCGCATATTCAGCCTACACAAGGGTATTCATCCTGGTAAAAAAAGGGAATCGATTCAGAGAGTTCGAATTTCAGGGCGTAAAATATGTTTCGGTGGTAAATAAGCACGATATAGGCCATATCACCACCTTGAAGTACAAAGACACCCAATTGGATGTTACAGACAGGGCTAGAACCTTCGTTGATTGTTTATCCCGGGAGGATCTTTCCGGCGGTTGGGAAGAATGTCTTAAAAGTCTTGCAAATCTAAAAGGTATCTCAGTCCCGGATATATCGGATGTTCTCTCATCCTACAATAACAAAACACTTGAGTTGAAGTGTGGATACGTTTTGGAATTACTCTCAAAACATTCCCCCTTCTACGAACATATCTCCAAAGATGAGTTACACTCTCTTCGACCACGGGATGATTGGAAACCGGTCTACATCGACAGAGACGTGCCCAGCAAGTTAGAAAAAGAATGGGGATTATATGTACCTGAAAAATTTGAAGGATTACTAAGGGGGATCTGAATGACACTTGAAGGATTCTCACAGGAAACAAGTGAAAAGATAGAACGATTATGTGATCTATTGGAATCTATTGAAAAATCCGAATTTGTTTCAAAAAGATTGTCACTCTACGGGGGGACGGCATTGAATTTCGTTTATCTTGATCGACCAAGGCTGTCCGAAGATCTTGATTTTAACTATCGTCATATTGACCAGGAAGATTGGGGTGAAGTGAGAGATAAAATAGATGAAAATTTAAAATATATCCTGCGGTCCCTTGGATATGAGGACGAAAATGTAAAAATCGATCCGAAACACAATATGTGTCGATTTCACATCGGTTATACCACTGAGAGCGGCTTGAATGATAATATTAAAATAGAGATAGGTTACATGAGAAGAAGACCTAATTTGAAAAACGATACCCGAACCTCTTTTAGTCACCTAACCAAAGGAAAAAGTATAGAAGTGATGGTTCCCGAAAAAGAAGAGCTTTATGCGAATAAATTCGCAACCATGATATCTCGATCTAGAACATATTTAAATCCTCGAGATATATTTGATGTATATTCGATTTCAACAGAAAAATTCCATTACAGATTATTCTTGGAGCTTGTAGCTTTGGAAGCGATCTTGATGGACATGACCTATTACTCTCTTTGTCAGGTAAAACAACGTTTTAAACATGGAAAGGTTTCCGGAAGAATTGAACATTTGATAAAAGACGAACTCCATATTGAAGAACTTTTTTCAAAAGTTATACCCTTTTCCGAGGATGTAGTGGATGAAATATCCGTCTATGAACTAGATACTGCTATTGATCACTTCCATGAAACCGGTGAATTAAACCTCGAAAGGTTTGAATTCAGGAAAAGATTCCATCCTAAGTTATCAAAGCATCCACAATTGCTGTGGCTAAGGATGCAGTGAAGATAAAACCTCTAGCTGATTATCGCCTCCTTCCTCTCGTTTACGTCTTATCTACAGGACATAAAATGCATTTTACGTCCTACATATAAGACAAAGAAGTGTTCTATTCGAATAATGAAGGGGAATGTGATTTTTTGGTCAGGGAAAAGGATAGGTTAAAAAAAGCGATCCAGGTGACCTGGTCTCTGGAAGATAACGAAGAGAGGGAGATAGAAGGATTAAAAAATGCCATGGAAAAACATGGTATCGAAAAAGGTTTGATACTCACGGAAGATGAAAAGGGTACGGTGGATATAGGATCTAAAGAAGTCGAAGTACTTCCAGTCAGGCTCTGGTTATTGAGGAAAGAATGTTGACCTACAATAGTCATCTCGAGCAGAAGGTACAGCTTTCAAGTCAAAATAGAGGTTATATATCGGAAAGTAAAAGGTTTTTAAATTCACATTCGATAATTATAGTTTTAGAAAAGTATAAATACCATAATCACCTAATTTAATAGTGATGCTTAGCCCTAATTCCCCAACCTTCTAGGTTTGGGGATAAAGGGCGTTTGATTGCTGTACTAGCAAATTATATTATTTTAGAATCCATATTCTCGAGGTGGCGGCGCGCCCCATAGGGGCGCTTTAA
>SL_8KL_010_SEDDRAFT_10004131_pt1 | contig 11785 bp, 15 predicted proteins | sample SodLakKL_010_SED_4_FD_11160 | JGI IMG/M metagenome (IMG submission 11160) | reverse complement strand
CATGAGGTTGCGATAACCCTCCAGGTTTTCTGCCAGTAAAACCAGGTGAAAGAGATTGTTTTCCCGGCCGTCTTTTTTGTCCTGATAGGATCCGGGAGTAAGGTATAGTTCACAGCCAATTATCGGATGAATACCGCTTGCTCGGGCCTGTTGATAAAAGGGAATGGCTCCGTAAAGGACTCCGTGATCGGTTAAAGCCACTGCAGGCATACCCATTTCCTGCAGAGCAGGAAAAAGGTTCTTAAAGCTGACAGCGCCATCCAGGAGGCTGTAATGGCTGTGCAGATGCAGGTGAACAAAATCGGACATACCCCACCCCTCCCTCTAGTTATTATTTCGTTTTTCCCCAGCTTTTTCCTGCCACCGCCTTTTGGTTCACTTTTCCCGGGGAAAACCAATCCTCATCCTGTTTTTGTACTATTTCTGCCCTAATTAACCCCCCAGGGTTTTTATCCAGGCAGTGGCGGTAGCAATTAAGTCTTCTCCGGGCTGATTAAAAGCCTGCATGGCCACCAGTCCGCCCTGCCGGCCGGATTCCAATAACTCACCTTCCAGGAAAAAATTACTGCCCAGGGGCAGGGGTTTAAGGGCATAAAAATTAAAGTTTTCCATTTCTCCTCTTTCTTGATTTTCGGACTGCATAATTTCCTCAGCGAGATGGGTAAAAAACAGATTTAAAATACCGGTACTCAGGACTCCCAGCCGGTTTAACATGTATCCCGTAACCCTTCCAGATAAAATAAAGCGATTATCGCGGCGATATATATTTATGGAGCGCAGAATATTATCTTCCAACCCGGCCTCCAGGTGGGGTTGCTTCTGCAATTGATGCAGGGCCTGCATTACATCCTGACGGGTCACAATACCCAGCAGTTGATGATTCTCTCTGACTACGGGGAGCAATTCAATCCCTTTCCAAACCATAATATGAGAAACTGTAGCCACCGAAGTCCGGGGAGTAACGGTAATGGGTTCCCGGTTCATTACCCGGGCAATGGATTTGCTTTCCGGTTCTTCGGCCACATCCTTTCCAGTAACTACTCCAACCACCCTACCACTTTTATTTAAAACCGGAAAACGGGTGTGATGGGTATTATGCAGAAGTTGGTACCAATCCTGCACGGTGGAATCTAAAGACAGGGAAAAAACATCGGCAATCATTATGTCATCAACAAGTAAAATTCTTTTCTGAATTCGGCGTTCAAAAATGGCCCTGTTAATTTCCGCGGCGGTAGAAAATGTATCATATGATGTAACAATAACCGGCAGATTGTTTTTCTCTGCCAGATCAAGTATGAACTGATTAATTTCGAAACCTCCGGTTATAAGGATCGGGGCCCCATTTTTCAGGGCATACTCCTGGATATCCTCCCTGTTTCCCACGATAACCAGGTTCCCGGGTTTTATATAGTTAGCGGCAGCAGATAGCTCCATGGCTGCAATTAAAAATTTTTTCAGGGTTTTGCCGCTACCTTCATTTCCGGCCAGCAATTCACCCTCAACTATACGAGCCACATCTTTATAGGTCAATTCCTGATTTTTCCTGCGGGCCTCTCCCCTGATCCGAATAGTCCCAACCCGGGCAATTGTACTGACCAGTCCCTGTTCTTCAGCCATCTTAATGGCCCGGTAAGCGGTGCCCTGGCTGACACCCTTATCCCGGGCCAGCCGCCGCACCGATATTTTTTCTCCCTCGGAAAGGTTTTCAATATGACGAAGCAAATCCAGGTATTTTGGTGCCAGAACTCTCACCCCCGGACAGTTTTTTCTCCTACCGGCAAATCAGCTAGAGGAAAAAGTAAGTTTTTCGCGAAGAGATTTCAGGAACAGGACTTGAGGCCGGAGGAGGTGGAAACGTGGAAGAAAAGGTAAAAAACGCACTGGAAAAAATCCGCCCCGCCCTGCAGGCTGATGGCGGAGATGTGGAGCTGGTAGAGGTCCAGGAAGACGGCGTGGTGAAAGTGCGCCTGACCGGAGCCTGCAAAGGTTGCCCCATGGCCTCCATAACCCTTGCCAACGGCATTGAGCGGGTTTTAAAAGAAGAAATTCCCGAAGTTAAAAAAGTAGAAGAAGCATAGAGAAAAAGGGGGGGAGACTGAACTCCCCCTTTTTTACTGCAAACTATAGGTATCCCCGGGTTTCATTATTATTACCTCGGCCCGATCCTGAACCATTTCCCGGAATTTTTCCGCATCCTGGGCAATCAGGGGAAAGGTATCATAATGCATGGGAATTACCCGCATGGGGGCCAGGAAATCAACAGCCCGGGAGGCATCCTCAGGTCCCATAACAAAATTATCGCCAATAGGCAGGATAGCCAGGTCCAGCCCCCCATCGGGAACAATCAGCCGCATATCGGAAAAAAGACCCGTATCTCCCGCATGATAAATGGCTCGTCCTTCAATTTCCAGGAGAAAGCCGCAGGGGTTACCCGTATAAATTATCCGGTCACCTTCCATTACCGCCGAACCGTGCTGAGCATGAGTCATCTTTACCCGCCCAAAAGGAAATTCATGGGCACCCCCTATATGCATGGGATGCACCTGACAACCCTTATTTTCACAATAGGTAGCCAGTTCAAAGGGGGCAACAATCGTGGCACCACTTTTTTCTGCCATATCCAGAGCATCCCCCAGATGATCACCATGACCGTGGGTCAGGAGTATCCAGTCCGGCTTAAGCTGCAGGTATTCCTCCTCCGCCTGGGGATTGCCGCTGATGAAAGGATCAATAATCAATTTGAAATCTTTCCCTTCCAACCAGAACCCAGCATGGCCCAGAAAACGAATTTCCATGATAACCCTCCTCAATAATTTAATTGAAAATCGTTCAAACCGGCAATTGATCCAATGGCTTCCGGTTAAAAAAGTCCACCCTTACAGGTTAAAAAATTCTTCGAGAAATTCTGCCAGCCCTTCTTCTTCATTGCTGCCGCAGACAAGGTCACTGACTTCTTTTAACTGGGGCACTCCATTACCCATACATACTCCCAACCCTGCCCATTCCAGCATTTCCAGATCATTGACTTCATCTCCTGCTGCCATTATTTCCTCCCGCTCAACCCCCCATTTTTCCGCAAGAAATTGCAGGGCCCGGCCTTTACTGGCCCGGGGGTGCAGGAGTTCCATTATCTCCATTTTACCATCATTGACCGGAAACCGGATAATCCGGCAGGACCCATTATCTATCATCCCAGAACTATCTACAAAATCAGTTACCTGTTCTACTGATCCCAGGCAGGTCAGGCGGTGAAAGGGCAGCGCCGGAACATTTTCTGGTTCAAACCGCCGGGCCAGCTGCCGATTTTCCTGGAGATGTTTTATTCCCCACTCTATTTGTGGTTCCCGGCAGAAAAATATCTGATCCCGGGACTGCAGGTAAAAATCCAGTTCCAGTTTGCCCATGATCCTCAGCACCTCTGATAGGGAGCTGTTTTCCAGGGGCTGACTGAATAAAACTTTTTCCCCCCGGGTAGAATTAATCAGGGCCCCATTGTGACTGATTACCGGGAGATCTATTTCCAGCTCCTTGATTAAGTCCTGGCAGAAAATAAAGCGGCGTCCGGTGGCCAGAACTACCTTTATTCCCCTATCCTTAAGGGCTCGAACTGCAGCAGCAGTTCGCGGCGTAAGCTCTCCCCCTCCATCCAGGAGAGTGCCGTCAATATCCAGGGCCACAATTTTTTTGGTCATTCTTCAGTCGTCCTCCTTTTCCTCCAGGCCCAGCTCCAGATCTTCAAATATAATCTTTTGGATATCCTGGATCATTAAGCTGAAGCGAGATTCCGCTTCCAGGTAATTGCGGGCTTTACTGCTCATCCTGACCAATTCTTCAAGTTTATCCAGCTTCTTTTGCCGGTCTTCGTCAATTTCCTGCCCCCAGGCCCGGGCCGAGCTAATCTGTAAATTTAAATTTTGATAATCAGTAATCATTTTGCGGGTGTCTTTATCTTCCATTATTTCCTGTCTTAATTTTTGGTATTCCCGGTACTCCTCTGATTTCTTAACTTGCTCCCCCAGCTTGTGCGCCAGATCATAAACAGCCATGATCAGACCTCCTCAAAATTTAATTATTTCTCCCTCAACCTTATTTCCATCTATATGCAAAAAACCATAGGAAAAGAAAGGGACCCACCTTTTATCCGTCGGGGAACCGGGGTTGAAAAAAAGACAACCCCGATGAACCTGATTATAGGGATGGTGGGAGTGACCAAAAACTACAACATCCAGATGGCGTGAACCCAACTCCACCTGGGCTTTCTGCAGGGGGTTGACCCCCATGCCGTGGCCGTGGATTAATCCCAACCTGATTGATCCTGCTTTTATCTCTTTTTTCTCCGGTAATTTTCTCTGCAGTCCCGGTCCATCCATGTTCCCCCGCACCGCATGACAGGGAGCAATTCGTTCCAGTTCCTGCAGGACATCAAGAGTTGTCAGGTCTCCCGCATGCAGAATAAGATCAACCGCAGCAAAGGCCTCCAGGATAATCTGGGGTAGACGGGGAGCCCGCTGGGGAACGTGGGTATCAGAAAGAACGCCAATTTTCAAAAATATCACCCCGATAGAAAGGAAGATGGTAATGTTGCTTAACAATGCCCTCCAGCACAGCCATGAATTAATGGCCCGGGCCTTAAAACCCGGTGACAGAGCTCTGGATGCCACCGCGGGCAATGGTAAAGATACCCTGCACCTGGCCCGCCTGATAGGTTCAACCGGAGAGGTGGTAGCAGTTGATATTCAAAAACAGGCCCTGGATAATACCCAAAACCTCTTGAAAAAGGAAAACCTGATTAATCAAGTCCAGCTGATTGAGGGCAATCATGCCCAAATTGATAAATTAACTAGCGGGTCCTTCCAGGTTGCAGTGTTCAATCTGGGCTATTTACCAGGCGGAGACCACGAAATAATCACCGAACCGGAGAGCACCCTCAGGGCCCTGAAAAAAGTCATGCCGATGATCAGGCCCGGGGGGTTAATTACCCTGGTGGCCTATCACGGACACCCCGGGGGTAAAAATGAATTAACTGCCCTGGAAAAATTTTTGCCTTCCCTGGATCAAAAAAAGGTTGCAGTCCTCCAGTACAGTTTTATTAATCAGGCCGGCGATCCTCCTGTGCTTTTTGCTCTGGAGGTACTGGAGGGTGCTGATTATCTCGACCCGTAATTGTTAACTCCTCCCGCCCCTGGGGACAGACAGCCAGGCAGATTCCGCAGACCCTTTTTCCAAAGTGATCCCGCACCCTATTCTTATAATCATTACAGGCCTGGGGATCAAATCTCTTTTCCTGGGGATCTCCCGGCTCAAAGGCCGGTCCTTTAATTGCTCCAGGAGGGCAGGCCTCCCGGCAGGCCTGACAATCACCACATCCGTTCTCCCGGACCTGGCCCGGGGGCAGGGGTAAATTCGTTAAAACAGTTCCCAGCCTGATGCGGGGACCACGGCCAGGAACAATCAGGTTACTGCTGCGACCAATCCAGCCCAGGCCAGCAGCCCGGGCTGCAGTCCGGTGGGGAAAAATACTCTGGAAACGATTTCCAGTCCGCTGGGAGGAGGGAATGGGAAAAGCCTGGCCTCCAGCTTCCTCCAGGCAGGAGCTGATCTCCAGCATCAGGCGGTCCAGCTGGGCATTGACTACCCGGTAGTGGTACAGGTAGGTCCGGGAAGGTCCCTGCCGGAGCTGATTGATTACTTCAGCCGGAAAGGGAGCAGCAATAGCCACTGCAAACCGCAAACTGGAAAAGTCGATCCCGCCCCGGGAACAGGCATCAGCCAGGGCAGGAGAACTTAATTCAGCTGTCCCCACCTGGCAAAAACTGTTTCCGGTCAGGGACCTGATTTCTCTTAAAACTCCTTCAGCCATTTTCAAGAATTCTCCCGGACAAAAGCTGCATAAGACCGATCATAGGTCCTCTCCATACCCTCGGAGAAAAAACAGGCAGGCAGTTCCCGGGATCTGCGGTGATAGGCAATACATTCGCAGCATTTTCCCTTGCGGGGACAGGGTTCATAGGTACAATTACACATATCCATATTCTTTTCCTTCTGAGGACACTCCATCAGCCCATCACTCCTTGTTTTTTGAACTACCCATATTATAACGGAAAGGGCTGGATATGGCAAAAATTACCCCCGGGGTTAAAAACAAAAAATTGGGGAGGATAACTATGCTGAACCAGGAACAAAAATCCGGCTATCAGATTATTGCCGCAGCCTGGCTTGCTATTTTTTGCCTTTTCGGCTATCGTTCCACCTTTTCCGTTCTCCTGGGGCCAATGCAGGAAGATCTGGGCTGGACCGTGGGCCAGGTTTCCCTGGGCTATTCCCTGATGATGACGGTTTATGCCCTTACTGCCTTTGTCAGCGGCTTTATTATTGACCGCTGGGGCCCTCAACCTGCATATGCCCTGGGTGCGGTTTTTGGAGGGGCAGGCTTTCTGGCAACAAGTCAGATTGAAACCTACCCGGCCTATCTGGCTTCCTATGCAATTCTGGCAGGAATAGGTACAGGAATGCTCTGGGTTACCTCCACGGTATCAGTTCGCAAGTTCTTTCCCGGACCCCGGTATGCCCGGATGTGGGGCTGGGCCTTTATGGGAGCCCCGGTTTCCCAGGTAATTTTAAGCCTGGGAGTGGAAAATATTCTGACCACAATGGACTGGCGCCAGGCCATGCAAATATTGAGCCTTATTATCTTTCTGGCCCTGCTCCTGGCCACTATTCTCAGTAAAAGAGCTTCCCGGAACCAGGAAAAGAAACAGAAAAAGGCTGGGNNAGAAGAAAAAGCCCCCTGGAACCTGCGGGCAGCCTTCTCCACTTTTGCCCTGTGGGNTGCCATTCTGGCCTTCTTTTTCAGCCTGATTGGAGAATTTCTAATCTGGACTCAGGTGATAATGTTCTGGGCCCGGGAAATAGGTTTATCCCTGCGAACTGCAACCAGCCTTTATGTCTTAATCGGTTTAAGCGGAATATTCCTGATGCCCCTGATGGGACTGATTGCCGATCGTATTGTCGGACGCCATCCTATCGAAGCCCGGGGTCGAAAATTCATGTTAATTATCGCCCCTCTCTCGGGGGTAATCGCCTGCCTCCTTCTTTTTACCACCCACTTCTCCCTATTGGGAGGAGCCCTGGCCTCCATTTTATTTACCATATACTGGGCCATCGAGCCCGGGGGAGTAGCCGGGTATGCTGGAGCTGTTTTCGGCCGGGCGTCTCTGGGTAAAATCTGGGGCATGGCTACCCTGCTCTGTATGGGCCTGGGACCCGCCCTGGGCACCTATATGGGGGGATTCCTCTATGATCTTTCTGGAACCTACCTTTACTCCATTCTTCTGGCCCTGTTCTCTTTCCTGATTTCCGCCATTTTTGCTTTGCTGCTCCCCCTTACTGCCTCTCCTCCAAAAAAGTAATGGTAATTATTATCAAAAAGAGTTATAATAGAGGTAGCAGGAAAAAAGGAGGGAACAGAATGGTTAAGTACCTGATTGCAGGATCTTTTTTGGTCTTTCTCCTGCTGCTTTTAACTTCACCTGGGGAGGTGAATGAATTGCCCACTGAAAAACCTCCTATTGATGAGCAGGAAAGGGAAAATCTCGAACTGGCTACCTTTGCCCTGGGCTGATTCTGGGGTCCGGAAGCCCGGTTCGGGCAGTTAAATGGAGTTATCAGTACCCGGGTGGGATATGCAGGAGGCCAGTCCTCCAGTCCTACCTACCATAACATGGGAGATCACACCGAGACCCTGCAGATTGAGTTCAACCCCGAAAAAATTTCCTATGACCAGATCATGGAAATATTCTGGGCAGAGCATAACCCTTTTGCCTACCCCTATTCAACCCAGTATCGAGCGGTTGTTTTCTACCACTCTCCCGGGCAAAAAGAAATAGCTGAGGAAATCAGGGATGAAATTGCATCTTCTTCAAACTCAAGGGTGCATACTCCCCTGGAACCCTTTATCAACTTTTATCAGGCCGAAGATTATCATCAAAAGTATTATCTCCAGGGACATCGTCTATTATCGAAAGAATTACAAAACATCTACCCTGATTTCCAGGATTTTAACCGCTCTACTGCTGCAGCCAGGATTAACGGCTATTTGATGGGATATGGTTCTACTGCAGAATTAGAGTCGAATCTGCCCCACCTGGGTTTAAGCTTCCGGGGGGAAAAAGATCTCATAACCGCTTTTCAGCGGCGCAATTGAAAAATATCCAGAAAAATATGCGCAGTAGCTGAACCCTCAGCCCCAGAAACCACACAGGCGGGCCCCGGGGAGTTTAGCCCAACCTATATCAACAACAGCATACAGGTCCGGTAAAAAAAGAAAGGCCCCACCCGGGGCCTATTCTTTTAAGGTTTCCTCTGCTTCGCGAAGCTGCTCAATTATGTTAATATCCTGGGGGCATTTTTCCAGACACTCACCGCATTCAATACAATAATCGGCAGTTTTGCCCTGAGGAGCAAAGCGACTTCCATTTTTCATTCTATCGTATATTTCCCGGGCATAATCTTTTATATCATATACCCGGTAATAGTTCATCAGCTGAAAAATAGCCGGAATATTTACCTCATGAGGACAGGGCATACAATAACCGCAGCTGGTACAGTACAGGCGAGCCAGGGCCTGCAGTTCTTCAGAGGTGGATTTAATCTTTTCCAGTTCTGCCGGGGTCAGGGGATCGGGTCGGGAGGCAGTTTCGATATTCTCTTCAACCATGGTGGTGTTTTCCATTCCGGAAATAGCAGTGCTGACATCGGGATTGGCCAGCACAAAACGTAGGGCCAGTTCAGCCGAAGTACTAACATCCCGGGGCAATAATTCTTCAATTACCCGGGAGGGACGGGCCAGTCTGCCTCCGGCTACCGGTCCCATTACTGCCACCCCCATACCTTTTTGCCGGGCCATGGAAATGGCCTTTTCGTTTTCCCGGTTTAAAATATTGTACTGGACCAGCATGGTACTGAAGTGGCCATCCTGGATAATTTTCTCCAGGTCCTCTACTTCTCCGTGAAAAGAAAAACTAATATTCCTGATCAGCCCCTTTTCCCGGGCCTTTATTGCTTTTTCCAGAAAGCCTCCCGGGGGAAGGACTTTTTCCCGGTATTTCTCTCCATTCAAACTCCAGAGATGATAATAGTCAATATAATCGGTCTGCAAACGCTCCAGAGACTGCTGCAAGTATTCATCCAGGTCATACTCTTCTTTTAAGCTTACCGGGCATTTGGTAGAAAGATAAACCTTCTCCCTATAGCCGTCCTGCAGGGCCTCCCCCACCAGGCCCTCACTTTTGTGATCAATGTAAAATGGGGCAGTATCTACATAATTTACTCCCAGATCAATAGCTCTGCGAATTACGGGAACCGCCTCCCGGGCTTCAGGTGAAACCCTCATTGCTCCAAATGATAGGGGGGTAATCTTAGTTCCCCCTGGTCCAAAGTCTCTTTTTTGCATGCTTACCCTCCTTATGGGATAACTTCCAGTTCAGAATAGATTATTTCACACTCACGTTCAATAATATCATTGACCTGTTGAATTGTTCTTTCAATATGGGGCCGTTCATTGGAAACATGGGCTGCTACCACCACCGAGCTCTGCCAGGTGTCCTGGGCCCCTACTTCAGCAATGGAAACATTGTAGCGACTGCGAATCCGATCCAGGAAACCTCTTATTATTTTTCTTTTTTCCTTGAGGGAGCTAACTCCGGGAAAACGTAGTTCCCAGGTACAAATTCCAGTCATTATCATTCGCCTCCCTGGTTAGCAAATTATTCTTTTTAAAAGCGGTAGCCTCCACCCAACTGCAGGCTGGGGAACCCAAAACCCCTTCTGATTGCGCCTCCCCTCAGCTCCAGGTTTTCTGTTATCTCGAAATGTAAACCCAGCTGGTACTCCAGTTCAATTTCCCTGGTTTCGGCAATAAGGGTTGCTTCTGCAATCCCTTCCAGGTTATCGGCTAAATAACGGGAACCAATAACTCCCAGGAAAAAATACTGATCCTCGGTAGCTCCTACCATTACTGCTAAATATGGACGCAGTTGAAATTTAAACCCAATCCTACTGTAGCCCCCTCCAACTCTCCCGGTAATTCCCAGGCGAGAAGTCAAGCCATATTCTCCGCCCAGAACTAAGCCCCCATTCCCAACCATGCTCAGGGAAACCGTTCCCTGATGGGTTGCCACCCGGGGACCTTCCAGCCCCAGAACCGGAGGAGAAACCGTAATAAGTATAACTCCCAGGAGAAAAATAATCAGGCCTTTCTTCATTCCACTCCCCCCTCTGTATATAATAAAATTCGCGAGAGTGGTCAGTTGTCCTCCCCCATATTCAAATTCCGGGCCAGGGAATGGTAAAAAGAGCCGGGCTCCTGCCCTTGACCCCAAAAGCACATTAAGCCCAGGCTTTTTTCTGCCCGGGGACCCAGTTTTTCCATTTGAGGAAAACTGGTACTGACCATGTATTTGTAGGGACGGGGAATTTCATCAAAATTCATTCCCCCCGGACCCCAGGGGGTTAAAACCATGGTCTCCTGCCCCCTAAAAATTAACCAGTCCTGCTCCCGGACCCCTCCCTCCATTTCCTGCAATTGTCGGTTTCGGACCTGATTGTCCCGGCCCACAAAAAGATGGGAGCCCGGGGGAAAATATTCCGGGGCGGGAAACATTATCAACCGTGGATCTACCTGGAAGGTGGAGCGGGTGGTATTTTTCAGATCCAGCCTAACCCCCAGGACAGGGATGCCGGGCATGGTCAGATAAGAGACGGTAATTTGCAGCCCCTTAAAATCCCGGTAACAGGGATCAATATCCAAAGCCACTCCCTTCCAGGAAAAACCCTGGGGAGCAGTTAACTCCAACTGCCGGGGGGAAAATTTTTCCCGGCTCAGGGGCCCGGGATAACGGCCCCGCTTTTTAACAAAAAGATTGGGGCCCAGACCTCCGTACCAGGGATAGATCCATTCCATTACGTCCGGTTCAGGGTGGGGGCAGGCCAGAATTTCCCGGCCCTGATACTTTAAAGAAAACATGGTTCCCGCAAACTCTGGATCCACCTTAAATTCCAGTTCCCCATTTTTTAATTCCCAGACAGAGCCCCTGGTTCTGATTTCCGTCTCCCCCTGCGCAGGGGTAACCATAACCGGCAGATATTTTTCTTTTTGCCAGCCCCGCAAACAGTAGCTGGTTTTTATCCCATAAAACCCGGGAGCTTTTTCCACTCCCTGCCATTTCATTTTTCTTTTATAACCCTGACCTGCTTTAACCGTAACCCGTTCTGTTGTATTGGGAAGATCAAGTCCCGTAGGTATTTCCAGATCAATCTGCAGAGGAGATTCCCGCAATCCAGCATAATCAGCCTGCAAAAGCCCGGAGCCCTGCCCCTCTTTTATTACCGGCAGTCCCCCCGCCCAGTATGGTTCTCCCATTGTCCGAAGTGGTCCTCTGACCGGGTTCCAGCCTCTTTTTTCCGCCAGTTCAGCTACTTTTTCCCAGTTTCCGGGCCCAACGACAAATGATGGCCCCGGAAAACTTTTCCGAGAAAATGCTTCTATTTCCTGGACCTGCTTCTGTTCCAGGAAAGAATCATCCATTATTTCTACATGGCCTTCTCCAGGGGGCAGGCAAATGCCTCTGACCCGATCCTGCTCCTCAAAAGCCTGCCACAAAGCACCAAGTTCTTTTCCGGGACGGGAAAGATCAAAATAGCCGGGAAAAGTATGAGGATCATAATAATCATAAATCACGCTATCCCGGAGGGGCAGAGCCATCTTTACCGGGGCGGGACCTGATAC
>SL_8KL_010_SEDDRAFT_10004130_pt1 | contig 11787 bp, 11 predicted proteins | sample SodLakKL_010_SED_4_FD_11160 | JGI IMG/M metagenome (IMG submission 11160) | reverse complement strand
TCTGGGTATATGGAACCGGGTCAGGCCCTGACGGGAGCAGCCCTAACATATATCCAGGGTGTCTAGGAGGTCGCAGAGATGAGGTGGATGCTGGGTAGCTGTCTGCGATGAGACTTCAGCAACTCCTGGACACGTTCACCACTAAAAAACCCACAAAATAACTCAAGGACTAAAAAACCAGGAGAAAGAAAATGAAACCCATATCAAAGAAAATATTCAAAATAATAGTGATCATAATACTAGCAGAAGCACTGTTCTTCGGAGGCATGGTGTTTCAAGAGCTCAGAACAGAAAAACAAGAAACAATAGTATACACTACCCAAGAAAAAACCATTACAGAACACGTATACAACGAATTGGATTTCGAAGAACTAGAAAGAAAAATAACCAGGGTCAAAGGAATAGGAATGGGGCCGGACGAAGAAACGGGAAGACTGCTGAACTTCACAATAGCAACAACACCCGGAAACGGAAAAATACTGATAGACACGAGCGAAAGAACCTACGACAGCATATTCCAATCATCCATAAGAAACGTCAAGGACGCAGTGGAAGAAACAACGGAACAAAACCTGGATTCAATAAACGTAAAGATATCATCATCAGGAGTTGGATCAGTAAAAGGATCCAGCGCATCAATAGCAATAGGCGTAGGCCTAAAAAGCATAGTAACAGAACAAGAAATAGAGAAAGATAAAGCACTAACCGGAGTAATACGTCCAAAAGGATCAATAGCACAAGTGGGGCTACTGAACGAAAAGATAAAAGTAGCTGAAGAGGCTGGAATGGAACAAATACTGATACCAGCGGGACAGTGCGAAGAGTACGAAAGACCTGTGAACATAGAAGTAGCCTGCGTGAACAACCTGGAAGAAGCATTTAACGTGATGAAAAAATAAAAACCGAGAATACAAAAAACCATACAAGCGGGGGTCGCATAGCGGTAGTGCGCTGGTTTGCTAAACCAGTGACCTTACGGTCTCCCGGGTTCGAATCCCGGTCCCCGCGTTCTCAAACATCTGGGAAGAGATAAAAATGGGAGTAGGAATAGGAAAGATAATACCAAAGGAAGAAAAAACACTCAAAAGCTTCAAAGGAAGAAAAATAGCAATAGACGCATACAACACGCTGTACCAATTTCTATCAATAATAAGACAGAGAAACGGAGAACCATTAAAGGACTCACAAGGCAGAATAACCAGCCACCTGTCCGGATTACTGTACAGAACAGGAAAACTAATAGAAAACGATATAAAACCAGTCTACGTTTTCGACGGAGAACCACCAGAACTCAAAAAAGGAGAACTGGAGCAAAGAAAAGAAAAAAGAGAAGAAGCAAGGAAAAAATTCAAAAAAGCACTGAAAAAAGGAAAGAAAAAAGAAGCAATGAAACAAGCACAAAAATCCACAAAACTCGAAGAAAACATGGTGAAATCAGCAAAACAACTCCTAAAAGCAATGAAGATACCTCAAGTTCAGGCCCCAGGAGAAGGAGAAGCACAAGCAGCCTACATATGCAAAAAAGGACACGTATGGGGAGCAAGCAGCCAGGACTACGATTCACTACTCTACGGAACACCAAAACTAATAAGAAACTTAACAATCACGGGAAAAAGAAAAATACCGAACAAGGACAAATACAAAGAGATAAAACCAGAACTCATAAACCTGGAAAAAACTCTAGAAGAACTAGAAATAAACCAAGAACAACTAATAGAGATAGGCATACTAACGGGAACCGACTACAATAAAGGAATAAAAGGAATAGGTCCAAAAACAGCTCTAAAAAGAATAAAAAAAGGTAAAAAACTGGAAGAGATCTACGAAAAAGAAGAAAAAGAACCGGAAACCGATCTGAATAAACTGAAGCAGCTGTTCAAAGAACCAAGAACCACGAACGACTACGAACTAAAATGGGAAAAACCGGATCCAGAAAAAATCATAGAACTACTAGTGGAAGAACACGACTTCTCGGAGAACAGAGTGCAAAGAGTAATAAAGAAGTTGCAACAAAAATTAAACGAGGAAACCACACAAACACACTTGGAGAAATTTTAAAACAAAAAAGGTGGAAAAATGATTAGAAATCCAAGCAAAAGAATCGAAAAACTGCAAAAAAAGAAAGAAAAACTAAAAGGTAAGAAACCAAAGAAAGTAGAGAAAATACAAAGAAAAATCAGAAAACTAAGAGAAAAAGAAAAGAAAAGAAAGAAAAAAGCACAAAAAGAAGAAGCACAGGAAAGACCGGTCAAAGACTCAGTAGAAAAAATATTTAAAGAAAAAGAACCTCCTGAAAGATTCAAAAAAATAGTAAAAGAAGCAACAGGCAGAAAATACGAAGATATAATAAAAGAATGGGAAGAAAAGAAAGAAAAATGGGAAGAAACCAGAGAAGAAAAAATAAGAAAAGGAATGCTAGAAGAAGGGGAATTAGAAAAAGAGTTCTTGGGGGACATAGTAAAACCGGAAGAAATATCAGAGATTGAAGAAAAACTGAAAAAAGAAAAAGAAGAGAAAAAGAAACAATAGACAGGAAAAGGAAGAAACATGAAAGTAGTATTCGTGGAGCCGGAGACCTCGGGGAACATCGGGGCGCTGGCAAGAGTGATGAACAACTTCGGTGAAAGAGAGCTAATTCTGATCAATCCACAGTGCGAAGTAGAGACCGGAGACACCAGAGCAAGGGCGAAGCACGCCTACGACACCGTGAAGAACGCGAGGAAACTAGAAAACCTGGACCAAGTGAAAAAAGAAGTTGACACCTTGATAGGCACCACAGGACAGATCCCTGACAATTATAAGTGGGAAAGAACCCACCTAACACCTATACAGCTCCGGGAAAATACGAAGAAAGGTGGTGGAGATAAAGCACTGGTAATGGGCAGAGAAGGAAAAGGACTGAGCAATGAAGAACTAAGAAAATGCGACGTAGTAGCGCACATACCAACGGATGAAGAGTACCCGGTGATGAACATAACACACGCAGCAACTGTGTTCCTGTACGAACTTCACAAGATAGAAGAAACAGAAAAAAGAGAAAAAATATCCAAGGAGAAAGAAACCCTATTCAAATACGTAGATCAAATAGTAGACCAACTGCAAAGGATCAAAAAACCAGGAGAAACCAAAGATATAACCAAAAGAGTTCTTAATAAATCCTTCTTACACAAAAAAGAAGCTTACGCCCTCATAAGCTTCTTCAAAGAAACTAAAAGAAAACTAGAGGATCAATAACTAATTATAGAACCCTAAATAAACCAAATAAGTCACGAAAACAGAGATAATTATCCCAAGCACCAACTGGAGATAGGAATGGGCTTCCTGCTTCCTGCGAAGATAAACCAAAAAAAGAGGAATTAAGTATAAAACGGACCATTCATAGCCAAAAACCAAAAGAACAGCAGTAATAGGACCAGCAGAACCTGCAGTATGAGCAGAAACCTTTGTCCAAAAATTAAATAAGAAAATCACTGAAGTGACAAAAACATAACAAAGAGAAAGGAACAGAAGCTCAGTAAAACCAAAGGAATAGAAGAATAAAGACCCGAAGATATACGAAAAAATAGAAAAAGAGTAGAAAAAACTTCTATTCTTCCTTCTAGAAACATTGAAATCGACGGAACCCCTCAAATAAAAATAGAGAAGATAAAAGAAAGGGATGGTAAATAAAAAGATTATAGCTATTGAAAACTGGATAATTAATCCCTGAGTAGAATACAAGCCAGAAACAGAATAAATAAAAATCAAAGAAGCCCAAACACTGAATATTATAGCGGAAGTTAGAACAGTAAAAGCTCTCTCCATACTTTTCCTAAATCTGGAGGATAAGAACCCAAAAAATAATCTATCAACCATTTTCTCAATCCCTCTCCCGGAACGGTTAATTCAATAACAGCATAGATATCCACTTGAAGAAATAATAAACTAATGTAGCAAGCACCACAACATACCACCCACAGAGAAACCCAATGAATCCTGTAAAACCCGATCAAACATCAACCAAAACTTTATAAAGGAACTCTTCTTTATTCTATATACACTAACAAGGCTCCTGGTAAACAGGAGGAAAACGGTGACGCAGGTGAGGAACAGATGCCGCTGATGAATAAAATAATGAAAAAATACGAACAAGAAGCCCAAGAAAAGATATTGGAAGCCCAACAACTCAAAAAAGAAAAAAGAGAACAGGAATACGATGGAAAAGACGGAGCAGAAATTCTACACGACCCATATAGCGATGAAGAAGAAGAGAACACAGAAAATATAGAAATAAAGAATAATGGAAATGATAAGCAAGAAATAAAGAATTTAGAAGCAAAAGAAAAAGTAATGGATTCTAAGGAACTGATAAAAAACAAAGGAACGGACGAAGAAGTAATAGAAACGAAAAATGAAATAGAAAAACTATGCAAATCACTGGAAAAAGCGAACCAAGCATTGGAAAGAATAAAAGAAAAGGAACACGTCCTGGAAAAAGTAAAACAAATCAATGAAGAAGATAGTCAAGAAACAGAAACGATTCAGAAACAAAAAATAGAGATATAAATCCAAAAGCAAAACAGCGAAGAGAATAAGTATTTATTGCACGAAACCCAGAAACAAAACATGGGCGTAGTGAAAACAGTAATAGACGACATATTCAACTCAATAGAAGACGTGGTATCTTTCATAATCCTATACACACTGACAATCTTCGCTTTCGGAATATTCTGGGGCTACAGATACGCTGGAACAGAAGAAATGTGGTGGCCCATCTACCTACTATTCATAGGACTATTCATAAAAGTAATAAAAGACTGGTCAACCTAGATTTCCTTGAAAAAAGAGTTATAGGACAGCACTGTTCGGAACTCAAAGTCGATTTCATCCAAAGATCAATCAGCCTGGTGTCCTCATCACAGTGCTAAATAAAATTAACAAACTACAGCTTAATAAACATTGAACCAAGAGAGAAAAGAAGCATAAGGAAGACTTGGCAGCGTACCACGTTTCCCACTGAAAAGCAGTACTCAGCAAGTCGCTGGAGGACTTAACTACCGGGTTCGGAATGAGTCCGGGTGTGACCCCTCCGCTGTGGCCGCCAAGCAATAGTAATTCTACACACCCTCCTTAATAAAAGTAACCCACAAAACAATTACTAAAACAAAGACCTGGTAAAATGAAAAAAACAATCATAATAGGAAGCGGAATAACAGGCACGTACCTAGCCAAACAGCTCGGAAACAGAGCCGAGGTATGGGAAAAAAACAAAGAACTCAAAAGAAAAACATGCGGTGGCCTCATCTCAAAGACAGGGCTCAATAACCTGAATCTACCGCACCAAGAAGCCGTTCTAAACAAGGTCAAAGGCGCGAAGATAAAAGCTGGAAAAAACCAATTCACCGTGGAAAGAGAAAAACCCCAAGCATTCGTACTCGACATGAAAAAACTAAAGAAAAAACTCAGGAAAGAAGCAAGGAAAAAAGGAGCCGAAATCAAAACCGGAAAAACCTGGAAACCAAAACAAGAAAATAACAAGGAAAAGGACAGAATCTTAGTCGGAGCGGACGGAGCACTGTCACAAGTAGCCAGAGAAAAAAGCGAATTAAACCCAACCTACTCAACCTACCAAATAGTAACAAAAACACAAGCAAATCCAAACCACGTGGAACTATACCTGGGAAAATACGCGCCAAACTTCTTCGCCTGGAAGATACCACTGAACAAAAAAGAAGCAAAGCTAGGAATAGCAACACTGGGGAAAAACCCGAAAAGAGCATTTCAACAATTCACAGAAACGGAGAAAATAGAGATAAAAAAAGAAAAAATCAAAAGGAAAGAATCAGCGCCAATACCACTATTCAAACCAAACAAAAAGATAACAGGAAAAAACTGGGCACTATTAGGAGACGCAGCAGGACAGGTAAAAGCCACAACAGGAGGAGGAGTAGTAATGGGATGCAAATCAGCTGAAAAACTGGCAAGAGCAATAAAAAAACAAAAACTAGAACTATACAGCCAAGAATACGAAAAACAGATAAAGCCCGATTTAAAAACCCACTTGAACCTGAGGAAATATCTCAACAACACCAACAAGCAAAAATTAATCAAAAAAATAAAAAAACATAAAATCGAAAAGCTAATGGAAAGACACGGGGACATGGACCACCCGGGAAAGCTAAAAAAAGAAATAATGAAGAGACCATGGCTATGGCCACTGGGAGTAGATTACCTAACAAAAGGAAAACTCAAAAATAAATAAACAACGAACACTACCTCCCGAACTTCCTTTTAGTATCCTCATAAAACTCAACCGCCTTATCGAACTCAGACCTATCGAACTCCGGCCAGAGCTTATCACTGAAAAAAAGCTCGGCGTAAGCCGACTGCCACAACTGAAAATTGCTCAATCTCTGGTAACCACCAGTCCTGATAACCAAATCAAGATCAAAACCCGAATAAAGCTCCTTCTGAACATTTTCCTCATTGATAACTTTATCCTTCTCTTTCAAACTGGCCAACGCATCAATCAATTCAGCCCTACCCCCGTAACCAAGAGCAATCTTCAATTCATAATTACTGTAATCTCCAGTAGCTTCCTCAACTTTTTTAACCTGTTTCACGATCGGATTCATGAGTTCTCTCCTACCAATTACCTCAACCCTAACCCCATTATCATGGATCTTCTCCGACTCGGAAAGATCTTTCAAATTCTCTCTATATAGATCAATAAGCGTATCAAGCTCATCTCCAGACCTAGAGATATTCTCAGTGCTCAAAGCATAGATAACAGCTTTATCAATTGTAGGATGATCCATGCACCAATCAAGAACCTCTTCTCCCTTTTCAAAACCTCTTTGATAGGCTTCACGGTAAGATATACCATTATCTTCAGCATATCTTCTATTCCCATCCGGAATGATTCCAATGGCTTCCAAACGAGCACCGCTACCAGTGGAATTACTCTCAGCGTGTTCCTCCCTTTTACCACTATTTCCTCTTTTCATGTCTCCACCTTCAACATTAACACATCGTTCCGAGGTTCACTAAACCCTTTTATTTATCTAGTGACTTATAACTGTAAACGATTGAGAATATAAAAAACAAAGGAGTTTATAAACCTAAGATAAAAAGGTGCCAATATGAAAAAAGGAGTCATCCCCGTGATCTCATACACCTTACTCGTAGCGATCATAGTCATAACCACATCAGCCGCCTATTTCTGGGCCTACCCTCACATGGAGAAACTGGGTGAAGGAGCAAAATCCCAGACACTGTTAAATCAGATGCAGAGCCTGGACTACGTGATAAGACAGGCGTCCCATGGGTCAGTAGGATTCCAGAACTCGGTCACCCTGCACCTACCAGAAGGACACATAATGCTGGACCAAGAAAACGACAAAATCGTTCTCACATACGAACAAGAAGTTTCATCCATCGGGGTAGTCCCAATAGACCCAGAAGAGGATGTAACCCACCACTGCAAAGGAGACCCCGAAAGAATCAACAACTCAAGGACAGGGATAATAACGCGGAGAATAGGCGAATATTCACAGGTATACACTGGAGCAGCAGGAGCACCAGGAACAGCACACATCACACTATGCTACCCAGAAACAAACCTAACATGGGCGGGAAGATGCATACAAGGAAGAGGAGGACCAAAAACAGAAGTGCTCATAGAGAAAACAGAAATATCCAACAACCAACCAGTAATGGAAATAGACTTCTGCTAGAAACAATCCCAAACCAAAAACCAGGGAAAATTATTTATTGAATTCCCTGTTAATATAACAACCGAGTAAACACATTAAACAAAACAAACCAAAAAACAAAACCACGAAAATGATAAAATGGCGTCCGTAACAGNCACAGTAGCAATAAGATACGCNCTAATGGCAGTGATACTAGGAGTAGCCTATTTCACGGTACAAGGACACTCACAAGCCGTAAGAAGTACCCTAACGGAAGAAAAAACGGAAGAAATATCCGAATACGTAGCCCAAAAACTACACCACGGATTATCAGCAACCCATGACCAGAACACCGAGGTACAAACAAGATTACACTTGCCATACATCAAAGGAGGCTACACCGTGGAACTGGGATGTATACGAGACAAAGTATCAATCGAAATAAAGGGACGAATGCCAGACGAAGAAACCATAGACACACTTCAACTGGATTGCAACAGAGTAAACGCCTCCGGAAGAACAACAGCCGGAGCAGGATGCTTAAAATTCAAACAAGAAGAACAGAACATGATCAACGTAACCATGACAACGGACTGCAAAGCCTAAAAAAGTGATCAAAAATGAGCTTAAAAGATGTACTGAAAAAAACAGGTAAAAAACTCAAAGAAAGTGAAGAACACGTAAAAGCAGCTGAAAAAATACAGGAGAAACACGAAGAAAAAATAGAGAGAAAGCCAACGGAGTTAGAACCAACGGAAGAAACCAAAATAGAAAAACCAGATATACAAGAAATCAAAGGAACAAAGAAAACCGAAAAAAAGGAAGAAAAAACCAAGAAAAGAGAAGAACCGGGAAGAAAAAAACAAACAGAAGAAAGAGAAGGATTCGCAAGAACAGAAATAAAAGAACCAGGGAAACACGGGGTGAAGAAACCAACAGTATGGGACTTCCCACAAGCAACAAAAGAAGTTGGTCGAAGAGAACAAGAACAAAAAACAAAGTCACTCGGAGAAGTAAGAGGTGGACCAAAGGACCTATTCAAGATACCGAAAGAAGTAACCGAACAAGAAATGAGCCCATCCTGGCAACCACCAGAACTAACAGAAGTTGATGAAAGATACGAATTAATAGACCCATGGGCCTACGCAAGACTGTACTGGAGCGAAGACGAAGAAAGACTACTATACGACGTGCTGGAACCACCACTATCCGACGAAGAAAAACAAAAACTAAAAGAGATTAAAAAACTCCTAACAGAACTACTGGACGTAAACCTAATGGAAGTAACGGAAAGAGAAGAAGTGAGAAAATACTTGAAAAACAAACTAACCAGCATCATCAAGGACTACGAAATAGAAATAACCCAGGACCAATACAACAAGATACTATACTACATATACAGAGACTTTCTAGGGCTGGAAAAAATAGAACCAATAATGCACGACCCGGCGATAGAAGACATATCCTGCGATGGAGTGGACATACCAATATACGTCTACCACAAACAATACGGATCACTAAAAACAAACATAATCTACAAAGAAAGTGACGAACTAGACACATTCGTAAAAAAACTAGCACAAAGAACGGGAAAACACATATCAGTCGCGGAACCGTTACTACAAGGAGCACTACCGGACGGATCCAGGCTACAAGCAACCTACGCATCCGGAAAAGAAATATCAATGAAAGGTTCAACATTCACAATCAGAAAGTTCACCGAAGAACCGTTAACAATAGTGGATCAACTAAACTTCGGCACGGTCCCCCCGATAATGGGAGCGTACCTCTGGGTAGCCACGGAATACAAAAACTCAATACTCGTTGCAGGAGGAACAGCAGCGGGAAAAACATCCATGCTGAACTCACTGAGCATGTTCATACCACGAGATAAAAAAATAGTGTCCGTGGAGGACAGCGTGTCCGGAAAAACCAGTTTCACCTACGAAAACGACGGAGAACTCCACACAGAAAATATAGGAAACTACATAGATAGAGAAATAAAGAAAAAGGGGTACAAAGTACCTTCAGGACACGAAGTAGCGGAGCCGAACCCGGATCTAAAGATCCCGACTATAGATCAACAGGGAAAGGTGAAAATGACCCAACCCTCAGCCCTGATAAGGCACGAAGTCAAAAAACCAATGTACAAGATAAGGACAAACACTGGAAAAGAAATAGAGACCACGGGAGACCACTCCCTCTACATACTAGGACCGGACCCGGAGAAAATGTCCTCAGAGAAGTTCCTAGAGGCTCTTCTAGAAGGTAAAGAAGCCTTAACAGAACCCTGGAACAAAGAAAACAAGATAGATCTAGAAAAATATAAAAACAAACTAGAGAAGAAAGGATACAGAGAGATAACTGAAAAAGAATTCAAATCAAGAAAATCATCAATAAATCGAGAGATAAAGATAGACAAGGAATTCATGAAGCTCCTTGGATTCATCACAGCAAGAGCAGTACCCAACAAGGAGAAAAAATCGATATCCGTACCCAGCTCGAATCCCGAGATCAATAAAATAATCAAGAAACAAGGAGAAAAGATAGGTTACAAAGAAAAGCTCCATGAAGGAGAAAAAAGAGATCACAAGATAGCTTCCTCAACATTCTACCACGCCTTAAAAGCACTGGATCTAGATGTAGAATCCGAAGAACTAGAAGAGAGAACACCAAGATGGATCAAGAACCCAGAAATAGATGAAAAATACAAAGAAGCCTTCACCCAAGGGATGAAGAAAGGAAACAAGAGACCACTCTACTCCATGAAACCACGAATATGCAGAGCAAAAGTAAGCAAACTCAACCTAGGGGACCAGATCATAACTCCCTCAAAACTGCCCTCAGGAAAAGGAATAGAAAAAATAAATCTCAAGAAAAAACTAAATCTAGAAAAGGAGGATCACAAAGAGGTAGAGACAAAGGAAGAAAAAAAGATAAAGATAGGTAAGACAGCACTACCAGAAGAGATAGATCTAGACGAGGAACTACTAGAGCTAGTAGGGCTCTGGATAGCCGATGGGTGCTTTGACCACTCAGGAAACTACGTGATAGTCTCAGCACCCAAAGAAGAAACCAGGGAGGTAGTGAACAGAGTCGGTGCAAGGTTCGATCTCACGGTAAAGGATCACTCGGATGGATTCTCCCAAAACATATACGGAAAGATATTCTACAAATTCATGAAAGAAGCCCTAGAATTAGAACACGGTTCAAAAACCAAAAAACTTCCAGATTGGACTCAAAAACTGAACAAACAACAAACCGCTGCACTATTAAGAGGATACTTCGCTGGAGACAACGATGACGGAACACACGAACTAGGAGCAGCTTCAACATCCAAAGAACTCCTAAAGCAAATTCAAACACTACTACTAAGATTCAGGGTAAGATCAAACATAATCGAGAAGAAGGAACACTACTCACTCCGAATCTCCAGCTCGAGAAATGTAGAGAGAATGAAAGAGATAGGATTCATAAGAAAAGATAGAAAGGAAAGATTTAAACAGATAACAAAGAGAGAATCGGACCACGATAAACAGGACACGATACCACTCCCAAAACCCTTCCTTTGGAAGATACTAAATCAATCAAAGAATCTAGTGGGAGAAGAATGGACCTACAAAACATGGAAAAGCAGCAAGCAAAAATACAGTGAAGGCAAAAGCGATCCAGGACGAAAATTCCTGGAAAAGCTGCTAGAAAAATCAGATCTCAGCGAAAAGACCAAGAAAGAACTCGAAAAGATACTCAACGGAGAATATAGATTCGAAAAAATAAAAAACATAGAGAAAAAAGAAGGAGAAAAAGAAAAAGTATATGACTTCTCAGTACCACCACAAGAAAGATTCATAGCAGGAAATATGGTCTGTTCGAACACGCCCGAAATCCGCTTACCGCACGAACATTGGGTTAACAAAATAGCCACAACAACAGGGAAATCAGGAGAATCAAAAAGAGGAGAAGTATCAATGTTCGATCTAGTGAAAGCAGGACTAAGAGAAAGACCAGATCAAATAATTGTAGGAGAGGTAAGAGGAGAAGAAGCCTACAACTTGTTCCAGGGTATGGCATCACTCAGAGGAAATGAAAAGGTTACAGTGATAAACCCAGAGGG
>SL_8KL_010_SEDDRAFT_10004129_pt1 | contig 11788 bp, 2 predicted proteins | sample SodLakKL_010_SED_4_FD_11160 | JGI IMG/M metagenome (IMG submission 11160) | reverse complement strand
ACATCGCAATGAAATCTGCAATAGGGAGTTTTATAGGCCTTATGTTCGGCATTGTGCTTAAATTGATTATATCATCGCTTATGGCGTGGTTTTCTGTTAAAATTCTTTTCTTTTAAAGTTATTGGTTCTAATCTCAGAAGCTGGCAGCTCTTAGGATTATCCGGAACTTCCAGCTTCTGTATAGGTGAAAAACTTATTTTGTCTATTTTGATTAAAAACATAATTAACATTTAATTTGACTTCAAATCTACCTGCCCAAAACATCAAGAATAAAATCCTGAAGCTTAAAGGTGTTCAAGTAATGAACACATAATTAAACCAGCAAAAACAGGTTAAAAGATATATTGCCGGACTATTAAGATCAGGTAACATTTCAGCTCCCTATCTACTCACACCGGTTTTAATCAGCTGCTTAACCTCTGCATTGTCATCTGTTTTGATGAAAATATTATAAATACCCTGAGGTTCGCCTGACAAGTCAAACTGGTGTATATCGTCTCCGGATAATTTAGCACTATGAATAACTACACCCATCATATTACGGATTTCTATTAATATTTTGTTTGAATATGTAGCATCTTGCAGGAATTCAACAGTAAATATATCATTTGTCGGATTGGGATAAATTTTGAAGAAAGACTCCTGTTCCAAAGATTCATTTACATATCCTACGGTACTCTTTTTAATGCAGCGAACTGAAAAAGCACTTTCTTTGCAGGCAGAGTATCTGATTAAATAAGCGTCTTCTTCGTAAAGTTGGCGATGCCATACATCATTTGTATTTCTAGAAGTAGAGCTCCAAAAACTTGCATTTTCCCCGGCTTCAAGCCAGGTTTCATTATTATTTAATGCTCCTCCGGGCAAAGCATTAAAACCACTGCTATTGTTTTTTGACAGGTCGTAGCCAACAGAACCTTTGGGATGCACCCCTGAATCGCTCCAATAATCTTTTGAAGCAAGTGCCGCGGCTATTTTATTTCCATCCGTTGAAGCGTCGTAATTATAATTATTTGCAATCAGATAACTGCTTAATTGCTTCCAATCTTCATCACTTGGTACATACCATCCCGGGGGACATATCCCCTGAACCATTTCATCATCATTTTCAGCATCCCCATTCATAGCTGTTTCCCAACTATATAACCCGCCGTAAATATTACAGTTACTATCGTCATTATCTATACAAACACGTGTTAAAGGATTTCCCTCCGGGTCAGTCGTAACATTTAGATTTTCAGCCATCCAACACTGATCACCTATCATAACTGTTCCATAAACATTTCCTTCATAGTCAGTAACAGTTTCTGCTTCGGAACAAGGCTCAACCGGGTTGTGGGTTGTAAATTCTATTTGTTCTCCGTAGGCAGTGCCACCGGCATTAGTAGCATAGGCTTTAAGATAATATGTAGTAGTTGGTTTAAGATTTTTAATTTCACTGGTAAACCTTCCTGTTCCGTTATCATATTTCGAAATTCCTTCATAGTCATCCACGCTCGGGCCTTCATCAGTACTCCAAACCACACCACTCACCTCAATGGCTGCACCACCTTCATCACTGATTTCAACACCTGAATAGGCTTTGTCTTCAAAAATATATGATACAGGCAGTGTAGAAACATCCGGTAATTCAATTAAAGGAGAGGTAACGCAACGAACTGAGAAGGCGGTTTCTATTTCAACAGCCTTTCTGCTAACTTCACTGCTTCTATAGTGCAAATGCCTTGACCATGCACTATCAGCTTCATTTAGCGTTGAACTCCAGAAGTTTGCCTGATTAAATTGAAGATAAGAGCCATCTTCCAACCTGCTTCTGCCTGGCAATGCACTAAAACCACTGCCATTATTAGCTGACAAATCATTGCCGATTGACCCTAATGGTGTACCGGAAGTGCGCCAATTAGTTTGAGCTGCCAGAGATTTTGCTATTTTGTTACCCTCCATGGTTGCATCATAATTGTAACCATTTGCTATCAGAAAATCTTCCAATTGCTTCCATTCCTCGTCACCCGGAATATGCCAACCGGTCGGACAAATACCCTGGATTTGACTTTCATGCTCATTGTTTTCTGTTTCGCCATCCATTGTGGTGGTCCAGGTATAAAGACCGCCGTAATCATCACATACTGAAACATTGTCATCCATACAATACCTTGTTACCGCCTCGCCTTCTGGGTTTTGTGTTACATTAAGATTTTCAGCCATCCAGCATTGATCTCCTATCAAAACAGTGCTATAAACATTTCCTTCAACATCCTCAACAGTTTCAAGACCCGGACAAGGTATAACTTCATGCAATGTTTTAAATTGCACCTGTTCGCCATAAGTCGTTCCTTCTTCATTTGTAACATAAGCTCTTATGAAGTAGGTGGTTGCAGGCAAAAGACCGGTCAACTGACTGGTAAATCTCCCGGTCTCATTTCCCTCTTCTGTAATTCCATCATAATTGTAGATGTCGGGCTTTTCTTTAGTTCCCCAAACGTGTCCTCTATTAGTTATTTCGGCGCCTCCATCATCCCGAACATCACCCCCGGCCTTTGCACTATCGGCAAATACATGGCTTAAATTTCCTGTCCGGACTCTGGGTAAATTTTGTATGCATCTGACATACATACCGGCAGATCTAACCTGGACAGAACTTTTAATTTCTGTACTGTCATAATACAATCGGCGATAGTAAGGGCCACCGTGCAAGCTACTATTTGTAGATGTCCACCATGCAGATTGCTCACCAATATCATCAGTAAAAACAGCCATTGGATACCAGCCACCCGGTAAAGCATCGAAGCCACTTTTACCGAATAAAGTGTCATTAGTCAGGGTCCCGGACTTCCATAATGCAGTGTCTCCGGCAAGTTTACTTGCCCGGTTACCGCGCCAACCTATAGAGCTTGCCTCCGAAAAAGTCAATCCAATATTTTCTTCCAAAATTCGCCATTCATTTTCTGTAGGTACATGCCAGCCGGGTGGGCATAGTTCATTATCACTATCTACCGCATACCAGTTATACATGGCGCCATATACATACTTATTACCATAATTGTTGTGATTCCATATATATGCACCACTTGAAGCAGATGACCATCCATTATTTATGAAGTTTACAACACAATTCGGATTATCAAGCATAGTCCCATTCCGATATCTGGTGGTTCTTAGATTTTCCTGCATCCAGCATTGTTCGCCTATTTTCACAGTATTATATTCATTGCCGTCCACATCGGTAATAGTAGACTCACCACAAATAAACTCAGTTTCTTCCGCTTTAAAACTAAGAACATTACCATAAGATGTTCCAAAATCATTGATTGCGTATGCACGGATGTAATAAATCGTTTCAGGAGTGAGACCTGAAACTTGATGTTCAATTGTGCCTGTTAAACCACTTTCTTCAGTTAATCCTTCATTTTCTTCCAATGTCGGGTTTTGAGATTTGCTCCAAACAAAGCCACTTTGCGTTACAGGAGCATCACCCTCTTCAGAAATATTTCCAATACAAGTGGCTGAATTTTCACTGATATTAAAAACAGACATTGTTGATACAGTTGGTGGAAATCCCTGAGCTAAATCAACTTTGATATCATCAATATACCATGTATGAGCATTTGGACCATCAAACCTCTGATATCTGAATATGATATTAATTATCTCTCCTGCATAATCTTCAAGGCTTAAATTTGTTTTTGTCCAGCTATGCTTAATACTATCTGCCACCCAAATTTCAGTATAACTCTCACCACCATCGGTTGAAATCAAAACACTGTTTTTACCGTTATTATACAATTCAGGGCAATAATTCATGGACCAGAATGAAAGTTCCGGTATTGTATCTGTCTCCTCCGGAACTTTTATAGCCGGAGAAATAAAATGACCATCCTCATCTTGCTCAGCAAAATCCCAGCCATAATGGTGAAAGGCCGAAGAATTACCTCCCGGAGTACGGTTTTTTTCATTGCTTAATGCCCATTCACTGATTCCTGTCCCATAACCTTGTGATTGCCAACATGACTTAGTATTGGATTCAAAATCTTCCTTAAAAGGTAATTCGAACACCTCGCATTCACCTGGCATAATATTTATTACCATATCAGATGGATTGTTATAACTTGAACCGCCTCCCGACAAATCTTCCGGATAAAAAAAGCCGTTATGGCTACCACCCCATCCAAAATTGAAATGGAAAAGGTGAAAACCTTGTAAACTTTGATATCCGTCAACAACAAATGCATGACAAGGATTAGTTGAAGTTGGGTTATCGGGACATCCTGAATAATAAACAGGCAACTCACTATTCAATTGCTGTACTAAAATATCTATCAATTCTTCATTATCATAATCACTGGGATACAAGTGTTCTGTTAAAAAAGAATATCTAAAATTATCAACCAGGGCATTTCTGACATTCCTGCTAAAAGCACTCGATTCATTAGGTCCGTAGCTCATATTTACTGAAACTCCCACATGGTACAACAGTTTAGCTACTTCTAAACTTGAGGATTCGTTGGGCATGTTTTCCCAATCGTAAACAGCTTCGCCAAAATCTACAGATATTGTGTCATAATTCGAGTGTTCATAAGAATTTGACCCACGACCGGTTTCGGGAAAACCCCAATATTTCATTATTTGGGCTTGAGCGACCGCCACACATCCTACTTGAGCATGGCCGCATGGACCACCAGGATCTTCCGGACAATAGGCATTAAATCCACACCCCTGGTTCCATTTTGACTCAACCAGTGGCCCAACAGAGGTAATGGTTTCCTTGTCAGGCAAAACCTTATTATCCAAAGACTTCCATTTTTGACGTATATCTTCCCTTGCAGGTGTTTCTTCTTTTTTTACAAGCATAATCTCATCTTCTACTTTTTCCATCCATGCTGTAAATGATGGAGGTTGATCGGCAGGTGAGTAATTGCCGCTAAATGAATAACCTAAGATGGGAAACACTCTTTCATCAGCTGAAATTATAACAAAACCTCTGTCATCAACTAAATTAAATACATAATATAATGTATCAGTATTATGGGTTATAACAAATTCTTCATGAAAAACTATATCATCATACTTAACTTTTTCAAAAGTTCCGGCATGAGTGAAGTAATGATTCCTGGCTTTCTGTTCAGCTTTTTCTACAGGAACATGTTGGGCGAAACAAATTATAATTGAAAAATTCAAAATAAAAATTGATGCTATTCTTCTCATCTGTGTATTTTATAGTTATTAAACCGGTTAACAATAATTTACAAGTCAACCCCGCGGGTTTGCATATATTTTATTCTTTGATACATCTGATAGTATGACTGTAGCCTTTATAACTATCCTTCATGTCATATAAACCATAAACATCGTATTTTAGCAGCCAGGTTGTTGCATGATTTGCAGATTGTTGGGTTGATGACCACCATCTGGCTGTTTCACGATTATTGACAAAGATTTGAGCATCTTCAGTAATTGCGGCAGTACCTGCCGGTATACCATTAAAGCCGGAACTATTGTTAAGAAATGGGTTATTTCCGGGAACTCCATCAAGATATGTAGTAGTTCGCCAATGAAGCTGAGAAGCCATTGCCTTACCCACTCTGTTGGTAATTTGAGCTCCAACACCTTCTACCGGTGCATTAAAACCTCTGCTTATCAAATAGTTTCTAAGCTGTTCCCAATCGTTATCATTTGGCAATCGCCAGCCTACAGGGCAAGCTTCCATGGCTGTTTCCCAATCGTAGTATCTGCCATATACATCACACATTACAGGATCATCATTATAACAATAACTGTTTCCAATATCAAGGTTCAAATTCTCTCCCATCCAGCATTGATTCCCAATCAGCAAGCCGTCATAACATTCCATCTTCTTTACTTCCTGAGTGACAATACATCCCAGTGAATCCTTCACAAAAACGGTATGAGTGCCGCTTGGCACACCGAATGTGTTGCCGGAGGAAAAGTTAAGAGTATCGCCGATTGCATATAAATAAGGTTCTGTTCCACTTTCAGCTTCAGCTATTATATTATCACCCAATATAGTTATATTAAGCTCTAAGCCTGATTCCACACATGAATTATAGCTTGCCATAGCAAAACATTCCACACTGTCCATCACCCAAAATTCATAAGTAACCCCATGTTCTATTTCAAATTCAGGCACTTCTTCCAAAAAGTTTTCACCATCAACAGAATAGTAGTAAGGAGGGATTCCACCATACGCTTCAACCGTAACAATATCGTCATCTAAAACAATGTCAAGTTCCAGTCCCAAAACTTCACATTCATCAGGTTCATGATGACTTGCCATTGCTGTACAGCCATATTGGTCTTCAACAACAAAATTATACACTGTACCTGGTTCTAATGTTATTTCCGGAATCTGTTGAGAGAAATTTTCACCATCGGTAGAATAGGTGTAAGGAGGCGCTCCACCTTGAGCTTCAATAGTTATTGTATCCCCCATTTTGACAATATTTAATGACAAGTCGGTATCTTCACAAGGATCAGGCTCCATATAGCTTATAAATGCCGTGCATCCTTCATCATCTTTGACAGTAAAGTTATAAGTAACACCTGGTTCAACAATTTCTTCAGGCACCTCTTCTGAAAAAGACACTCCATCAGTAGAATAGGTGTATGGAGGATATCCCATTTGCGCCTCAGGACTTATAATACTGTCTATTTGCACAATTCCGACAGACAAAGACGAGTTTGTACAAATATCGGTAGTATCAGCATAAGCGGTAAAAGTAATTGGAGAATTATTTATTTGATTACCTTCGCAGTCCAAAACAAATACTTCCAGATTACTTTGAATACTATCACCTGGAGCCCACGTTGTTTCAGCAAAACCTAATGGATTGGCAGTAATTATACTATCCTTTACACTTCCACCATTTTGGGGAGAAAACATGACCCTTGCCATAGGTAATGGCAATCCCCGGTTACTGCTTACTTTAACCCTTGGATTATGTTCAACTTTTTCTCCAATTTCGTAGGACTGGTTGTTTCCTGACCAGGCTTCTATCTTATACGGAAAACTATAATGGAAATAACTCCTGCTACTGGTTCTGCTTATATCAAATAATTCTCTACCCAACACTTCGGCTTTTGCACCTAATTGAAGGCTGGCACCCAAATCAAGCCCGGCAATCCAATTAAAATCTTTCATACATAATCCCAATTCTTCATAAAAGCTTAAATCGATATAAGGTCCAACAATTCGGTATATATCAAAACTCAAACGTGGGCCTATACTGAAATCCTGTTCCAAAGAACCGGATACTGACAAGGACTGGTCAGTAGACACCCTGTTTGAAGCATTATACACATTTGACCAGCCTCCATCTCTATATTCAATATAAGCATTATAAGTATCCGTTTGGGTCACTTCCACTGCAGCACTTATGGCAGCTTCAAGACTTGCATTAAACTCACCTCCAATAGAAAAATTAGCCCTCACTACAACCGGTACACCGCCAATAATCATAAGTGTTGACCTGGATGCCGAGAGCAATGTAAACTCCGTTTCTGCAATATCATATTCAGCTGATGAGTTTAGTGATAATTTAATATTTTTTTCCACCGTAGCATTGCTTAAGCCCATTCTAAAACTATTAAGTGTAAGCCTTGTATAATCCAGATCAGCAACAAAATTGGGAGTAAATGAATAATATCCTGACAATGTAAGATCCGCTGCACCAACATCCAAAAGTGTGTTTTCAAATGTAAGATTGATAAAAGCCTCACCTTCAGATTTTCTATATTCTTTATCCAGCTTTACACCTTCATGAAGATATAAAGGATCTTGTTCCAAAATATAGTAATAGTTCCCGGTTCTAAATTTTGTATCAGCATTTAATTGTTCACGTGTAGGCATTTGATTAAGCCTTATATAATCTCCGGTTTTATTATTATTTGAAGTTAATGCCGTATCTATACTAAATACCTGTGCCAGATCAAAAGCACCTTGCCTGGTAATATCATCAAGAGAAGCCTGTTTTGTATGTATAGTAAAAATGTTGTCTTCCAATGTAAAGGTCTCAACTTCTCTTAAAAACCCTCCATCAGTTATTCCAACCAATACAGTCGAATCAGTTATTTCAGGAAAAGGTTCACTGAATCTTATTTTATATATTCCCCGGGCCAATTCGGCAGGGCTGCTAAGAATAGCATCTGTTGTGTCTACAATTACCTTATTATCAATGTACTCATTTTCTCTAAATCTGAGCTTGACAGTATCCCTAACTGTTCCACATTGATTGGTAAGCTCCCATGTTAATGAATATATGGAATCCGTACCTTGAAAATATGCATTATTATCATTAATGTTTGAAAGAACACCATCACTGCCTTCTAAAATTGACCATTTACCGGTAGACCCTTCTTCAGTATTTGCATTTAGATAAACTTCATTTCCCGGAATAATTCTGTCGAAGCCGGCATTTGCCAGGGGAACAGTTTTTACAAAGGTTATTCGTGAATAGAATGGCTGCCTGTCTGAAAACTTAGCTACAGCCCTGTAATACATACTTTCTTCGGGCAGTATTGTATATTTGGTACTATTTGAATTTGGAATTGTTTCCCAAAACTTCAAATCTTCTGATCTTTGCCATTCAATGGTACCTTCCTTATAATTTTCAAAACTTAATGTTATTGAATCATTAGCACATTTTATGTTTTTTATTTCCGGGGTTGTAAACTTTATTACTTCTCCATAACCGGTTCCGATTTTGTTGGTAGCATAGGCCATGAAATAATATCTTGTTCCGGGCATGAGGTTTGTCAACATACTCTCAAATTCTCCCATATCTGTCCCCTCGTCTGTAATACCATCATTATTTTCAAGAGTAAATAACTCTTCAGTACTCCACACAATTCCTCTTTTTGATATTTCAATACCACCTTCACTTATAACATTTCCACCGGCTATTGCCGATGTTTCACTCTTTTCAATTACTTCAAATGTTTCAACTTCAGGAGGGTTTGCAGATTCTGAAATAAGAGAAACATAGAGACTGCCGGGGGCACTAGTTCCGCAATTGTTTTTCGCTTTTACTTCAATATTGCCTGACTTTTCTCCAGATGTCACTATAATAGAATTTTCCCCCTGCCCCTCCGTTATTTCCCAATCATCAGGTATAGACCAAATGTAGGTAATAACATCTATTGCATCTTCCACAATATACTCAACACCGGCTTGATTCTCAAATATTAACTCCTCGCCTAGTATATTTGCAGGAGCTTCAGGTGGTACATTATTAAAATTAAATAAATAATCGGTATCAATTATTGGAGCATCAGATATCTTTTTTAACATGGGGTTATTGTAATCATCGGTAATATACCCGGTAAATTCCAACTTATCACCAATTTCATAAGCAAAATCATCAGAGGCTGATTTTGTTTGAGGCATAGATTTATTTTTTGCCTCTGAATGAGTAATTTTAGCTTTTTGTTGATTGCCTGTGCCTATGTGCAACATTATTTGCCTTTCTTCTGAATATTTTTGTGATCGGACAACAAAAACTATTTGTTGACTTTTTCCATCCGGTGTAAATGTTAAAGTATGCATACCTGACCTTAAAGTAGTTTCAAGATTAGCAATCCTCCCACCCATAATGTCATAGGCACTAAAAATAAAAAAATCTTCTTCAGGAACATATATATCTATTTCTGTTTCAAAATGGAAGGGGTTGGGATAATTATTCGAGACAAAAAGATTATCACGATCGGACTCTAAATCATTTATATTCGTAAAAACAAAAGATACAGCAGTATCAGGTTCGTGCAACTTCATCTTACCACCACGACTGGTATTTTCAATCTTTATACTGTCTAAAGGCGTATAACTGCATATGTTTCTGGCTGAAAAATTCAGGGTAATATTTTCGTTTTGAGCGTATAATGTTCCAAACATTATCGCAAAAATTAAAGTTAATAATATCCTCATTTGAAATTTGTCTTTTAGCTTAATTTTTTGTGATGGAAAAGTTAATTAAAAATTAATGCATGCTGGTTGTTTATATATATGATATTGATAATATTTCTTAAAAACTCCAAACTCCGGTTTTGACAGGCATCAAATATATGTCAAAATATTTTATTAAAATTGTCAATTTGTATAAAAAACCCTCCAAAAGGTAAAAATGTTATTTGTATTTTTTGTTTCTATAAAAGCTTTGAGTGCCTAATACCCGAATTTTTATGCTACAAACAATATTATTACACAACCCTGTATATGTAACCCTTTTTTGGGCAATTACTCTAACTTTCTATTCGCCTGGAAAACAGTATGCTAAAAATTTTTTGAGCAAATTTATGGCTGTAGCATTCGTTGTATATTTATCTCACTTCACCCAATAATATTATATGATATAAAACACACCCTGATAAATGACAAAACAGATGATTATTTTAATATTACAGATTAAAAAAAAGAAGTTAAACAATTTGATGAACAATTAGCCGAAATGTCAGGTTTTGGTTCACTTAACTTTCTCTACAGGGCATTTAAAACAATTGGTAATATACCGTTAAAAAAAATATCGCAAAGATGCTCAATCAAATAATTAAAACACAAATAGAATAATAAAAAAATAATATCAAGATCCTCTTCAACTTAATGTAAGAGATTCAATGGCCACATTGTCATTACATAAATTTACCAGGTCATAATCTTGATTTTCCGTGGCATGTATCATCCCGATTTCACCTTGGATTCCATAATCTGTAAAAGAAGTTCATCTGTTTCAGTCATACCATCACTTCCAATTTCTCCGAGGTTGCGAATGGTTTTCTCCACATCTTCATCAATAATCCCATCATTTGATGAAATAACAACACCATCAAGAGCGAGTAATGCTGATTGAATAGCTGCTCCCACTCCGGCACTAACTTTAAGTGTACAGCCCTCTTTGGCGCCATCGCAAATCATACCTGTAACACTTCCTACCATATTTTTTATGGTATGTATATATTCTTTTTTTCCTCCTCCAAGCAGGTAACAAGCACCACAACCGGCAGCTGCTGATGCTACCACGCATCCACATAGTGCTGAAAGACGTCCCAGGTATTGTTTTATATAAATTGCAATTAAGTGAGATAAGACTAATGCACGGGCAATATCCTCTTCGCCGGAATTAAACTTTTGAGCAACTGCAGATATTGGCAGGGTTACAGTTAAGCCTTGATTACCGCTTCCGGAGTTGCTCATTACAGGAAGCGCACATCCGGCCATTCTGGCATCACAGGCAGCTGCAGTTAGTAGCATTGCATTGTTCATAATATCATCGGATAATATGCCCTTGTCTATTTTTCTTTTAAGCGTTTTACCTATCCTTAATCCATAATCATTCTTTAAGCCCTCCTGTGCTATTCGGTTATTCATTTCGGCCGATTCGAGTATGAACTTAATTTTTTCAAAAGGAACAACAGTAGCAAAATCCACAATATCATGAAAATTAATATTCAGGGTTGAGGTATCATGAGAATTATTGCTATTATCCGGACCAGGGGTTGAACACTCCAACACCTGACCATCAAACTCCACTTTAGTAATATTGGAGTGACGCTGTGTAATAGTAGCACTTGCCCGGTTATTATGATTATTGGTACAACAAGCCTCTACATAAAGTTTAGGGGAATTCCTCTTTATGTCAATATTTACTCTTCCATTTTCAACTATAGATTTAGCCTTTTCCACCACATCCGGGGTAACTCCTTTCAACAATTCTAAACAATCGCCCGAACGGCCATAAATTGAACCTAAAGCTGCTGCAATGGGCAACCCTGTTAAACCAGTGCC
>SL_8KL_010_SEDDRAFT_10004127_pt1 | contig 11791 bp, 14 predicted proteins | sample SodLakKL_010_SED_4_FD_11160 | JGI IMG/M metagenome (IMG submission 11160) | reverse complement strand
GGATCGTAGGTTGCTTACCACCTCCCCGAAGCTTATCGCAGGCACGCCACGTCCTTCATCGCCTGGACATCCCAAGGCATCCACCATTAGCCTGTAAATGCGTTTTGGCTAGTAATTGATGATTACTATTTGGATTCTCTTACTCTATTGCTCATCAAGTTGAGTAAGAAAACCTATTCAGTTGTTTAACGTTCTTGCGACTATCTTCTCAATAACCGCGTACCACAAGTAGTTGTTACCTGAGGTTCGTTGTCATTGATGTCACTTTCAAAAAAAAGACCGCTCACGGAGAGCAGCCATATGGCTACTGTCCCGATTAAATAATTAAGCTATGTTTCTTTGTTTTTATGCATTCGGTGCTTCAAGTTCCGGGGTAATTCTAGCAAAAGATAAATGCTTGTCAAGTGCCCACAAACAAAGAGCGGAGAAGGATGCCTTCTCCGCTCTTCACACTCTTTTACGAAGCTCTATTTTAGACTCTTCTTAACTCTTTCAATAAGCCTTTTAGCAGCATCTTGCCCTCCAAGTCCGAAGGAAAGACCTCCGGCAATCACAAAGAAGGCAACAATTCCATAAAATGCAGCAAGAAGAAGTTCGGTTGCAATTCCGAGCTGAACAAGAATAGCAAAACCGGCGAAGACCCAAATAGCAACTTTTGTTAAAGCTCCGACGGTTTTGGCGTAGGGAATTTCCGATCTTTCAGTAGCAGCAACAACCATCTTAGAAAGAAATTCACCAATCATAACAGCAACAACAAAGATGAGAGTTGCTACGATTACGTTGGGAAGATATCCTACTACGGAAGACATGAAGTCGGAAAATTGATCAAGTCCGAGAATTCCTACCGTAAGCCAAATAACAACGATAAAGATGACCCACTTGACTATGGATCCGAGAAACTCGGAAGGATTAATTCTTATCTCTGCCTTCTCCATTGCCTTTTTCCACTTGTCGCTCTCGAAAAATTCGTTAAATTTCAGCCTGTAAAGTATCCCGGAAACTATCTTTCCGATCGCCAAAGCAACAAACCACCCCAGGATAAACACAAAAAGTGCGGCGACCAGGCTCGGGAGGAAAAGCATAAAGTTCTCCCAAAAAGTTTCAAAAACTCGTCCCATTACATCGTACCAATTTGTCATGTTTTTTTAGTTTTTTTTAATAATAATTAGTACTCTTAAATATCGACCTTTTAATAGTACCTACTTTATTCTAATAAAATAAGCAAGTATTGTAAAGAGGTTTCTTTTTAAAATAAAAAAGCCGCCCCAATAAAGGCGGCTAAAACCCTACCCTAGGCCTTGCCTTATGTGTCTCTATGGCAGAGCCTTTTTTCTCATCCACACCGAGGGCAAGGTTGCCCCAGATCATGGACTTTACCACACCGGCAACGCTCGCCGGCATGGATTTTTTCCCTTTCGCTCTTTTTCATTTTCTTACCTCCTTTCTTTCTAAGATTTTTTCCATAATCCCCATCAGCAAAATTATTGCAAATGGAGCTAGGAAAAGAGCAACTATGCCACGTTGCGTGACAATACTTGCTTCTCTCCAATATTCGAAAAAAAGCTCAAACGTCTCCATCTCCCTGGCACTCCTTTCTCTATCTATAATCAAAAAAGAACTGCGTATATTATACAGTTCTTTTTATTTATTGTCAATAGTTTTAGAAGAGTCCCAAGATCTTTCCCATAAAGATCGCGTATAGGGCAAGAAAGAATATACCTTCCCAACTGTGAATGTTTCGAGAAATTCCCGATATCACAAAAAGAAGTGTGGCGAGAATCATTACCGGAAAACCGATGACAAAAGTGGGCTCATCAAGAGTGATGTCCGTAAAAAGCCCGGGGAGGCCTATAACAATAAAAGAGTTAAAGACATTAGAGCCAAACACATTTCCAAGGGCAACCTCGGGTCTGTTTTTTAGAGCAGCCTTGGCGCAAACTATAAGCTCCGGCAAAGAAGTACCAAGAGCAATTCCCAATATGGAGATAACACCTACGCCTATCTGCAGCATCTCGGAGATGGTCACAACCGACTCTACAAGATATCTTGCGCTAAAGGTAAGCGCCAGCGCGCCTCCAATAAGAAACGCCCAATCTAAGAAAGTAATCTTGGGCTTTTCCTTCACTTCTTTTTCTTCGACAACAATATGCTTTCTTCTTTTTTTTCTCGTGGGAAGTGTTCCATCCTCGGAAACATCCTCTTCTTTATGGAAAAAAGTATAGAGTATGTAGGCTCCGTAAGTCACAAGAAGCACTACCGACTCCCCTCTTGAGATAAGTGGTTCCTCGCCACCCCACGGCCATATTACGGTGAAAAGAATAACAGTACCTATAGCAAGGAGAGGAAGATCAATGTCAATCAAGTTTTTGGTAACGGCAAGCTTTCCTCCCACAATAGCGGAAAAGCCTACCACAAGAAGAATATTGGCAATATTGGATCCTATAGCATTGGCAGGAATAATTTCCGTTACATCCATAAAGGCGGCCGTCATAGCCGTAAAAAGCTCCGGAAAAGAGGTTCCGAAAGCAACAATGGTGACCCCGACCACGAAAGGAGAAAGGCCCAGAGCAAGCCCCATCTTCTCCGCACTCTTCAAAAACCAATCGGCTCCCATAACCAAGAAAAAAAGCGAAACGGCAAAAATAAAAACTTGCAAAATCATAGCTTTACCATTTTTCTTAAAGAGTATTATTCTTCATCCATAACCTCTTTTAAGGTACGTAAGAATATTATGTTTTGCTCGTAAAGACCTCTATACTCTTCGGCTTCTCCGAGGCCAAGCTCTTCCCATACTTCGGCCCTCTCTCTTATTTCCGGCATCTCCCCCTCTCTCTCTTGAAAGAACTCAAATAGAGTCTCTGTCAGCATTTCCTCAACTCTTTCGTGGTCAATTATCTGCTCTTCCAATTCTTCATGTTCTTCCGCATTATCATTTTCCACCTCCTCGGTAATTTCGGGTTCCTTGTCATCTTCCTCCAACTCCTTGCTAGGAAAAAAAATAGAGAAATATTCTTCTTCGTCTTGTCTTTCCTTATCCTCTTCCCATCTACTTACTACTCTACTATAATACTCATAATCAAGCTCCGGGTGATCACTTTCGTAATCTAAAGAACTTCTGGCTATCAAAAAATAAAAAAGTGTCAGGAAAGTGCAAAAAATTATAATAAGAAAAATTACAATAGACGGTTTCTTGATTAGGTAAAAGAAATCTTCCACTATTCTCGAAGATAACCGTCTTAATGTAGGTAGCTTATCGTTTTCCATTTTACTTGTGAAAAATTTTTAGAGAAATATTGCCCTGTAATTGAGTCTCGTCATTACTATCTTTTCTTATACTCGCCTCACTAACGTCAACCAATATGCCGCTTGTTTCAATATCTCGAAAAAAATGTAACAAATCCTCTTCAGTGCCGGAAAAAGATAAATCAACGCCAAAATAGGGCCAGTTTTCTTGGGAGGTCTCTTCAGGCTCTATCGCCCGTATTTCTTTCTCAATACCATGTGAGTCCGCAATCTCTCTTAAAAGCAATACCGCATCAGCCGGATGCTCGCCATCCATGAAAAGGTTTTCCTTGTTTTCTAAAAAATGCTTTAGATCCTCCCTGAGTTCAATATCTACAGTTTTACTGGCCAACCTTTCGGTAGCTACCCTGGTGGTCGCTGTCTCTCTTAAGTCACTTTCAATACTTTTCAGCAAGGGAGCAATAAAAATAAAGTAAACCACGGTCCCAGAGAAAACGGTCATAGCAACAAGGATAGCTCTTTTGGTGGTTTTCTTCATTTTTTTACTTATAAAAAGTTACTGTGAAATTAATATCCGAAACCTGCGCCCAAACACCCGGAGAAAAGGAGACATCGGAAAAAGACTCTTCCAGTCTGTCTTCTATAAACAGAAGATCTTCCCAGTTTCCGGCATAACCTTCCAGAGTTATTAGCTTATCTTCCCCATCCCGGCTTGCCAATCGAAAACCGGTTACATGTGCCTCCTCCGGCAAAGATGAGGAAATTTTTTTTACCAACTCTGTTAAGCTTATTTGTTCTCGGTAAAAAGCATCAAACCTTGGGGCTATTTCGTTCACCTCCTCTACTAATCTGTCTTTTTCCAGAATCTCAAAATAAAGATCTTCTTTTTCTTTAAGAATAGCCCTTTCCTCTTCAAGAGTTTCTGCGGTAAAGATGGATAGTCCGTACAGAGTACCGGAGAAAGCAAAAAGAAAAATTATCAAATAAACCATCAGAAAAGTAATCAGTAGATACGCCCTCTCTCTTTCTACTCTTTTTTTCTGTTTTTCCGGCAGTAAATTAATCATTCTACTAACTTTTAAGAAGAGGTTTTAGCGCTACCCCGACCGCGGTCGCATAAGAAAGAGCATCGCCTGACATCGGCACCGACTCCCTATCGATTTTGAAAAAAGGTTTTCCTGATTCGACATCTATGCCTGTTTCTGAAAAAATCGCCTCCTTTATTTTCTTCTTTTCCGCAATCTCTCCTGAGATAATTATTCTTCTAATTTCTTGCTCACCTTGATGATTCTTTTTATGGTACTCCAGGCATTTATGCGCTTCCATTGCCACAGCTTTAAAATAACTCTCCTCACTGTCTTTCCTGTCGCTTAACGGATCTCGCTCAAAAGAAATCGTAAAACGAACACATCCCTGAAAAAAAATACCGCAAGTTACCTCTCTATCATTTACATCAAGTAGGAGGGTGGGTGATTTTGCTTCCTCGTCAAGTAATGCACGCCTAAGTGAAAGGGGGCTATTTTCTATCATATAAGGAATAAGACCGGACTCCTCCACAGCTCCCACGTACAGATCGAGGATGTTTTTCGGAGAAGCAACCATTAATACATCCATCTCTTTCTGTTTTCTTTCTTCGGAAAGAACTCGAAAGTCCATATAAAGGTCACTGGTCGGGAGTGGAAACTGATTTTCAGCCTCGTAGAGAATTGCCGAAAAAAGATCTTTTCTATCCATTGCAGGCATTCTGACCGTTTTAAGAAAACAACTTCTCTCCGGAATGGATAAAGCAACATATTCGGTAGTCACCTTCTCTCCCATTACTTCTTTTATCAGCTCCTTAATTGACTGCGTAAGTTTTTCTTGGTTTCTCACCTTTCCCCCTATTATAACATCCTTATCCATTTTTTTTCCTCCCAGTGAAACCAGTAATTTTTCTTTTTTCTGCTTGGTGACTTTTGCCAGCTTTAAAGAACCGGGAGATGATAAGTCCAGTCCAAAAACATCAATTTCCGTGCTAAATATATTGAACATACTTTCAAACTAATATACTTCTTCCCAGTGGTCAACCTGGAGAACTGGTGAAAATGCAGGAACAACAATCTCTCCATCAATAATATACCCTAAAGAGTGCAACACTCTTTCATTATCAAAAACTATATCCAGCCCCTCGTAAAGACTATTTAAGGAAATTTTTCTTCCGATAAGAGCTCCACGTATCTCCAGGTTGTGCGAAAATCCTGTCATATCAACTTTCCCACCGGCGTACAAAACTCCTTCAATAACAGAATCCTTCCGAAGGGCATAACTTCCGAAACCCATGCTTCTCTTAGCCAGAATGCCGGAGGCATACTCACCCTCCTTACTTTTTACCGTTAAGTGAGAATCTCCTTGGTGAGTCTGTCCTTGTCTTGTCCATCTCTCTCTTTCTCCGACGGAAACATAGTCGTCAACTACCAGCACTCCTTCCACCTCAAGACCCCGCCCTCCTCTCAACTCCATTTTCCCGTCAATAAACGTTACATCGTTTTCTATTCTTAAAACTCCTCCCTCTCCCACTTCCCACAAAAGATCTTCAAGCTCTCGCCACCCGAAAACACATTGATTGGAACATGGATAACTACTTCCGTCTTGTTTTTTACAATAAACACGGCAGCGATCTTCCTTTTCGTCCGCTAAAGCGCGACTTCTGAACGACCCTTCATCGGAAGAGTCAAAGTCCACAATAATTGAAGCGACTTCTTCCGGCGGACAAGATTCACAAAGCTCATCATCACACCAACCACTCGCACAAACAGCCTCATAGTCACCGATCTCTCCGTCCTGTTGCAACATTAACCGACCTACAGACATAATCTTTCCCTCTTTTTTTTCCGTTTCCGGATTATTATAAGCACTGACAATGCTATTTCCCGAAATACGCAATCTGTTATTGGAAAAAATATTTCCGTTATAAATATTTACTTCTGTGTGGATTATATCAACGTTTTCCGAAGGCCCTCCCGTAAAAATACCGGCGTCATGAGTAGGACTTTTCAGACCCCTGAAAACCGTTGTTTTTATTTTTCTTTTTGTTGTCTTGTCAGCAAAGGGAACCTTCCCGATAGACACAATTTCGCCATAGCCGGGAGCAAGATTGTGAACAGTGACTTCATAACTTCCCCCTCCTATATCACTTCTTTGGATCGTTTCCGTCCAATAATCACCACCTTCGTCCGGATTAAGTTCCATGGAAATAAAAGAGTCTCTCCATTCCTCATCGTTGTTAAGATGCCAAATCGCCTCATTTACACCGCTCTCTGCAAGATAATACGCCTGACCGGCAGAGCTCACACTTCTGGATATGACAGTCTCCGTAAGAGAGCTTCTCAACAAGTAGCCTCCGAGCGCAAAAACACTTGCCAAAAACAGTACGGAAACAATAACCACTGTGCCTTTTTCTTTTTTCATATATTTCTCGGAGAAATAGTGTTAAGTAGATTCACTCCCCTTTCTCCTTTTTTGATCTCTAAATAAACGCCCACTTCTTCGTTTTCCCAAAAAGAAATTTTTTCTATGTGTTCACCCACCACTCTCGGCTTTTCCAATATTTCCTTTTCTAGTGTTTCCCCTTGAGGAGGGGTACTATTGTGAGGAACGTAGAGATTCTCATCTCCGGAAAAATAATAAGAAAACACTTCTCTCATAATTCTCCCTTCTTCATCCAGAAAATAGCTTATGTAGTAGTAATCGGTATCTATCACATACTCCAGACCGCCGTAACTATCAAACTTATCCAAGGAGTTTTCCAAAAAAACCTTTCTTTCTTCACCGTCATATCCCGTCACCTTCCCTACTTCTCCGCGAGAAGGGTTCAGAGGATCAAATATCTTGATATAAACTCCCTCATAGATTCCGTCAACATCGGAAGCATCCTCTTCGAGGAGTAGCTCTCGTCCTTCACCCTCATAAACAGTACCTCTCTCGCTCAGAAAAGAAAGGTGGCCATCTTGAAAAACAATTGCTTTCTCTCCACCCACCATATTCTCCGGCAAATCGGTAATAATTCTTCTGGATTGTCGTATTTCTCGAGACATCGAATCCAAAATAACTCTCCCGTTTTGCAGTACTTCCGTTAGTTCCTCTTTCTGCTCGTAAACACGGTTGGAAAGAGTAATAGAATTGAAAATGATCAAAGCAATCATTGTGCAAAGAAAAAGAACCGTAACAACTTCTATTAAAGTAAATCCTCTCATTTTTTTGAAATAAGGCTTGTTAAAGATATTATCTCTCCCTCACTCTCTTTACGGAAAACACTTACCTTTATTTTTTTCATCCCTGTTTCTTCGTTCTCACAACTTTTTTCCGGATGAAAACAACTCACCACCACCTCCCTCCTATAGTTATCAAACTCATCTATATCCCCATAGTCTTCGCTCGCAGACCCTTCTTCTATCAAACTGTAACTTTCTGTTACCATTTTTTCCATTTTAGATGTTGCTAAAAATAAAGCTGTTGTGTCCTTTTTTACGGAAAAGGTCGAACTAACCACCAACGGAAAAACGAGAATAACAAAAAGCACCCCGAAAGAAATTATTGCCAGACCAATCAGAGATTCAATTAACGTCACTCCTTTTGACATGTATAAATCCTGAAGGTTTTATATTTATAATCCTTTTTTGTTGTTCGCTTTCAACTATCACCAAACCACTACGAAAAACCGCTCCAAAAAGAGTAAACCTCGCTTCCGGATAATTCTCATCACTCGAAAGATTTATGTTTGGTGAAAATATCTTTTCTTTAATCACATAATCCTCCCCGTTTTCATCTCTTGTTAGAAAATAACGATTATCTTCATAATCAAACACTATCCCGTGGTTGATTTGTTGAGCAACAGACATCTGTTTCGCGTAATGCAAATCGTCAACAAGTTCATTTACTTCGCCGGCAAAAGTGTAATAATCATAATAACGAGAAACCCCCAGAAAGCCGATAGAAAGAACCAGCAAAAAAATAGAGATAACCAGCAAAACCTCAAAAAGAGTAAATCCTTTCTTCCTCATATGTAGTCAAGCATTGAGTAGATAGGTTGAATCACGGCCAGAGCAAAAATACCAATTGCAGCTCCGATAAAAATCATCAAGACCGGCTCCATTATCGCTGTGAGGTTTTTTGTTGTATTCATCACCTCTTCATCCATAAAATCCGCAATCCTAAAAAGCATGTCCGTTGTTTGCCCGGTTTCTTCTCCGACTTCCATCATTTGTATAGGCATCGATCCGTAAAGCTCGGTAAAGGGTAGTAATGCACTAGAAAGCTTCCCTCCTCTCTCGATTGCTTTGGCGGCATCTTTAATCGAATTTGCGTAATACGTATTGGAAACACTTCTGGAAAGAATCTCCATGCTCTTAATCATCGGCACGCCGGATAAAAGCAGTGATCCCATAGTTTTTGCAAAATAGGCCGTATTACTTTTCTTAACCATCGGCGAAACAATAGGAATTTTTAAAAGTAAAGAGTCAACAAACCTCTTTCCCTTCCTTGTTTTCGCCAATCCTTTTGCGCCATAAAAAAAAGATACAAAGAGAAGTAGAACAAAATACCATCTTTCAGAGAGAAAAGTCCCAAAGCCCACTATTAAGCGCGTAAAAACAGGGAGTTCGGCTCCCATGCCATCAAAAGTCGTAGCCAGTTGTGGTATGAAAACGGTAAGAAAAATAATCCCTATTCCTGCCATAGCACAAATTATTACTGCCGGATAAATAAGCGCGCTTTTGATTTTTGATTTCAACTCATACTCTTTCTCCATCTGGTTAGTCAAACTCTCTAAAGTCTTCTCCAGTGTTCCCGATTCCTCGGATAGCTTTATCATATTTCGAAAAACTTCAGAGAAGATGCCGGGATAACTTTCCAGAGCTTGTGAGAAAGAACTACCACTTGTTATTTTCCCCCTTATCTCTAAAATAACACCCTTAAACCATTCGTTTTTTGTCTGATCGGAAAGAACTTGTAATGCACGAGAAAAAGAAAGGCCGCCCGAGAGCATCACTTTCAAGTTACGAGTAAAAAACATCTTTTCTTGAAGAGAGACTTTTTTTGGAAGCAAGGAGAAGCCTTTCCCTGTTCCTTCCTCTTCCAGAACTTCAGCTTTGATTAGGAAATAATTTTTTTCTCGAAGATCTTTAGCTAAAACACTTTTCGAGGGCGCCGACACCGTATCAGAGACAACCCCCTCGTCTTTTTCCGACTTAGCAGTGTATTTAAATTTGGGCATATTTATTCAATAACTACTCTCAAAACTTCCTCGATAGATGTCATTCCTTGCGCGGCCTTTATAATCCCATCCTCCACCATGGTAATCATCCCTTCTTTTTGTGCTCTCTCCTTTATCTTCGAGGAGCCCGCTTTCTTTACAATAAGATCTCTTACTGCTTCGGTAACGGGCAAAACCTCATAAATACCGGATCTACCTTTATAACCGGTAGGCGCCTCTTTGCTTTTTTTAGGACGATAAAAATCAATATCCGTAAGACCTTCCTCTTCATTGATTATTTTCCTTTCTCGTAAAAGCTTTGTTACTTTTTCGGTATCGCAAAACTTACTCAAGCTCTTCACCTCCTCTTTGTTTAATCGATAACTCTCCTTTTCCGTAGCGATCTTTCTTACCAGTCTTTGCCCTATAACAATATTTAGCGTGGAAGAGATGAGGAACGGCTCTACTCCCATATCGGTAAGACGCGAAACGGCACCGGCAGCATCGGTAGTATGAAGTGTCGATAATACTTGATGCCCGGTGAGAGAAGCATTCGTAGCAAGATGTGCTGTTTCACTATCACGGATCTCACCCACCATAATTACGTCCGGATCCTGTCTGACAAGTGAACGAAGCCCGGATGCAAAAGTCAATCCTATTTTCGTATTTACTTGTGTTTGACTTATCCGCGAAATCTCATACTCAACAGGATCTTCAATCGTAGAAATATTTACTTCGGGAGTGTTGAGGATTTGCAAAAGAGAGTAAAGAGTGGTGGTTTTTCCCGACCCAGTAGGCCCGGTTACCAAAATGGTCCCGGAAGTTTTTTTCAGATTATCGCGCACTCTTTCCAGAGAGATACCCGCAAGACCAATTTCCTCCAAGTCAAGAGCCCTTCCTGTTTCCGGAAGAAGGCGCATCACTATTTTCTCTCCGTGGGTAACGGGCAGAACGGAAACTCTCAAAGAGTATTTATAATTATTAGTCTCTATCTTAAATCTCCCGTCCTGTGGTAATCGCCGCTCATCAATTTTTAAGTTGGCCAATATTTTTATTCTTGCCACGATACCCGTAGAAACATTGGCTGGGAGAACCATTGCATCATGCAAAATACCGTCTATTCTGTACCGCACAATTATATCCTTTTCTTCCGGCTCTATGTGAATATCCGAAGCATTTTGCAAGATAGCGTGTTTTATGAGAGTATCGACAATCTTAATTACCGATACTTCTTTGGCGGCTTCCTCCAGATTATCCTTGTCTTTTTCACCATCCTCTTTGCGCAACTCCTTGATTCCCTGGTTTTCACCCTTCAATATCTCCTCAAATTCGGCTTCTAAGCTTTCTTGATATTGGCTTAGTACATGAGAAATCCCCTCTCTGGTTGTCATTCTCGGCAAGACACGTAGCTCTGTGCTTTTTTCTACAAAATCAATAGCTGCCAAATCTTCGGGATCCAGCATGGCAACTTCCAGATCACTTCCTTCTCTGCGATAAGCCACTATATTATTCAAACGAGCAATATGTTCCGGGATGGTGCGCAACACATCAAGCGGAACATTTCGGTCCTCAAGGTTGACAAAGGGTATACCGGCGATATTGGCCTTTAGAACAGCGAGATTCTCTTCGGTAATATAATTTTCTTCTATTAGTTCCTTTTCGATCTCCTGCCTTTTTTCGCTTTTCTTTTGAGATATATCTTCCAACTCCTTCTCACTTATCACCTCCGACTCGACTAAGTATTTCTTAAATTTATCAAAATCAATTTTCATTTTAGAGTATTAAAGTAAACTGATCATACTTTAACAAAAATTCTCCAAAGCTTCAAATAAAAAATCGCAGTAAGGCTTCTGCGACATTTTTAAAAAGTGGACCCTGCCGGATTCGAACCGGCGACCTCCGCATTGCAAAAGCGGCGCTCTGGCCAGCTGAGCTAAGGGCCCAAGATTGTGGATTATAAACGAAATTTAATAATTTACAGCCTATTGTGGGCGTGGATGGACTCGAACCATCGACCTCGTCATTATCAGTGACGCGCTCTAGCCGACTGAGCTACACGCCCATACATTAGAAATACAAAGCTCGGGAAAGAATATAGCAGATATTATAATTTTTACAAGTCAAACAAAACAGCGGATACAATCGTACCCGCTGTTTTTATTTTTATCCTGATCGTAAATCAGTTCCTTAAAGTTGCTTCGAACAGTGACCCCTTTTGTGAGGCACCGGGGTCATGGGTGCCTTAAAGTTAAAACCCGAATTCGAGATTTTAACTTTAGCCGACCATCAAACAAGTTAATTGATCCACGGACAGCNTCC
>SL_8KL_010_SEDDRAFT_10004126_pt1 | contig 11796 bp, 11 predicted proteins | sample SodLakKL_010_SED_4_FD_11160 | JGI IMG/M metagenome (IMG submission 11160) | reverse complement strand
GAAATACTTAGAATATATTACCGGAACACTCCCTGGTACAGTGCAGTGGAGGAGGCCAAGGAGAAGGACAGGCAAAACTGGAAAGAAATTTGCACCATAGAACCGGAAGAATTACCCTATCAGCTTAAAAAACTGGTGTCCCAGGTTTACTGCGCCTGCACCAATGAAATTACGGGGGAAGAATGGTTTAAAGGGGTTCCCCCTTTAAAGGAAATTATGGGCAACATTAAAGAGTTTTTGAAAGTATAAATTACAGGCTTATATTTTTGATAAGGCTGCTTGCTTTAATAAAGGTTTTACCGATGTTATGACCAGTCACCGTCCTTACGGGGAGCTTAAAAGGGAAGATGAAGCTCCCCAGAAGATTATCTCATGTAAATATTGGGGCAGTAAGCTTTTAGTGGAGGAGCAAAATCATGGCCACCCTTAACAGGGAAGAGGTATATGAACACTTAAAACATTATTCTTGCGGCCAGGGGGAAAATTTCACCCTTTTACCGGAAGAAGAAAAAAAGACAGTAATTGAAGAGTTTAAGGCAGGGGGAGAAAAAATCCCTGTTTTTATAAATGAGTTCTGGACTTCCAGGCAGAGGCAGGCTTCCTCCCTTCAAGAAGTTTCCTATCGGGCCTGTTTTAAGCCCCAGCTACCCCGCTTCTTTATAGAACTTCTCACGGCAAAAGGGGATAAGGTTTATGATCCCTTTAGCGGCAGGGGTACCACGGTGGTGGAGGCAGGACTACTGGGACGGCAGGTAATTTCCAATGATATTAACCCCTTAAGCAGGATTTTATCCCAACCACGTTTTTCTGTCCCTACCCTGCCGGGTATTGCCCGGAGGCTTTCTGAAATTCCCCTGAATAAAAACTTGAAAGCTGATTTTGATTTGTCCATGTTTTTTCACCCTGACACGGAGGGGGAAATAGTTTCTTTGCAGAGGTATCTCCAGGCCAGGAAGGAGGAAGGGGTGGAGGACCATCGGGACTCATGGATAAGGATGGTAGCCACCAACCGGTTGACGGGCCATTCCCCCGGTTTTTTTTCTGTCTACACCCTGCCTCCCAATCAGGCGGTTTCCCCCCAGCGCCAGGCAAAAATTAACGAGAAGAGAAAGCAGGTTCCCCCCTACCGGGATACCGTAAAAATAATAATGAAAAAAACAAGGAACCTGGTAAAAAACCTTTCCCCGGGGGAAGTAGAAAACCTGAAAAAGGCCGCTTCTACCGCCTGGTTTTTAGAAAAGGATGCCGGGGGGACCTGGGAGATTCCTGGAGAGTCGGTGCAGCTGACGGTAACTTCACCCCCCTTTTTAGATGTGGTCCAGTATTCGAAGGACAACTGGCTCAGGTGCTGGTTTAATGGTATAGATACCAAAGAAGTGGAAAAAAAGATTACTATGGCCAGGACTATGGAAGAATGGTCATCCGTCATGGGGAAAGCTTTCCGGGAGCTTTACCGGATTACCTGTGCAGGCGGATGGGTAGCCTTTGAAGTAGGGGAGGTTAGAAAGGGGACTATTAATCTGGAGGATTATGTGGTTCCCCTGGGTTTAAAGGCGGGGTTTGCTTGCCGGGGCATCCTTATAAACCTCCAGGAGTTTACCAAAACTTCAAACATATGGGGTGTTAACAACAACAGTTTTGGAACCAACACCAACCGCATTGTGCTTTTTTGTAAAGATTGAGTTATATAGCCCCAGGATAAAGGGAGCCGGCCATGAAGCCGGCTCCTTTGTGTGCGCCCGGCACGGGCGCAATCTAACGGGGGAAAGGCCTCTTACCCCTTCCTTCGGCAGATGGGACAGCAGGAAAGCCATTTTTCCGGGGGTGGATCCGGGGGGCCTTTTAAAATGTATTCTATCTGGGGGGTGGGCATATAAGGCTGATGGCACTTCTGGCAGGTTTTCATCTCCATCCTCCTCTTCCACCGGTCAATTTTCCTTTCCTGGGGGGTATCCTCCATGGTGAGGCACCCGGCAGGACATACATATACGCAGGTGCCGCATCCTATACAATTTTTCGGTTCTTCCCCAAAGGGGGGTTCTACCTTTCTCTGGGGCCCTTTATGGGAAAAGGTCAGGACCCCCGCCCCCACCAGTTCTTCACAGGCCCGAACACAAAGGCCGCACTTAATACAGCCTTCCCCTTCCTTTTGGTAATTAAAGGGAGTCCTTTCTACCCCCATTTTCCCGGCCAGGCTCTGGATATGGGAAGAAGATGGTGCCAGGGCCAGAATTATTTCCATCATCAACCGGCGGGCTTTTAAAACCTGGGGGGTGCTGGTTTTTACCTGTAACCCCTCCTCCCCGGGATAAGTGCAGGAGGTGGTCAAAGTTGTTCTTTCTCCCCGGGTTACTTCTATCAGGCATAGGCGGCACCCGCCGTAGGGGGAAAGGTTTTCATGGTAGCAGAGATGGGGTATATCGAAACCATTATTTAGGCCCACCTGTAAAAGGTTTTCTCCCTTCTCTCCCTTATAGTTTTTTCCGTCAATGGTTAAGTTAATCATTTCCAACCCTCTCCCAAAAACTTATTTTTACTGGACATAGATAGCCTTGAAAGGACAGGCTTCAAAGCAGATGCCGCATTTTATGCATAAGGGGTGATTGAGATGGGGGGGTGATCCCCTTTCCCCCTCCAGGGCTTTAACGGGGCACAGTTTTTGGCAGCGCCCGCAGCCGTTGCATTTTTCCTGGTCCAGAGTATAGCTGATCAGGGCCTTGCATACTCCTGCAGGGCATCTTTTTTCCTTCAGGTGAGCCAGGTATTCCTGCCGGAAATATTTCAGGGTACTGGTTACAGGATTGGCCGCCGTTTTCCCCAGTCCGCAGAGAGAGGCCTTATGGGTTGCCCAGGCCAGTTCTTCCAAAAGTTCCAGTTCCTCTTCCCGGCCTTTACCCAGGGCTATTCCCTCCAGAATATCATACATCATATTAATTCCTTCCCGGCAGCTTATACACTTTCCGCAGGATTCTTCCTTCAAGAACTGCATGAAATAACGGGCCACGTCTACCATGCAGCTGTCTTCATCCATGACGATCATTCCTCCTGAGCCCATCATGGACCCCAGTTCCCTGAGGCGATCAAAGTCCACGGGCAGGTCCAGGTACTTCTCGGGGAGGCAGCCTCCCGAAGGGCCTCCCGTCTGGACGGCCTTGAATTTTTTTCCTCCTTTGATGCCTCCCCCGATATCAAAAATAATTGTCTTCAGGGTGGTTCCCAGGGGAACTTCAATGAGCCCCGTGTTGTTTACCTTGCCTACCAGGGAAAAGATTTTGGTCCCTGTGTTTTCCCTGTTTCCCAGGGAAGCATACCAGGAGGCGCCCCTTTCCAGGATCCGGGGTATATTAGCCCAGGTTTCCACATTATTCAGGGCGGTAGGTTTCCCTCCTATACCCTGGAGGGCAGTGTTAATGTGCTTGGGCCCGGGTTCCCCGACCCTGCCTTCAATGGCTGCCACCAGGGCGCTGGATTCACCTGTGACAAAGGCTCCAGCCCCCCTTTTTGTGACTGCTTCAAAGCTAAAGGATGTCCCTAAAATATTTTCTCCCAGGAGACCGTAATCCCTGGCTTCCTTCAGGGCCAGGCGGAGGTTTTCCAGGGCCAGGGGATATTCTTGGCGGAGAAAAATAAAACCTTTTTTAGCCCCCATGGCATAGGCCCCTATTATTAAGCCCTCCAGCACCAGGTGGGGGTTTCCCTCCAGGAGGCTTCTGTCCATATAGGCTCCCGGGTCTCCTTCATCGGCATTTACCACCACATATTTTTCTTCTCCAGGAGCCTGGCTGGTTGTTTCCCACTTGATTCCCGTGGGGAAACCGGCCCCACCCCGGCCCCGCAGGTTAGATTTTTTTACCTCCTCCACTACTTCCGAAGGAGTCATTTCTGCCAGGACCTTACCCAGGGCCTGGTAGCCGCCCAGGGCAATGTAATCTTTAATACTGCGGGGATCTAACAGCCTGTTTTGCCCTAATAGAAGCCTTTCCTGGTGCCTGTAAAAGGGGATGTCTTCTTCCCGGGCATATCTTTTTCCCCCCTCCGGGTCCTGGAAAAGGAGTCTTTCTACTGTTTCTCCCTTTATCAGGGTTTTTTCTACAATTTCCGGGATATCTTCTGCCTTTACCCGGCAGTAGCATATTTCCCCGGGGAAAATAACTGCCAGGGGCCCCTGTTCGCAAAAACCATGGCAGCCCGTTGACCTGAGGGATACCTTTTCCCTCAGATTTCTGGCATTTAGCTCTTTTTCAAAGGCTTCATAAATCTTGTGGCTTTCATAGGCTTTGCATCCCGTTCCCTGGCAAAGGGTAACCAGGAGATTTTCTCCCTTCCTTCGAAGGGCCAGGTCCTTTTGCAGTTTTTCCAGGTCCGTTATAGAAGTTAACCTTTTCAAAGAATTCACCTCTTTCTAATGGCAGCTGGTAGTCGTAGTACCCCTCTAAAATTTAAGCATGCTTTTTTTCCCTGTCCTTGAGGTCCGAGTATTCCTGGATAACTTTTTTAACTTTCAGGGGGGACATGTTTCCCAGGTAGCGGTCCTGGATCGTTACTACCGGTCCCAGGGCACAGGTGCCCACACAATTAACTTTTTTCAAGCCGAAATTCAAATCGGGGGTCACCTGGCCTGCCTTGATTCCCAGCTGTTGTTCAAATTCCTCCAGGATATTGGAAGCTCCCCTTACATGGCAGGCGGTACCGGCACAAACGTTAATCTGGCAGCGGCCCTGGGGTTTTAAACTTAAGCTTTCATAGAATTCTGCCAGGCGGTATATTTTGGCCAGGGGAAGGTTTAGCTTTTCCGCAAGGGAGTTTAAAGCCTTTCGGGGCAGGTATTTTTCTTCTTCCTGGATATCCAGGAGCATTTCCAGGACTTCACCGGGATCTCCCCTGTATTTCTTAATAATCCTGTTTAAGAAGTCCTTATCCATTTAACCCCCTCCTTTCTAAATCGGGACGGTCTTAATTCCCTTAAGCCAGCTTTCCTTTTCAGGTCCTGCCACATTTCCAGGACCCTTTCCTGCATATAATCCATTCTTTCCTGGTCTATACCCCGGAACCTGCCCTGGCCTTTCAGGTATTTTTCCAGGGGTATTAACTTGTCAAAATCCAGGCTTAACCGGATCTTTCCCTCTTCCTGTTCATAAAGGGGAAAAGCTCCTGTTTCTACTGCCAGCCGGCCCAGGCCGATGGTATCTTCTGCTTCTATTCCCCAGCCAGGAGGGCAGGGGCTTAAGATATGAAGGTAAGCAGGGCCCTTTATTTCCGCCCCCTTCTTAACTTTTCCCAACAGGTCCATGGGGTAGCTGGGGGAGGCCGTGGCCGCATAAGGAATATGGTGGGCTGCCACGATCTCCATCATGTTCTTTTTCCAGGTAGCCTGGCCCTTCTGGATTCTCCCGGCAGGAGTTGTCATGGTGGAAGCGCCATAGGGAGTGGAAGAGGACCTCTGCACTCCAGTATTCATATAGGCTTCATTGTCATAACAGATATACAAAAAATCGTGGCCCCGCTCCAGGGCCCCCGACAGGGCCTGAAGTCCAATATCGGCAGTTCCTCCATCTCCAGCCATGGCCACCACCTTTATTTTTCGGTTATCAATTTTCTCCTTATGGCGTAAGGCTTTCAGCCCTGCCTCAATGCCGCTGGCCACGGCGGCGGCATTTTCGAAGGCCACGTGGATCCAGGGCATTTCCCAGGAACTCTGGGGGAAGGGGGAGGAAATTACTTCCATGCAGCCTGTAGCACAGGCTACCACTATCCTTTGGCCCAGGGCTTTATGGACCATGCGCACAGCTACCGCCTGGCCGCAGCCGGAACAGCCCCGGTGGCCGGGAGCCAAGTATTCCCTGTCCGTTAATGTCTTTACAGCAAACATATTTCCCCTGCTCATGTTACCAACCCTTTCTTTTCTTTTTTACCTGGCGCCGTGTATACTGAAGGCATATTTCTTTTCCCGGGAAGAGGGAGCGGCCATGTTAAGGAAATCCTCCACGGTTACATCCCTTCCCCCCAGACCAGCAACATAGTTTTCCAGGGAAGGCTGGTCTTCCATTCCATAGAGGGCGGAGCATATTTCTGATGCCACCGGCCCTCCAGTGCTCCCTGGTGATACAGCCCTGTCTATGACCACAAGCCTTCGGACCCCTTTTACCCCTTGACGGAATTCTTCCTGGGGGAAGGGGCGCCACTGGCGAAGTTCCAGCAGGCCAATGTTCTGTCCCTTTTCCCGGAGAATTTTTACCCCTTCCCGGGCCGTTTCACTTAGACTTCCCATGGTTATCATAATGGTTTCTGCTCCCCGGGCATTAAATTCTTCCACGGGTCGGTACCTGCGGCCGCTGATCACAGCCCATTCTTCCCAGGCCTTTTCCAGGTAGGGATGAGAAGCTTTAAGGGTCTCATCATGGGCTTTTTTAGCCTCTGTAAAGAGGGAAGGGGGAGCAAAGGCACCCATGGTTATGGGTTTATCCGGGTTAAGGGTGTAAAGGGGCCGGTAAGGAGGCAGGTATTGCCTTATCCTTTCCTCCTCCATAACTTCTACGGGTTCAAAGGTATGGGACAGGAGAAAACCGTCCAGGTTAACTATTACCGGCAGGAGAACCTCCTGTTTTTCAGCTGCCCGGTAAGCAATAAAAAGGTGGTCATAAACCTCCTGCCCGTCTTTTACAAAAAGCTGGATGCATCCGCTGTCCCTTATGGACATAACATCGCTGTGGTCGTTCCAGATGGATAGGGGTGCGGAAAGGGAGCGGTTTACCAGGTAAATGACCATGGGAAGCCTTAAGGCAGAGGCTATGGGGACCAGTTCACTCATAAGGGCCAACCCCTGGGAACTGGTGGAGGTAAAGGTTCTGGCCCCGGCAGCCTGACTGCCTATACAAAGGCTCATGGCGGAATGCTCTGACTCTACCGTTACATATTCCGCCTCCAGCTGACCGTTAGCTACAAATTCCGATAATTTTTCTACTATGTGGGTCTGGGGGGTTATGGGGTATGCAGAGATTACATCAACATCTGCCTGTTTAACTGCTTCAGCAGCAGCTATGGATACTTCCATGCCTCTAGTTTTTCCCATTATCCTTCCAGCTCCTTTTCCATAAGGATTGCGCCGGCAGGGCACTCCCGGGCGCAGATACCGCAGCCCTTGCAGTAGTTTAGATCTACTCCATAAAACCCGTCTCCCTTCCTGATGAGGGAGGCATCGGGACAGTAAATCCAGCAAAGGCCGCATTTTATACATCTTTCCCTGTTAAGAAGGGGGTAGCGGGACCTCCAGTCCCCCGTCAGGTTTTTCCTGGTGCTCCCCGGTTCTACAATACATCCGGGGGGAAGTTCCTTCCAGGAATAATCCCGGTCTTTTTCCCCTGTTATTCTTGCATCTCCTGCCTCCCCTGATTCCCCTTTGCCTTCCCTTTCTACATGATCTTCAGGGGTCAGGATAAGGGTTTCCTGGTAGGATCTTTTCAGTGCCTGGATATTTTTTTGAGCGATTTTTTCATTAAAGCGCTCTTCCAGGGCCTGGGCCAGGGATTCCAGTTCAACCAGGGGGAGCATCCTCACCAGGGCCCCCAGCATGACTGTGTTGGTGATGGGGCGTTTTAGAATTTCCTGGGCTATGAGGCTGGCGTTAACGGCTGCCAATCCCCCCAGGTTTCCGGAAAAAAAGGCCCGGGGATCTTTACTGGTGTTTATAACCAGGTGCCCTCTTTCCCTCAGGCCGCCGGTTACATCAACCACCTCATAGAGGGAGGGGTCCAGGACTACAACTACATGGGGGTTTTTTATTACTGTTCTCAAGTTTATGGGTTTTTCATCCAGGCGGCAAAAGGCGGATACGGGTGCTCCCCGCCTTTCCGGCCCAAAGCTGGGGAAGGCTCGGGCATATTTACCTTCCTTTATGGCTGCCTGGGCCAGGAGCTCTGCAGAAGTAACGGCTCCCTGGCCGCCCCTGCCGTGAAATCTTATTTCCAGCAATTTTAGTGCACCACCTTTATTTATTGGTTAATTTTGCAAAGAAAGGACATAATGGGCAAAAACCAGGAAAATTATATAAAAATATAGCCAATAATAGCAAAATCGCAAGAATGCTCCTCATTTCTTCTTGTTGCGTCAAGTGAAATTGTACACAAAGAAAGGGAGTATGTCAAGGAGTATATAAGCTTTTATGCAAGATGTTATATAAAGAGCATATACTCATTAAAGGCCCTGGAACTGTTCCCGTGACACTGCTCTTATCTTTTTTCGCTGTAGTACTAAGGTTTTATGAATTTTCCAAGAGTAAGCTGAAGAAAGAAGGGCAGAAGTATTTTATGTCGAAATAAAATAAAAAGTAAGTTGTTACATAATTATGAATTAAGTCAGGTGGGATATAATTGTGGTAGAGAATGTGTTGGAGAAACTTATAAAGGAGGCAGGGAAGTTAGAAAAGGTCCCCCCTGCTGCTTCCCTGGAATATGTAGAAAAAAAAGAGGTATTGCTGGAAGATGTAAATAAACAATTGACGGACCATCCCTCTTTACATAAGCTCATAGGCCAGAATCCCCTGGAGGTTATGCAGGGCAACCACGAGAATCATTATAAGTTTATGTACAATGTTTTTATTTTTAATGATTTTGAACTCCTGGTGCGGACCGTTCAGTGGGTTTACCGCAGTTACCATGCCCGGGGGTTTTCCACGGATTATTTTCCCTCCGTGGTCAGTGCCTACCTGAAAGGGGTGGAAAAACACCTGGAACCAGGAAATGCCCCCTCCATTAATAACATTTATCGGTGGATGCTGGAAAAACACCAGGATTTTATAGAGTTATCCCGCCAGGAGCCCGAGTTACCCTTTACCATGGATAAATCCTGGGGAAGAATCCAGGAGCAGTTTTTGGAGGGCCTTTTGCAGGGAGATCACCAGTACTGTCTTAAAATAGCCGATAAAACTGTAGAAGGAGCAGAAGACCTGGGGGGTTTTTACCTGGAGGTGATTCAACCTGTCATGTACCGGGTGGGTATCCTGTGGGAAAAGGGAGATATTTCCGTTGCCCAGGAGCACCTGGCAACGGCCATAGTATCCCGGGTTATGGCTTCCCTATACCCCCGTTTTATTACTATTGAGCATAGCCGGGGCAAGGCTATTATAACTGCTGCCCCTAACGAGTTTCATGAACTGGGAGGTCGGGTAGTAGCCGACCTGCTGGAGATAGACGGCTGGGATGTCAGTTACCTGGGAGCCAATGTGCCTGCCCCTGACCTGTTTAAAATGACAGCCCGTCTAAAACCACAAATTTTAGGTATTTCGGTAGGGATGGCCTTTAACATGGACAGGGCCAGGGAAATAATAAATGGGATTAAGACTAATCCAGACCTCAATGATACCCGGATTATGCTGGGAGGGCAGTTTCTTCTCTATAACCCGGATTCCTGGCGGTTAACGGGGGCCGACGGCTGGGGATCTGATGGAAAGTCTGCGGTAGAGTTGGCCCGAAGCTGGTGGGAGGAGAAAGGATAAAATATGGCTATTGGTGAAATATTGATTAAACATTGTGACAAAATAGAAAAATATTTTAAAGAATTAAGCGGTTTTTTAATGGTGGTGACGGATAAGTCCTTGAATATACTGGAGTTTAACAGGGGTTTTAAAAACCTCCTCAATCTTTCCGAGAGCCCAGCAGGAAATAATTTAAAAGAATATCTGCTGCCGGAAAGTTACCAGGCTTTATCTCTACCTGGTGGCGAAGAATACCTGGAAAGCCGTTTAAATTTTAAAGGACACAATTCTCCTGCCTATGTTATCTCCTGCCATATTTTTAACGTGGAGGAGGGCTTTATTTTTTTTGGGGAAAGACCGGTTATAACCAGTGACGACATAGTGGCCAGAATGTCTATCCTTAATGAAGAACTTACCAACTTGTCCCGGGAACTTAATAAAAAGAATATTGCCCTGGAAAAGGCCAATGCCACCATAACCCGTCTTTCCAGGACAGATGCCATGACGGGTTTACCTAACCGGGGTTATTTTATGGAGGTATTAAAAAAGAATTTTTCCTACTCTAACAGGCAGCAGGTACCCCTATCCATAATTATGGCGGACCTGGACTACTTTAAAAGTGTTAACGATACCTACGGCCATCAGGTGGGGGACCAGGTCCTGATTTCCTTTGCCCGGCTGCTCCAGGAGGAAAGCCGGGAAGAAGATTTACCTGCCCGCTTTGGAGGAGAAGAATTTATCATTCTTCTGCCCCATACTGCCCTGGAAGAGGCGGTAGCCATGGCGGAAAGGATAAGAAAAAAGCTGGAAGGCCGGGAGATGCCCAGTACAGGCGTTACCGTTACTGCCAGTCTGGGGGTTGTCCAGTTAGAAGAAGGGGATACCATGGATTCACTTTTGAAAAGGGTGGATGAGGCCTTATACCGGGCTAAGGAAGAAGGGCGAAACCAGGTAGTTAAAGGATGATTTGTAAATATTATGCCAAGGGGGGTTAAAAGTTTGCTTCAATTGGAAAAGGTAATGGATAAGGTTAAAGAATGGGCCCGGGAAGTAGGAAGGATCCAGATGGACTGTTTTAGAGAGGCAGGCCTGTCCTATGGCACTAAGGTATCCACGTCGGACCTGGTAACAGAAGTGGATGAAAGGTCGGAAAAATTTCTGATGGAGGCCATCGGGGAAGCTTTCCCCCATCACGGGATTCTTTCAGAAGAGTACGGTGATTACCACAAAGAGTCGGAATACATATGGGTGCTTGACCCCCTGGATGGAACTACCAACTATGTGCAGGGGATTCCCATTTTTGCTGTTTCCATAGCCCTGCAGCACAGGGGGGAAACCCTACTGGGGGTGGTTTATAACCCGGCCCTGGAGGAAATGTTTGAAGCTGTAAAGGGTCAAGGAGCATATTTCCGGGGAAAGGCCCTTAAGGTGTCTCCAAGGGAAGATTTAAAGGAATGTGTCCTGGCAACGGGGTTTCCTTATGATAAGGATACCCACCCCCAAAACAACATCAATTACTTTTCCCACATGGCCCTCAGGAGCAGGGGAATCCGCCGGATGGGGGCGGCAGCCATTGATCTGGCTTACGTGGCTGCCGGAATACTGGATGGTTTTTGGGAATTGAACCTTAAGGCCTGGGATGTGGAGGCGGGGAACCTGATGATTAAAGAGGCGGGGGGAAAGGTAATAGACCTGCCTGAAAACAGGGAAGTTTCTCAGGTTGCTGGAAACCCGGTTATCTGTCAAAAAATTTACCAGGAATTAAGAAAGGCAGCGGGGAACTAATCATTCTTCTTCAGGATAGGGCACCAGGTTTTTTTTGATCCTCCTGATACCGCCCCTGGGATTTTCCACATCCCCCGTAAACCGGGGGATAAGGTGGCAGTGCAGGTGGAAGATGGTCTGTCCTCCCGCCCTGTTAACGTTAAAGCCGATATTGTAACCCTGGGGCTTATATTTTTCTTCCAGGATATTTTTAACTTTAAAAACAAGCTGGTTTATGGCCGTCAATTCTTCCAGGGTTGCTTCAAAAAAAGTTTCCACATGCCTTTTAGGGGTGATGAGGACATGGCCCCGGTTAACGGGGTACCGGTCGTAAAAGGCCTGGGCCAGGTCGTTTTCAAAAATTATTTCCTTCTGGGGTTTCTGGCAGAAAACACATTCTTTCAAGGTAATTTCCCTCCCGATTCCTTTTGTTTCAATTAAAAATTTGTGTTACTATGGTATAAAGAATTCGCTTGACATTAGAAAAATCCTGGGAAAGGAGCATTTCTTTTGGCCAAAATAATGAGGGCTGTAGAGATGGAAAAGTGCATCGGATGTTATTC
>SL_8KL_010_SEDDRAFT_10004124_pt1 | contig 11799 bp, 8 predicted proteins | sample SodLakKL_010_SED_4_FD_11160 | JGI IMG/M metagenome (IMG submission 11160) | reverse complement strand
AGGACCATACTCTGCTTCTGCAGTTCTTCCCGCAGTCTTTCCACCTCGGCCCTTTCTTCCTCCAGGTCATCACGCATCTCCTCGAACCGCAGGGTCAGCTGTCCCAGGGCCTGCTTGCCCGGTTCCGATGACTCCAGGATGCGCTGCACTTCCACTATGCCGATTTTGTTTTCCGCCAGGGCCATACTCGGAACCAGCAGGCAGATAATCAGTAAAAGAACTGTTTTTTTCATTTTATATCACTCCTTGGATCTTTTTGTTTAAAATTCATGCCCCATGGAGAACTCGATCTGGCTGCGGCTGCTGTCCTCCAGATCGTCCAGGGCATAACCGTATTCAACCCGGATGGGGCCCATGGGAGAATACCAGCGCACCCCGGCCCCGATACTCTTGTACAAGTCGAAATCCACGCTTTCCCCTTTATCCCAGACATTGCCGGCATCGAAAAAGACCAGGCCCATGAGGCCGATCTCTTCGTTCAAGGGATGCAGCAGCTCAAAATTGGTGAAGAAGTGCTTGTCGCCGCCCTTGACTTCCCCGTCGTCGAACCTCGGGGCCAGCTTGCGCGCCGCATAGCCGCGCACGCTGTTGATCCCGCCCAGGCGGAAGAGTTCAAAGTTGGGGATGTCTTCATCCGTGTTGCGCATGACGTAACCGGCCTGTCCTTTCCAGTGGAATATGCTTCTGTTTAAAACTGGTCGATAGTAGTCTGAGCTGGCAATGTACTTGATGAAGTTGTCATCACCCTGCAGAAGACCACCGGCATATTCAACTGAGAGCAGGTTTCTGGTTCCCCTGGAGGGGTTTATGCGCCGGTTGCGGGTGTCGCGAATGGCCGCCACATAGGCACCGCTGGACCAGTTTTCTCCTTCCAGGTCCTTGATGTCCCGGTGGGCATCGTCGTCCACATTGGTGATCTCGTAGTTTTCCAGGCGGTAATTCCAGTGCAGTCTGGTGTATTCCCCGATGGTGTAGGCGAACTTGGCCCTGCCCCCCCGGGTGTCCCGGTCGTAAGTGAAATATTCTTCATCTATCCAGTACAGGTCGGCTCCCATGCCCAGGTTGCTGTCCCGGACCCGGGGGTTCCAGAAATCCAGGTCAAAGCGGGTGGTCCGGGCTCCGAAACTTCCGCTGAAGCTCAATTGGTACCCCTTGCCAAAGAGGTTTCTCTGCTGGATCATTCCGGTGAAAAACACCCGGTCATAAGATGAGTAGCCTGCCCCGGCGGAAAGCATGCCGGTGGGCTTTTCCTCCACCTGGGTTACCAGGTCCAGCACGTTGTCGTCTTCAGTGGGTACAGGCTGAATATCCACCTGCTCAAAATAGTCCAGGCGCTGCAGTCTTTCCGTGGATCTTCGAAGGTCGCTGCCCCGGAAAAGATCTCCGTCGGTGAGGCGCATTTCCCTGCGGATGACGTTATCCCTGGTCCTGGTATTGCCCTCGATGAGTACCCGACCGATGTAGATCTTCTCGCCCTTGCTCAGGTTGTAGATGACATCGACCTTTTTTTCATCCTCGTCCACCTGCATGTTCACATCGGCTTCGGCAAAGGCATAGCCGTAGTCGGTGTAAAAATCGGCCAGGTTCTGGGTATCTTTTTGCATGGAAGAGCGGCTGAAGTACTCGCCTTCTTCTCCCAGGTCGTCCAGGATGGTCAGCTTTTTCAGTTCATCTTCGCTTACCAGGAGGTCCCCCTGGAATGATACCTCACCCATTTTGTAGCGGTGGCCTTCCTCCACGTGGAAGGTCAGGTAGATGCCGTCCTCTTCGTAGTCCACGTCCGGCTGTCCCACCCGGGCATCAATATATCCCTTGTCCGCGTAGAAGGCTTCAAGGGCGGCCACATCCCGGTCCAGAAGCTCTTCTCTTAAAACTCCTCTGCCGGTAAGCCAGGAAAAGATGCCGCGTCTTTTAAGCTCCATTTCCCCGCGCAGGGTGCGCTCGCTTATTTCCTCCGCCCCACGGATCTCGATGCCGCGGATGAACAGGCGGTTGCCCTCGTCAATATTGATGTTCAGGTTGGCTTCACGCTCGTCGATTTCACTAATGCTGTAATCAACTGTGGCGTTGTAATATCCCTTGCCCCGGTACAACTCCCGGATCCTGCCCAGGTCTTCACTGATGATCTGGGGGTTTACCACCGATCCTGTTCTGGTGGTGAGCACTTCCCGGACATCGCTTTCGCTGATATCATCGGCTCCGGATATGTTGATATTTTGAATCAGGGGCTTTTCCTCCACCACGATGGTGACTTCCTTACCCTGGGGTGTGTCCTCGACATGGAACTGCACGTCGTCGAAATATCCCAGGTCGAAGATATTGCGCAGTTCCCGGTTTAGTTTTTCCGGGTCATACATGTCCCCTTCCTGGACCTGGAGGCGAAGCAGGACCACGTCCGGATCCAGGATATCAACGCCTTCAATGTCGATGGAGGCGATGCGCTCCTCGCGGAGCATTTCCTGATAAACCTTTTCCGCCAGTTCCTCCACTGCCGGCAGGATGTTTATCACGCCTTCCTTGACTATGTAAAAAGGCACGGTTTCCCTTTCACCATAGCCGTCCACAAGTCTTGCATCCAGGCTTATGTATTCGTCCACTGCATTGAAGGTGCCATAGAGGGCAAAGCGGCCGTCTCCCAGAAGGGCCAGTCTCCGGGCCTTCTCTACGTCCAGATAGCTTACTTCTTCCCGTGTGATAAGGGTCTGCCCCAGTTCCGGCTCAACAACATCCAGGCCCTTGTCCCGCAGGGAACTGGTAAGCATGGAAGGCAGACCGGTCTGTAAATATTCAAGCTCTTCAGGGGCGTTTATTTCAAAGGGCAGAACCAGTATCTGCTTTTGTCCGGCATGTGAGGTGCCGGCAGCCAGCATCAGAAGAAAAAAGGGCAGAAAGACAAGTACCCGTTGCAACAGTGAGTTATTGATTAAGGACATACATGCCACCTGATTTTAGTTCGTAATTTATATTCATGCGCGAAGCCAGGTCCAGATTGTGGGTCACCACCACTAAGGTCATGCCCAGTTCACGGTTTAAATGCAGAAGCAGATCCCCCACTTCCCGTCCTTTGGCCTCGTCCAGGTTGCCTGTGGGTTCATCCGCCAGGAGCACTCCAGGCCGGGGCAGAATAGCCCTGGCGATTGCCGCACGCTGGCTTTCTCCACCGGACAGTGTGGTAACGCTCTGGCCGGCCTTGTGCTTCAGCCCTACCTGGTCTAAGGCCTCAAGGGCGGCCTCATGGGCCTTTTTTCTGTTGATGCCGTTTATTACGGCAGGCATGGCCACGTTTTCCAGGGTGTTGAACTCGGGGAGCAAATGGTGAAACTGGAAAATGAACCCCATCTCTGTTCTTCGCAGTGCGGCCTTTTGTACAGGAGTAAGAGTGGACAGATCCTGTCCGTTGAAAAAGACCTTTCCTTCAGTGGGGTCGTCCAGGGTGCCCAGAATGTGCAGCAGAGTACTCTTGCCGCATCCCGAGGCTCCCTGGACCGCCACGGTCTCTTTTTTCTCGATGCACAGATCCACCCTGTCCAGGACAGTGATGGTTTCCGGGCCGGAAGTGAAAGACTTGCTCAGATTTTCCAGTTTGTAAAGGGGTTCATTCATGCCTAAGAGCCTCGGAGGGGTTGAGCCCCGATGCTTTGCGGGCCGGATATATGGTGGCCAGAAAGCAAAGGACCATGGCGGCTACAGCTATTATTATCAGGTCTGAAGTGTGTAAGAGCACCGGCAGGTACTCCATGAAATAGACATCCGCCGGCAAACGGATAAACTTGTAGTTCTCAAGAATATAGCAGCCTCCCAGGCCCACTGCAAAGCCCAGAGCGGTGCCAAGCCCCCCTATCATCAGTCCCAGCAGGACGAATATATTGCGGATCATCCGCCTGGTGGTGCCCATGGACATGAGTATGGCTATATCCCGGGTCTTTTCCATGACCAGCATAACCAGGGCGGTGATGATACTGAAGGAACCCACCAGGATAATCATGGCCAGGATAATGCCCATGGCGATTTTTTCCAGTTCCAGTGCGGCAAATAGATTTTCATTCATCTCCTTCCAGTTGCGCACGTAGTAGGGGTACCCCCCCAGTTTTTCAGACACCCTCTCGGACAGCTCCCGGGCGCGGTCAGCGTCGTGGACCCGCAGCTCCATGCCGGAAACCACGTCGCGGGTAAATCCCATGAGTTCCTGGGCGTCATTGATTGTGGTGTAGGCAAAAGAGGTGTCGTACTCATACATGCCTGTCCTGAAGACGCCCCGGACATCAAATGTGGTTATGCTGGGCGTGAAACCGGCTGAAGTGCCTTCCCCGGAAGGGGCCATGACATTCACTGTGTCCCCTGTGCCTGCACGGAGATTGGCGGCAAGTTCCTGTCCGATAATCAGGCCGGGGAAGTCCTTTTCTATCTCCAGGTCCAGAACGCCACCCTGGACCATTTCCTGGTCCAGCCCCAGAACTTGTTTTGCGCCCTGGGGGTCTATACCTCTCAGCACCACCCCCTTAACCCCCGAGGGGGTGCTGAGCATGACTTCGGAATAAATGAAAGGGGTTGCGCCCCTGACCCCGGCTATTTCTTCCAGGTCTCCGGCCATATCCTGGTAATCGGCTATGGTGCCGGTGTGGCTGCCCACTACAATATGAGCGTTCAGACCCAGGATCTTGTCCCGCAGGTTCTCGCTGAAACCGTTCATGACCCCCAGGACAATAATGAGAGCTGCAACACCCAGGGCCACACCCAAAACGGACAAGAGAGAAATGACCGATATAAAGGCCTGCTGCCTCTTGGCCCGGAGATAGCGCAAAGCCACTAAAAATTCNAAACGCATCAGGANGTACCNGCCTCTGGGCGNAGAAGCGGAAAGAGAATNACNTCCCGGATTGAAGCNGAATNNGTGAANAGCATGACCAGGCGGTCNATCCCNATGCCTTCCCCGCCNGCCGGGGGCATGCCGTATTCCAGGGCCCGGATGTAGTCCTCGTCCATGTAATGGGCCTCCACGTCACCGGCCTCCTTNTCCTGCACCTGCTCCTGGAACCGGCNTTTCTGATCCTGGGGATCATTNAGCTCAGANAAGGCGTTGGCTATTTCCCGGCCGGCGATAAANAGCTCGAAACGATCCGTAATGGCGGGGTCCTTATCGTTTCTCCTGGAAAGAGGAGAAATCTCTGTGGGATAATGATATATAAAATGAGGCTGCTGCAACCTGGGTTCCACCAGAAGGTCAAAAAGCTTGGCCTGCACCTTGGCCTGTTTTTCTCCCGGGACCACATTTTCACCGAGGCGTTTCACCAGGGCTTTTGCCTTTTCCGGATCCTGGTAATCCTCCGGAGCCAGCCCCCCGATCTCTTCCAGGGACTTGAAAAAAGGTATTCTGGTCCAGGGAGGAGTAAAATCAATGGTGTTGCCCTGGTAGGTAATCTGTGTGCCGCCGGTCATGTGCCTGCACAGCCCGCTTATCATTTCTTCGGTAAAATCCATGAGGTCCCAGTAATCCACGTATGCCCGGTAAAATTCAAGCATGGTGAATTCCGGGTTGTGCTGGGTGGAGATGCCTTCATTTCTGAAATTGCGGTTTATCTCGTAAACTTTTTCAAAGCCACCCACGAGCAGTCTTTTAAGATAAAGTTCAGGTGCAACCCGGAGGTAGAGCTTCATGTCCAAAGCATTGTGGTGGGTGTTGAATGGCCTTGCTGTAGCTCCCCCGGGAATGGCCTGCATCATGGGGGTTTCCACCTCGATGAAGTCCCTGGCATCGAGAAAATCCCTGATATACCTTATGATGCGGTTTCTGGCCAGAAAAATCTGTTTGGAGGAAGGGTTGACAATAAGATCCACATACCTCTGGCGATAGCGGGTCTCGACGTCCTTAAGACCGTGGTACTTCTCGGGCAGGGGGCGTACAGCCTTGGTTAAAAGCTGGATTTCTTCCGCCTTGATGGTCAATTCGCCGGTCCTGGTGCGGAACAGTGCACCGTGGACTCCGATTATATCGCCAACATCAAGCTTCTTGAAGACCTTGAATTCATTTTCGCCCAGCATGTCCCTCTGGACAAAGATCTGTATCCGGTCGCTGTGGTCCAGGATGTGAGCAAAAATGACCTTGCCGAAGGAGCGCAGGGCCATGATCCTGCCTGCTACCCTGTAACAGCGTGTATCAGCTTCAAGCTCTGCGGCATCAAGGCTTCCCGCCTCCTGAAGGATGCGGCTTATGTCCGTGTCCTTGCGAAAGCTGTTGGAAAAGAGTTCTACCTGCTGTTCCTGCAGGTCCTTTATTTTCTGCCTGCGGTTTTTCAGAAGCTGGCTTTCGCTTTGATCAGGTGTGTTTTCAGGTGTCTGACTGTTTTTTTTCATGTGCTTGTATTTGGTTGCGGCTGGTCCTTCCAGGGGCCTGCTCAAAAGATTTTGGACCGGAGCTCAAGTCCAGGAGCAGAGCTCCAATCCAGATGTAAACTTTATAATTTATTTTAAAATAATGGTTCCGTCAAGAAACACGCACTCTCCGCGAGCTGAAAAAAGTCTGCTGCGGGTAGTTTTTAAAGGCGCTAAAGCAGCATGCAACTAAATGCATTGTTGTTGCTGTCGGGGGGCTGACTGCTTGATTGCTCCGTTCGGATATGCCCCTGGCCATGCATTGTTCTCCCGCCCCCTTTTTGTTGCGGCATTCACGGAAGTGCAGTGATGCATCAATATGGAATCACTCTGAAATACTGGGGGCAGGGTCGACAGAAAATGCTTGACAGACGATTGACATATGATAGTTGATTTAAGTGATCAGATGTAGACTAAAGTGGTGTTACCTTTAACCGCAGGTTTTTTATGGAAAAAATTGTTATTAACAACGTGGTCAAGATTTTCGGAGATCACCCGAAAAAAGCCCTGGAGCTTCTGCGCCAGGGTGAGCCCATTTCCCAGATCCTGGACAAGACCGGCAACGTGGTAGGGGTGGCTGATGTCTCCTTTACCGTGAACGAAGGGGAGATCGTTGTGGTCATGGGGCTCTCCGGCAGCGGCAAGTCCACCCTGGTGCGCTGCATCAACCGTCTTTTCGAGCCCACGGCCGGAGAGATATATGTAGACGGGCAGGATGTCTGCAAGCTGGACACCAAGGAGTTGCGGGATTTTCGCAGGCGCAAGTTCGGCATGGTTTTTCAGAACTTTGCTCTTTTCCCGCATCGGTCCGTGATCAATAACGTTGAGTTCGGCCTGGAAGTGCAGGGAGCAGACAAGGGAGAAATGAGGCAGAAGGCTGAAACTGCTCTGGAAATGGTCGGGCTCAAGGGCTGGGGAGACAAATATCCCAGTGAACTTTCCGGGGGTATGCAGCAAAGGGTCGGTCTGGCCAGGGCTCTGGCCCTGGACCCGGATATCCTGCTCATGGACGAGGCCTTCAGTGCTCTGGACCCCCTTATCCGCAGGGATATGCAGGACGAACTCATCAACCTGCAGCAGAAAATGCAGAAGACTATTGTCTTTATCAGCCACGACCTGGATGAGGCCCTCAAAATCGGGGATCGCCTGGTGATATTAAAGGATGGGGCAGTGGTCCAGATAGGCACCCCGGAAGAGATTCTGACCAGACCGGCCACGGAGTATGTACGTAAATTCGTGGAAGAGGTGGATATCACCAAGGTTCTCACTGCTGAGTCGGTTATGAAAAAGTGCGAGGATGTGGCCTACCTGGGATCAGACGGCCCCAATGCAGCCATGCGCAAAATGAAAAAGAACGCCATTGCCTCGCTTTTTGTTTTGAATAAAGACCGCACTCTGGCCGGCATTGTTTTCGCCGGCGAGGTGCGCAGGCTGGTGGATGAGGGAGAAAGCGATCTGGAAAAAGCTATGCACAAAGATATAAAGATGGTCAGCCGGGATACCCCGGCCCAGGAACTTTTTCCCATTATGCAGGACATGTCCTACCCCGTGGCAGTTGTGGACGATGAAAACAAGCTTCTGGGGATCATAGTCAAGGGCCTGCTCTTTTCCGCCATTGCCGAACGGGGAGGTGACGTATGAGTTTTGAATTGCCGAGGATTCCTCTGGGCGATGGCATAGAAGCTGCCCTTGACTTCCTGGTTGATCATCTGGCCCTGGCCACGAGGGCTTTTTCTGCAGTGGCTGACCAGGGTCTGCGTTTCATCGAAACATCGCTTNTGGGCGTACATCCTGTGATAGTAATTGTCATTGTTACAGCTCTCGTTTTTTTCATGACCAGAAAGCGTGGGGTGACCGTCTTTACATTCCTGGGTCTTGGACTTATATGGAATATGGGTTTATGGACAGCCACCGCCAGTACTTTGAGCCTGGTGGTGGTGGCTACCCTGATCGCCATTGCCATAGGCATCCCCTTGGGGATCATTGCCGGACTAAGTGACTGGGTTTATCGAATTGTCCGGCCCATACTTGATTTTATGCAGACGCTGCCGGCTTTTGTTTACCTTATCCCGGCCATCCCTTTTTTCGGGCTGGGCAAAGTGGCCGCTATTTTTGCCACTGTGGTCTTTTCCATGCCGCCGGCCATCAGGTTCACCAACCTGGGCATCAGGCAGGTACCCAAGGAGCTCACCGAGTGTGCAGATGCCTTTGGTGCCGACCGCTGGCAGAAGCTGTTCAAGATCCAGCTGCCCCTGGCCAAGACAACTATTATGGGGGGAGTCAACCAGACTGTGATGCTGGCTCTGTCAATGGTGGTTATCGCGGCCATGATCGGGGCCGGCGGGCTCGGTGGCGAAGTATGGCGGGCCATTCAACGCCTGCAGCCTGGTGCCGGATTTGAGGCGGGTATCGGAATTGTAATTCTGGCAATTATATTAGACAGGTTGTTGCAAAGCCTGGCTTCTAAAGATTAATCTTCATGATACTTTGGAGGTCCGGTCAAATAAAATGAGGGCTGTGAAATTGAATGGCCGGGTTTAAGCATACTGGTCCCATAGCCCTTCAACCCTTAAAAGAATGTAAGGAGGTTTACAATGATTAAAAAAGGTTTGGCAGTATTATCTGTGCTGGCGTTGCTTATGGGTTTTGCTTCCAGTAATGCCGGGGCCCAGGACAGGCTGACCCTGGCTTACGTGGAATGGGACTGCGCAGTGGCCAGCACTGATGTAGCTAAAGCGGTTCTCCAGGAGGAACTCGGGTACAATGTCGAGAGCATGTCCGTCAGCGCAGCCGCCATGTGGCAGGGCGTAGCCTCGGGAGATGTGGATGCCCATGTGGCTGCATGGCTGCCTGTTACCCACGGCGATTATATGGATGCCACAGAGGGACAGCTTGAAGACCTTGGGAAGCTTACAGATGGTGCAAAGATCGGTCTTGTTGTACCTGAGTACGTAGACATTGACAGCATTGAAGATCTTAATGACTATGCTGATGAATTTAATGGCAGGATTACAGGGATTGACCCCGGAGCGGGCATCATGTCCAGGACTGAAGAGGCCCTGGATGAATACGGACTTACTGAATTCGAACTGCAGGAAGGAAGCGACGCTACCATGAGTGCCGCCCTGAGAGACGCCACCCGCCGCGATGAGTGGATTGTTGTGACCGGATGGTCTCCTCACTGGAAATTTGGACGCTGGGATCTCAAGTATCTTGAAGACCCCAAAGAGGTATACGGTGAAGCCGAGCATATCAGCAAAATGGCCCGCCAAGGCCTTGCCGACGATGCTCCCGAAGCATACGAGTTCCTCAAGAACTTTTCCTGGACCCAGGAAGAGATGGCTGTGCTCATGGAATGGAACGAAGACGGCGGTGATTCCTATGAAAACGCCGTACGCTTCATTGAGGAGCATCCTGATCTTGTAGACCAGTGGCTGGGAAGATAAAAAAACCTTGACGTGTCATTTCATTTGAGTTAATCATATGTCTTTGCAGGGCGAAATAAAGCCCTGCAAAGACATATTTTTTCCAAGACAAATTTTTCTCAATGTTCCCCGGCAGCTCAATTACGCCTCCGGCGTAACAGAGCGGGTGGCTGTAATCACGCTGGGGCGTGATTGGCGGTTCAAAAATAAGATTACTCTCTATGTTCCCCGGTAGCTCAATTACGCCTCTGGCGTAACAGAGCGGGTGGCTGTAATCACGCTGGGGCGTGATTGGCGGTTCAAAAATAAGATTACTCTCTATGTTCCCCGGTAGCTCAATCGGCAGAGCGGGTGGCTGTTAACCACTAGGTTGGCGGTTCAAGTCCGTCCCGGGGAGCCAATTTTCAAGGCCTCTGGAGCAATTCAGAGGCCTTTATTTTGGATTTTAGCAAATGTTTTGCTGTTTTTCGTTAGGTGGCTGTTAATCACGCCTGTGGCGTGATTGGCGGCCTGTCACGCCGGAGGCGTGATTCAAGTCCGTCCCGGGGAGCCAATTTTCAAGGCCTCTGGAGCAATTCAGGGGCCTTTTTTTATTCCCATGCCATATTTTGTCTACATCCTTCAAAGCAGCAGTACCGGCCGTTACTACTGTGGCCAGACTGACGACCTGACCAAACGCCTGGCCCAGCATAATGATCCATCCCAGATGCTTACGCTGACGACAAAAAGGCACCGTGGTCCATGGGATCTGATATGGAGCCAGGAGCTCGAAACCCGCCAGGAAGCACTACGCTTGGAGCGCAGGATAAAGAAGCGTGGCATAGGACGGTACTTGGCAGATACTGGTAAGAGCCAGTTTCAGCACAGGGCTGATTAATCACGCCTGTGGCGTGACTGGCGGCCTGTCACGCTGGAGGCGTGATTCAAGTCCGTCCCGGGGAGCCAATTTTCAAAGGGGCTGAACTTCGATATAAGTTCAGCCCCTTTTTTATTGTCTGGCGGTCCAGTTATTGAGATACGGTTATATTACCTGAAGCCGGCAGGAAAGTGCCTGAGCCATGAGGCACAGGTTCAAATGTGTCTTTTACTGTCCATTTTTTGTAGAACCACCAGGTTTTGCAGGTATTTTGAAAGCTTGTGCAGCAGCCTATAAGCATATATAAACAAGTGCAGTCTTTTCAGGTAAAGCAAAGGAAGTGATGAGCTGACCTGATGCTTTTGACGGGCGAACACTCAAAACAGAGATTCAAAATGGGATAAATTATGGCAGAAAAGGACTCAGTTAAAGAATATGATGTGATAATCGTGGGATGTGGTCCGGCTGGACTCTTTGCTGCTTATTATCTGGGCGAGCATACGGACCTCAATGTCTTGGTCCTTGAAAAGGGCAAGTCTTCCCGGAAAAGGCTCTGTCCAATAAATGGGGAAAAGGAGTGCATGCGCTGCAGGCCCTGCAATATAATGTCCGGTGTTGGTGGAGCAGGCCTTTTTTCCGACGGCAAGCTCAATTACATCCACAAGCTGGGCAAGACGGATCTGACCCAGTTTATGCCTGTTTCAAAAGCCAGTGAGCTCATCCGCGACACTGAAGAGATTTACAACCGTTTCAACATGGATGGAAAAGTTTACCCCACGGACTGGGAAAAAGCCAGAAAAATCCGCAAAGATGCTCTGAAAAACGGCATTGACCTTTTGCTCATCCGGCAAAAGCACCTGGGAAGCGACAAGCTGCCCGGACATATTTCCGCTATGGCTGAATACGTCCGGGGCAAGGGTGTAAACATCCATACCTCTGAAGAGGTCAAAGATATTCTGGTGGAGCAGGGGCGGGTGCAGGGAGTGGCAACCAGCCGCAGAGAGTACAGGGCCCCAAGCGTGATCCTGGCTCCGGGCAGGGTAGGAGCGGAGTGGATGGGGGATCTGGCCCGGCGGCACGGTCTGAATATATCTCAAAGAGGTATCGAGGTGGGAGTGCGGGTGGAAGTAAGCCGGGATATCATGAGCG
>SL_8KL_010_SEDDRAFT_10004121_pt1 | contig 11805 bp, 16 predicted proteins | sample SodLakKL_010_SED_4_FD_11160 | JGI IMG/M metagenome (IMG submission 11160) | reverse complement strand
AGATGTTCGATGGTAAATCTTGGGCTTGTTTCAAAGAACAAAAATTTTGCCCTTCTATGGGCATCTCATCTGACTTCCAGTTTTGGTGACGGCCTGCGCAGAGTCGCTCTACCTTGGTTAGTCTATATTTTGACTGGCTCTCCTCTCCAATTGGGCATCTCATTCGCTTTGAGTTCTATCCCAACGATTTTGGGTTCTCCTTTCACGGGGTATTACGTGGATAAGATATCGAGAAAGAAGATCCTGTTTTTGTCTTGTGTTTTGAATGGTATAGTGATAATGTTGATTCCTGTTTCTGAAGTTATAGGTTTTCTCAATATATATCTTGTATATCTAGTAATGATATTGCTTTCGATCGCGGGTAGTTTCTTCTACGAAACTAGATTTTCAGTGATTCCAGATCTCGTTGGAGAAGAAGAGCTTGACCAGGCTAATTCCTTCCTCTACGCAAATAAAGCATTAATATCCCTGTTTTCTGTCGCACTTGCCGGTATCCTGATCGAGTTCATAGGGATAAGATTTGCTTTCATGGTCGACTCTATCACTTTCTTCGCTGCAGGAGGTGTTATCTCGCTCGCGACTATACCTTACAAAGAAAAAGAACTCCCGAAGAAGTTGACAGGAAAAATTGGTGATATATTTAGAGAGAACAAGACAGCGCTAAAAGAGATTAGACATACGATTGTAGGCAAAATCGTTTTGATAGGTTTTCCTTTGAACATGGCCTCAGTACCTTTCATACTTGTTTTTACGCATATAGCACATGAAATTTTTGGTATCGCGATAGTTCTCTCCGCACTTTTAGTGGCGGAAAGTTCAGGCAGATTATTAGGGAATTATGCAGTGAACAAATTAACTTGGAATAAGGTCACCAAATGTTGGATGGGCATCTTGATCATGGCGGTTTTCGCTCTCACAATTGGTGGAATGGGATTACTTCTAGAGGATCTTATACCTTTATATACCGCTCCAATTCTTTTTGGGTTAGCTCTTCTAGTATTTTTGATGTATATAGGACAACCTATAATGAACGTGGCTAGTGATAGCATAGTTCAGATTGCTGCTCCCGACAAGCATAGAGGTAAGACATTATCTCTTTCTGATGGCTTACTCAACATTCCGTTTCCATTCGCCTATCTTTTAGGTGGTTTTCTTTTGGCCAGGTATAATCCTTTTACTGTAGTTCTCTTTTTTGGATCGATTTTATTATTGACTGGAATATCAGCAAGGATACTCTATATATCTGCTGAAATATCTAAATGATTAGGTTTTCTATACGGTAGGAGGTATCGGGAAATTTATTTATCTTGACATCGATTTACCATCGGCGTGAAATCATGCTCGATGATATTGAGAAGATGAATGAATTAGATTCAAACGATATGCTGAAGATATTGGAAAATTTCCCAGAACAGATCGAAGATGTAGTGGAGAAATCTGAGATCAATCTTTTACCCTTCCAACCGGATAATATCGTGGTTACAGGTATGGGTGGATCGGCAATAGTGGGAGATACCTTGAAGAGTTTTCTTGCCAACAGGATCCAGGTTCCCATATATGTTAACCGAGATTATACACTTCCTTCTTTTGTAGGCGAAGATACGCTTCTCGTAGTTGTTTCATATTCTGGTAACACTGAAGAAACATTGAATGCGGCAAGAGAAGGTTTGAAAAGAGATGCTAAAGTTGTCGCTATAAGCTCCAATGGCGAGTTAGAAAAGATGTGCAAAGAGGAGAGATTTGTTTTTCTCAAAGCACCTACAGGATACCCTCCCAGGGCAGCTTTTGCATTTTTGTTCGTACCCGTGCTTCAGTTACTATCTGAATTGTTGATATATGATTCTGAAGTGGATATTTTGGACACGATTTCAAGGCTGAAAGAACTCAGAAACAGGATAAAAGTCGATGTCGATACAGAAAAAAACGAGGCGAAGAAGTTGGCTAAACGTATCCACGGTAAAATTCCTATAGTTTACGGTCACTCGATCTATAATGCGGTGGCGAACAGATGGCACACTCAATTCAATGAAAATTCCGAAATACTCTCATGGTATGGGGCCTTCCCAGAGATGAATCACAATGAAATAGTCGGATGGAAAGGCGGAGAAAATGTTGAGGAATTTATCCCTATATTTTTGAGAGATGAGAAAGAACCGGATAAGATAAATCAACGTATCGAACTGACTAAAGAACTTGTTTTTGAGGAAGAGGTCGAAGACATAATAGAAGTTTGGACAGATGCCGATACGCAGTTGGCTAGAATTCTTTATCTAGTTTATCTAGGTGATTACGTCAGCATCTATCTTGCTCTATTGAGAGGAAAAGATCCCTCTCCAGTAGCTATAATAGATGAGTTGAAAGAGAACCTGTAGGTCAGTCGAACTTACCGTCTCCTACGTGGTGTAAATTCTTCACCACTTTACCCCCATCAGATTCTATCATCTCTTTTCCGTGGGTAAGAGCCCTTCCAACCGCTAAAGGTTTTTTATGTTCAACTTCTCTCACCCAAACCATGTCTCCTTCACTTATGTTTTCGTCAGCGTCGACTATACCGGGAGCCATTATATCCGCTCCGTTGTAGACGAACTCAACAGCACCCATATCGACGGTCACGAAATTTTTTGTGGCGTTCATAGTTAAGAGACCTTTGATAGTCGGAAATATTTCTCCATTAAAGAAAGTAGCTACCAACTTGCTGTCCATTATAACGACTTCGCCCTCCTCAGTATCTGCGATATCTACCGCTTCTTCTGGATCAAACAAAGAATCTCCGAGCTTATTTCTCAGTTCTTCCGAATACTTTTTGACTTCTTTATCCTTCAGGCGGTGTTGATTTTTCAGCTCCATCAAAACACGATAAAAAAGTGTGTATAAATTATTTAGCCCTTCAAACAGAAAGATTTTCATCAGAAAATTCTCCAGGCGTGCTTTTGGTAAAGATGCCCTAAAAGATGGACCAAGGCGGTCACTACAATCCAAAGCAAGAGTAAAAGACCGAAAGTTTCGTAAATACCTCTTCCTTCGATTCCCGGAATGAATTTTCTGCCTTCTAGAAGTAAAACGAGAGCTAGAGAACCATAGGCTCGAGCTCCAAATGCAGGAAATAAAGGTTTAATCTTAAGTTTCATAACTACCGCTCCCAAAACGAGGTAAATTATCAGTCCTGTAAGCAGTAGATATGATATCTTTATAGAGGCTAGCAGTAAGAGGAGAGAGAGTAGGTTGTAGAAGACGGTAGATCTGCTCACATAGTGTTTCTCCACCACTATTCCAAAGGTCAATATGACTATGACTCCTCCAACTGCAGCTTGAAAGGAATTCAAGAGAGGCATATTTCAACATCTGTAAGAGAATTCTCATATTTAAAATCTCTAAATGTAGAACGGGTAAAAAGCGCTAACTTTTAGTACACCTAATCCAAATGCCCTCCTGAAAGTGTAGCGGCACATGAAAGTCGATGATCTTGAGATACCGGAAGAAGCTAAATCTTTGATAACTTCGGATGGAATAAAAGAACTCTATCCACCACAAGAAGAGGGGGTAGAAGATGTTTTGTCGGGAAACAACTGTGTTTTTGCCTACCCTACAGCTAGTGGAAAATCACTTCTGGCTTATCTGGGTATAATAAAGCGAGTATTAGAAGACGGTGGTAAGGCTCTCTATATAGTGCCGTTGAGAGCTCTTGCATCTGAAAAGTTAGACGATCTGAGAAAATTCGAGGAGTTAGGAATAAACGTCGGTATCTCTATGGGGAACTATGATAATCCAGATCCGAATTTACGTGATTTTGATGTGATCATCGCTACCTCTGAGAAGGCGGATTCTCTTTTGAGGCATAACGTAGAATGGCTGTCGCAATTGAACTGTGTGATAGCGGACGAAGTTCACCTGGTAAATGATAGAGAACGAGGCGCTACGCTGGAAGTCACATTATCTAAGCTAAAGCAAGCTAATCCAGATGCCCAGATAATAGCTCTTTCTGCAACCATCAGGAATTCAGACATGATCGCTGATTGGTTAGACGCTGAACATCATAAAAGCGACTGGAGACCTGTAGAGTTAAAGAAAGGTGTTTTCCACAAAAACAAGGTCAAATACGCCGACGGCGGAGAGGAGGAACTTGAACCAAAAAGTGGTGCAGTAGAAACTTTGGCCGTTCCGACTATAGAAGAAGGAGACCAATGTCTAGTTTTTGTGAGAAGTAGAAAATCTACACGCTCCGTCAGTAAAGACATGACTTCTACCGTACAAGAACATCTTGACGAAAACGAGAAAGAGAGACTGGAAAAAGTTGCTGACGAGATCGAAAGTAGGAGTAACACCTCGGTTGGTAAGAACCTGGCTGAAATGGTGAGAAAGGGAACGGCATTCCATAATGCAGGGCTAGATAACTTTCAAAGAAAAAGAGTGGAGGAAGCCTTTAGAAACAGGTTGATCAAGCTCATAACTGCCACACCTACTTTGGCCGCTGGCATAAACATGCCTGCTAGAAAAGTCATAGTTAGAGACTGCAAGAGATACGATGCCCTGTTAGGTTATAACGCCCCTATTCCAGTCATGGAGATACAGCAGATGCTCGGAAGAGCCGGAAGACCGGGATATGATGATCTTGGGGAAGCGATCTTGGTCGCGAAAAAGCGTAGACAGGTAGATGAACTATACGAGGAATATCTTCTCGGTCAAAGCGAAGCTATAGTTTCAAGGATGGCAACCGAACCTGCCTTGCGAACTCACTTGCTTTCACTCATAGCCACTGAGCACTGCGTTCTTGAAGAGGAGATATATGATTTCATGGAGCAGACTTTCTATTCCCAGCAGAGTGAGATATGGTCCATCGAGGAGAGAGTGAGAAAAACTTTAGAGATGCTAAAAGAGGAAGGATTGATCCGAGAAGAAGATTGTTTAGAAGCTACGAGATTCGGTAAGAGAGTTTCGGATCTGTACATAGATCCTCAGTCAGCGGTCAAGATAAGAGAGGCTGTGAAGAGCGGAAAGATGGGTTTAGATGTTTCTTATCTTCATACGATATGTTATACTCCAGACATGTATAATCTCTTCGCATCTAAGACAGAATTGCGGAAATATAAAAGGAAGGCTGAATCCCTCCGTGCTGACCTGTTTTTAGATTTTCCTCATGATAGAGGTGAACTCGAAGAGTATCTGAGGGCTTTCAAAACTGCCTTGCTTCTTCAGGATTGGATCGAAGAGGTACCGGAAGATGAGATCGCCGATAAGTTCGGTATCGGGCCAGGAGACATTTATAATAAAGTTGAGACCGCCCAATGGTTGTTACACGCCGCAGCCGAGATATCAAGGATGTACAATAAACAAAAAGAAGACAAACTTGCTGAACTGACTGAACGAGTGAAAAACGGAATAAAAGAAGATCTTTTTGAGCTAGTCGAATTGGACGGCGTAGGTAGAGTCAGAGCTAGAAGTCTGTATGAGGCAGGTTATGAAAATACTGATGAGGTACGAAAAGCTGGACCTGAAGAACTGTGGGATCTACCGGGGATAGGGAGTACACTAGCCGAGAGGCTCACTGATAAGGAATTATCTGAAACACAAACGAAGAAAGAAGAAAAGAAAAAAAAGGAAATAGAAGAAGCGGGTTCCAGCCAAGCTTCTTTAGCCGATTTTTAACTTTTTATTTTTCGACTTTTTTCCCTAATTTTTTTTCAACGGATTGTATCTTTCCTGTCAGTCTGTTATCTGCACCCTTTCTATCGTCTATTATTATTTTTGTCTCTACCCTATCTGAATATTTTCTCATCTCTTTATGGCAATCACTGATCAGATCCATAACTTCGTCCCAATCCCCTTCTACAACAGTTCCCATAGGAGTCAGCTGGTAATCTAAATCGCTATTATCCACTATATCTATAACTTTAGAAACATACTCGCTCAGACTTACCCCTTTATCTAGAGGTACTATCGAAAATTCTGCTAACATCTCTTATCACCGTTATACTTTATACGGGTAGTGAGTTAAAATAGATTTCGGATTGAAACAGGCAAAAATATTAAAATTCGGTAAACAACTCTCGCAGAGTGATTCGATGTCACGGATAGGTTTGATCGGAGGAACTGCACTCAAAGATTGGGACGAATTCGAGATTAAAGAAACTGAAAAAAAGAACACACCTTGGGGAACCCCCTCTTCACCGCTTTTCAAAGGTAGGTTGGAAGGGGAAGAGATAGTATTGTTGATGAGACACGGTCCAGACCATACAATTCCTCCACACCGAATAAATCACAGAGCTAATTTGTACGTACTGCAGAAAGAGGTGGAGGAGATAATTGGAATATGTTCATCTGGATCTTTAGATGGAGATAAAAAAGTCCCTTCATTATCAATACCTGAAGATTATGTGAACTTTTGGAATCCTATAACCTTTTATAACGAAAAGATCAAACACGTTACACCAGAATTATCAAAGGTTCTCCGCAATCAATTGATCGAAGCTGCTCGCGAATCGAATCATGATAACATAAGTACTGAGGATGTATATGTTCAAACCGAGGGTCCTCGACTGGAGACGAGAGCTGAAGTAAAGATACTTGAGCAGTTCGGAGATCTGGTTGGAATGACTATGGCTTCTGAAGCTACGCTGAGTAAAGAATCCGCTTTGAAGTATGCCGCGTTGGTTACAATAGATAACTATGCTCATGGGATAAAAGATGAGAAGGTAGAATATGAGGAAATAGTTGACACGGCTAGAGATAATTGGGATAAGGTGAAAGATATACTTATCAGATTCTTGAAAAGGAGATGATATTCATGTCTATCGTTATAAAAAATGCTGAGATCATAGGTAAGGAAGGGAAAAAGGACGTGCTGATTGAAGACACCGAAATTAAGAGGATCGGTCATGTGGAAGAAGCCGAAGAGGTAATCGATGCCGAAGGCAAATATCTGTCTCCTGGATTTTTCAACACACATACTCACGCTGCTATGAGTCTGTTTAGAGGAGTTGCGGATGATAGGGAATTCTGGGATGCTTGGCCCAATATAGTCTGGCCTTTAGAAGAAAATCTCACCGAGGAGGACGTTTACTGGGGTACTAAATTGGCGTGTATTGAGATGATAAAAACTGGAACGGTAGCTTTTAACGATATGTACTTTTTCATGGAATCGGCTTTGGATGCGGTAGAAGAGATGGGGATGAAAGCAGTTCTGAGTTACGGCTTGATTGATCAGAACGATCCTGAAAAACTAGAGCAGGAGAAAGAAGCTACGAGAAAATTTGTTGACTACGCTGATAAATCGGAACTTGTTGAACCTGCAGTAGGACCGCATTCGGTCTATACCGTCTCGGAAGAAGGTCTTCAATGGTCTGCGGATTTTGCCAATAAAAACGATCTTTTGATCCACACACATCTAGCCGAGACAAAAAAGGAAAGAAACGATTTTGAAGGGGAACACGACATTTCTTTCACTGAATATTTAGATGACTTCGGATTGCTTAGTGAAAGAACTATCGTTGCACACTGCGTCTGGTTGGAGGAAAAGGATCATGAACTACTAGCTGAACGAGGAACAGCTGTCAGTCACAATCCTTCTTCGAATATGAAGTTAGGTGTAGGGAAACCTATGAATTACGCTTCTATGAAAGATCATAGAGTGAAAGTGACCCTAGCTACAGATGGCTGTGTGTCTAACAACAATCTCGACATGTTGGAGGAAGCTAAAACCGCTGCGCTCCAACAGAAGATGTCTGGAGATGCAACTCTGCTCAGTGCAGACGAAGCCTATGAAATGCTGACTAACAAAGGTGCCGAAGCAATGAGCATAGCTTCCGGCAAGATCGAGGAAGGCAGATCGGCGGATCTAATTTTACTAGAGAAAGACGTAAAAGCAACTCCAGACCATGACGCTAAATCCAATCTGATATATTCCATGGGCGGTTCTTCAGTCACTGACGTTATAATTAATGGAGATATAATTATGAAAGATAGAGAAGTTGAGGGTGAAGATAAAATAATAAAAAACGCGAGTGAAAGAGCTAAGGAATTGGTCTCTAAGGTGAAATGATGCTTGAAAAATTGAAAAAATCGGTCAAAGAGTGTCCTGTAGTCGAGATGGATGATTACCATTACTTTATACATCCTCTTTCAGATGGTTTACCTCTCGTTGAACAGGACTTGCTACACGAAGTTGTAAAGGCCGTGGAGGAAAGAGCGGACCTCGAATGCGATTACATACTTACTGCTCAATCTATGGGTTTTCCTTTAGCAGCAGCCTTATCAATGGAGACCGGGCTACCTTACAAGTTTATAAGAAAAAGAAAATACGGATTGGATAACGAGGTCCCAATATCTCAATCCACCGGTTATTCGGAAAGTGAGATGTATCTCAACTTTGTAGAGGAAGGTGATAAAATCTTTCTTATAGATGACGTTTTGAGTACTGGGGGAACTTTAAAAAGTATCATCAAAGCCCTTCAGGACCTCGGTGTTAATATATGTGATGTGATGGTTGTCTTCGAAAAAGTCGGGACGAAAAAAGAATTGGAAGAAGAACTCGGTGTGAATATAAAATCTCTATTGAAAGTGAAAATGGAAGGATCAGAAGTAAAGATCGTTGAGTAAATTTATCCCCCAGTTACCGGCGGCATCACGGCGATCTCGTCTCCGTCTTTGAGGATTTCTTTTTTGTCTGTTCTATCTTTATTTACTGATATGAGTAATTGGTCCTCCATCTCTTTAAGTTCTGGGTATTCTTCGAAGATATTCGCCATTACATCCTCGACCTTACAATCTTTTTTGATCTCCATCTGGATATCTTTTTTTCCTACGATATCCCGGGCACTAGCGAAGAATTTCACCAAGACTTCCGATTTATTAGACATCGTCATCCTATTTTTTCGAGACCTTATATAAACTTTTACTCCCATCATTGGCCTTTAACAATCCAAAATGATTATATGTCTACATTTAATGTAATGTTGATGGATTTCAAAATACAGATCGCGGAACATAGACCAAAGGTCTCCAACAATTTAGAGGAGATACTAGAGGATTTTTTGCTAGATATTGGGTATCTCTCCGGAAGAAAGAGTGATGATGAACTTTATGATAGTCCCGCATTTAGATTATGGATCGACTGCTTTCTAGAAAAACCAGAAAAATTTAGAACTATGGACGAACTAGCTGTGATTTTAGATACGACCAAGCCAACCGTTTACAGACATCTCAACAAATTGAAGGGATTAGAGTTAATAGAGGAAAAAGAACTGACGATAGAGGATGACGGAGAAGTCACTAAGAAAGGATACAGGCTTCGTCAGGGCGATCTATTGAAAGCTTGGCATATAACTGAATTGACCATCGAATCGAACATTAAGCGTTATAAAGAGACCATAGAAAGGATCAATTCTTTATCTTCTGGGGAAAAGATGATCACGGGTCATACCTGCCCGAACTGTGGTGAAGAGATTAAGAAGATAAAAGAAACTAAAGAAGGTGATTAAAGATGCCGAAAAATATGAAAGATCAACTCACGGAAGGATCACATTACAAAGTAAGATCCTTCACAGCAAAAGAGGAAGTCCTTACGAGCAGAGGATATTTTGAGGGTTACATACAGATAGGAAATCATCACGCTATCAAGATAGAGTTAGACGAATCTCATGATGAGGAAGGAACCATCAGGATAATACCTTACCACACTATCGCGCATATAGATATATTGGAACAAGTAGAGCCTTCAAAAGAGGAGAAAGATGATAAAAATACTTATTTCGGGTGATAAAAGATGCCGATAGAAATGGATGCGGATAGTATCGAGGCGAAGATAGTAAAACAATTGATGGAAGGAAGACCCATGACTCTAGAAGAGACTGCGGAGGAACTAAAAGTTTCTACCTCAAGAGTTAAACGAGCCGTCAAAGGATTGGTATCTAGAGGAATAATAGAGGTTCAAGAGCTTCCAGATAAAAAATATCTACGTCTGAAAAGGAGCGATATTAAGTTCCACGGTACGAATCCCGCTCAGGAAAAGAAGATCAAGAAAAAGAAGAGAAAAAAGGACGAGGATGAAAAAGGCTCAGAAAAGGGTCGAGAGATGATGTACCGCTGATCCGGGAAAAATATATATAGTAAATAGCTCTATGAGGAATACGTCATAAATCACGATAACACCCTCCCACCCCCCTTTCCTATTATTTTTTAATCAATTTTTATTAAGAGTAGGTTAGATTCTTTTTTGAGAGTTTAAGCTATTCTAAAATTTTTGTTCCTCTTTTGATAGAATATGGATGGGGCCGCCGAAATTCGAATTCGGGTGCCTACCGCCCCACGGTAGAAGGATCGACCAAGCTACCCCACGGCCCCATAAAGAAAATAGAAAAGAGTTCAGTACTGCATCACTTCGTCTATTAAGTCCTTATGGCTCAATAGCATTCTTCGACAGCAGTACCGTTCTATACCAAGATCGTCCATCACTTCTTCGGGATCCTCTCCACTTTCGACTCTGTTCTTGTAGTTTTCATACACGTTCCCGATAACTTTTCCACAGGTAAAACACCTGACTGGTACAATCATATAATATCACCTGTATGATTTCTGTCTTTTCGCACGAGCTCCGGGGCCCATCGGTTGTTTTGGTAATTTTCTCCTTGGATCCGATATGAGCAGACTTCTGTCATATTTCTTGAAGAGTTCTTCCAATTCTGGATCTTCGAGATAGTCCACAAGACAGTTCGCTATCGCGGTCCTTGCGGCATCGGCCTGTCCCATAATACCCCCGCCTTGAACGTTGATATCGATATCGATCTCTTTCGCTCTATCGCCGACTAACTGCACTGGCTCTTTAATCTTGAGTCTTGCCATCTCGGGATCATATATCTCAAGAGGTTTAGTATTGACTCTCACTCTGCCTTTTCCAGGCTTTATAGTGGCTTTTGCTATCGCCTCTTTCCTCTTCCCGGTTCGGGTAATAGGTTCTTTGTCTGTCATATTTTAACACCTAGAATTTTGCCCCAAGATGCTCAGATATCTCTTCCAAAGTCAGGCCCAATTTGCCAGTAGAGTCCTTGACATCTGGATCGATTATTTCTTTGTTCTCCAATTCTGAGGGCATCCCGATATACGCACGTAGCCTTTTAAATGCTTTTCGCCCTCGCGGTTTCTGATGAGGTATCATACCTCTTACTGTCCTCCTAAAGATCCTTTCTGGTCTTCTCGGAAAGTTGGGTCCGTTCATCTGTTTTCCTCTAGCCCTTCTCTGTTCATACTTTTCCAGTATGCTTTTCTTATCGCCGACGATAAAGCTCTTTTCTGCGTTGACGACCCTTACTTCTTCTCCTTCTAGTATGTCACTAGCTATATGACTTGCAAGTCTTCCTAGAATTTTATCCTCTGCATCATAAACTTTCATACTGTTCACCCCATTATCTTTATACCGCTGCCTTCAGGTTTTCGTTCTGCCAGCTCGCGGAGATTCAACAGTTCCCCGCCAGCTTCCGTTATACCTTCTTCTGCACTTCTACTGGCTTTGAACGCCCCGACGGTCACTTCTTTCCTCAGGATTCCGGCTCCGAGCACTTTTCCTGGAATCACTATCGTATCGCCTTCTTCTACATTTCGTTCAATGCTCGAAAGGTTGACCTCAGCCCAGTGTTTAGAGGATCTTTCTAACCTTTCCGCGACGTCTCGCCAGATAGGTGCTTCTTTTTCTCTCGCCTGATCTTTGAGTTCTTTAATCAGGCTTATCAAGTTTGGATTCGTTTTTTCTTCTATCGACATATCTGACTCCTCCGACATGGGAAAGGAAAATGTTTTACGATTTTCCTTAACCGTGCT
>SL_8KL_010_SEDDRAFT_10004120_pt1 | contig 11806 bp, 7 predicted proteins | sample SodLakKL_010_SED_4_FD_11160 | JGI IMG/M metagenome (IMG submission 11160) | reverse complement strand
TGTGGATATACTCCGCAGGAATTTGCAGAGATCAGCTATAAGGATCTATCTAAAGATCAGGAGAAGATTGTGCAGAGATTTAAGCAGGTTTACGCTTCCGGTGAGCCTGATAATGGATTTACAATAGAGGTTCGCTGCAAGGATGGCAGTGCCGTGTTTTTGGAGATATCTATCTCGCCCATGCGAGATAGCGCTGATCAAATTACCGGTTTTCGCGGTATAATCCGCGATATAACGGAGCGGGTGATGTTTCAGAAACAGCTTGAATACCAAAGCATGCACGATCAATTGACCGGCTTATATAACCGCACTTATTTTGAAGAAGAACTAAGACGTCTCAGTAAGAGCCGGGAGTATCCGATAACTATGATTTCAGGCGATGTAAATGGCCTGAAGATAATCAATGATACATTGGGCCATGATCAGGGGGACCGCTTGCTGAAAGCTGCTGCTGTTGTTTTTAGAGATTCGCTGCGGGGATCGGATGTTTTAGCGCGGGTCGGGGGTGATGAATTTACTGCAATCCTGTTGAATGCGGATCATAAAGTTGCTGAGAAAGTGATGTGCCGGGTTAAGGCAAATGTCAGGGAATATAATCAGCAGAATCCGGATATCCATCTAAGTTTATCGCTGGGTTCAGCGACTGCTGACAGCAGCGAAACCTCTTTTACCGAGCTTTATAAAACAGCTGATGACCGAATGTACCAGGATAAATTTTCACCGAGCACAAGAGCGCGGGGGAAAATAGTAAAAAACTTGCTGGCTGCCCTTGAGAAGCGTGACTTCGTCGCTGAAGGTCACACTAAACGGCTCTCTTTGCTGTGCCGGAAGATGGGGCAGAGGTTTAAACTTTCGCCTCGCCAGTTAGCTAACCTCTCCCTGCTTGCCCAGGTACATGATCTGGGCAAGGTCGGTATACCGGATGATATCCTTTTTAAAAAGGGAATGCTCAATGACGAAGAATGGCAGATCATGAAAGGGCATGTCGAAAAAGGTTACCGTATCGCCCTGTCCTCAAATTTTTTGAACGGGGTGGCGGGGTTAATCTTCAAACATCATGAACACTGGGACGGAAAGGGATATCCGCTGGGGCTCAGGGGGCGGGAGATACCGGTAGAGTGTCGGATTTTATCTATTGCTGATGCTTATGATGCGATGATCAGCCAGCGACAATATAAAGCCAGTAAAACAAAAGAAGAGGCGATTGAAGAGCTGGAACGCTGCAGCGGCACCCAGTTTGACCCTGATTTAACCCTTGAATTTATTAAGCTCATAAATAGTTGATTGCCCTTTTAATTTGAATAAACAGGATAACTGCGGGGAACTGACTTTAGGAAACAGGCTTTTGGTATTTAATTCTAGACAGACCTGTTTATTAATAAGCGGGGCTTAATCTGTCAGGCAAAATTCACCCTTGTGGTTTTGGCTCCGGAAATTTGATTGTTACCTGTGCGCCACTTTCTGATGGTTTGTTTTTAACAGTAATTGTTCCTTCGTGTTTTTCCATTATTGCCCGGGAAATAGCAAGACCAAGCCCGCTGCCTCCATTTTTTGTTCTGTAGAAGAAGGGATCAAAAACTTTTTCTAACTGATCAGGATCGAAGCCCGGCCCATCGTCTTCAATATGGATGGTTTCTTCTTTTACCGTGACGGTTACTTTTTGCCTGGCGTGATGGAGGGCGTTGCTGAGTATGTTTAACAGCAGGCGGTGAATTTTTTCCGGGTCGCCTTCGATTTCAAAGTCGGTAGTTTCTATGGTGGTTTCGATATTAATTTCTTTTTCAAGGGCCATGCTATTGACTGCGTGCACCGCCTCATTAATCGCATCATCAAGAATAATTGTTTCAAAACTGTAGTTTTCTTTTAAAGATTCCATTTTAGAAAGGAAAATAAATTCATCAACCAGGGCTTTCATGCGCCTGGACTGCTTAATAATAATATCAAGGCTATCATCTTTTTCCTCTTCGGGGATAACCCCGTCTTTTAAAGCTTCAGCATAACCCTGGATTGACATCAACGGGGTTTTAAGTTCGTGGGAAGTTTTCTGAAAAAAATCTTTTTGGGTGTGGTCATATTCCGCCAGCTGCCCGGCCATATCATTGAAGGTGTCAGCGAGTTCTTCTAATTCGTCACCGGTGTTGATGTCGAGTCTGCCCTCGAATTTGCGGTTGGCCAGTTCAGAAGCCCTTTCTTTAAGCTGCTGCAGAGGACCCACTGCATAACGGGTTGCAAATATACCGGCCAGGAGGGAAGCTATAATTCCCACCCCGCCTGCAAAACCAAGGATAGCCAGTAAACTGCGGTTTAGCTGGGTGAGCATACCGAGTTCGGAATAAAGGATGAGNGAAGCTTCTCCGCGGCCTTCACCTAAGATGACCGGGAAAGCTACAGCAACCCGGTTTCTTTCAACCAGGCTTTCAGAAGAATGATCTTTAAGGGCCAGTTCGCGGAATTTTTCATTGAGCATTTCTGCCCCCGGCGGGTATGCTGAAAGGTCGCTGCTTTCAATAATGGTTCCGTCCTCTTCGAGCAGGATATATTCAGCATAGGCAATCCGGTTGGCCAGGTTAAAAAAAGTGCCGCGCATTCGTCCGGGCCCCGGGCTTTCTTCCTGTATTGCAGAAGCGGACAGGGTTTCAGCAACCCGGTAGAGGCTGTTCACAGTATCGTTAATTAAGTACTGGCGCACCGTAAAGCTGAAGGCCAGGGCCAGGACAGCAAAAGAAGTTAATAAAACCAGCAGATAACCTGTAAAGATACGTTTAAACATCGAGTTTGTAGCCGTAACCCCACACTGTGCTCAGTTCAGGTTGGGCTCCTTTCTCGCGAATTTTTTTTCGAATTCTTTTCACCGTGTCGTCTACTGCTCTTTCTTCCCCCTCGTAGTCAAAGCCCCAGATTTTTTCGAGCAGCATTTCCCTGCTGAAAGGACGATTTGGCGAATTAGCGAGCAAGTGGAGCAGGTCGAACTCTTTGCTGGTTAAGTTTGCCTCATTACTGTTTATGATGACGCTTCTTTTTTCTGGATCTACAGTGATATTTTTTAAGACTAATTGCCCTGAAGAATGATCTGCCGGTTGCAGACGCCGGAAAACAGTTTTAACCCGCATGATCAGTTCGCGGGGGCTAAACGGTTTTGCCAGGTAGTCATCACCGCCGAGTTCGAGGCCGAGGACCCGGTCAAATTCCTCACCCCGGGCTGAGACAAAAATGATCGGCAGATCATAGCTTTCCCTGATGGTGCGGCATAAGCTCAGACCATCCATTTCCGGAAGCATAATATCTAAAATGAACATGTCCGGTTTGCTGTTTACCAGGGCATTATTAATTTCTTCAGCAGACGAAAAGGTGCGCACAGTAAAATCTTCTTTTTCCAGATAGCGTTTAATCAGGTCTCGGATTTCCATTTCATCATCGACAACCCAGATAACAGCCATAAATCATACTCCTTTTATCTTATTCTGGCTGGTTATATTGTATCTATAACCTGGAGGTTAGACAAGGTTTAGATAATCATACGGGGACGTCTGTTATAAACGTCCCCGTCACTTAAATATATGTAAAGCCCCGGGGCGTTTTTCTTGAAAGGATTTCCTTCGGTCCCGCCCCAGGTGCGTTTGCTGTTTAACAGCCGGTCATCTAAAGTTGTTTGTTTCATTTGATGAGGACCGGCTGTTAATTTGGTTGCCGCAGAGGGTTAAGCTGTTTTTTAACCTTGCAAGTTCAGGATAAGCTCTAAAAATGGCATTTTTATGGAACGGGTATTAAGATTCAGTTAAGATTTTGTGGCTTGACGGTTACAGTTGATTTGATAATCGGGTTATGAGCAGTTATAATATGTAAGGGTCGGCATGAGTAATTTTTTTCAAATTAATCAGTATGGGAGAGTGCTAATTGAACAATATATTGATGATTTCTTTGATTGGCCTGGCGGCCGGGGTAATTGGGACCGGCTCAGGAACCATCATTGCTCTGTTTATTAATAATCCAAACCGGGCGACACTTAGTTTTATTCTTGGCTTTGCCGGCGGTATTATGCTGGCGATTGTAATGACTGACCTGCTGCCCGAAGCAGTGGAAAAAGGATCCTTTATTTCCGCTTTCAGTGGTTTACTGTTTGGTTCATTATTTATCCTGTTTATTGACATCAAACTGCCGCATTTCCACCTTTTTGAAACCGGTGATGAGCTGGTCCGGTATATTCGGACCGGCACTATCTTAGGTCTCGGTATTGCCATGCATAATTTGCCAGAGGGAATAGCCATTGGGGCGAGCTATGTGGCTTCTCCTGCTCTCGGATTCACCCTGGCTTTGACTATTGCTCTCCATAATATCCCGGAGGGTATTGCCATGGCCTGTCCGCTTTGTGTCGGCGGTATGCGCAGGAGCTGGATTTTGTTTTATACTGCTGTGGCCGGTGTGCCGATGGGTATTGGCGCTTTCATCGGGTCCAGTCTCGGATTGATCTCACCCTTGGTTCTTTCCCTGTCCCTTGGCTTTGCTGCCGGAGCAATGCTCTACATTATTTTTGGTGAATTGATTCCGGGGGCTCAAAAAGACGGTCAGGGTTTTGCGGGAACGTTTGGTGCGGTTTTTGGAACCATTGCAGGGATCTTACTGCTTTCAGTAATCTAGAATAAGCTTTATAAGGGGGTGTAAGCAAAATTTTGTAACAATAATTATAACGAGGATGAAATATATGCCGGTGCTTTGACCGGCATGCCGATAAATGCCACAGGGGCGCGGGATCTGCAACTTTACTGCGGAAATCGCGCCCCCGGTTTGTTGAGTTAGGTTTTTCAAGCTGCTGGCAGCCGGGTAATTTAAGCTTGTTTTTTGAACATGAGGTTGAGGAAAACATGGATCAGCTCAGGGTCGAATTGAGTACCTGCATTTCTTTCCAGTTCGGCATAAGCAGCTTCACTGTTTATAGCTTGCCGGTGAGCCCGCTCGGAGGTCATTATGTCATAGGCGTCTAAAATGCTGAGGATGCGGCATTCCAGGGGGATTTCCGGGCCTTTCAGGCCGAGGGGATAACCGCTGCCGTCCCACTTTTCCTGGTGGCTCAGGATCAGGTTGGCTATCCCGGCTAAATCCGGTGATGATGAAGCGATCCGGGAACCTTTTGCCGGATGCTGTTTCATTATTTCCCACTCTTCGTCTGTTAGAGGCCCCGGTTTAAGAAGGACATCGTCAGAGATGCTTACTTTGCCAAGGTCATGCACCTGGGCAAGCAGGATCAGGTTGGACATTTGTCTTGAATTGAGGCTTATTCTTTCCCCGAAAGCCACACCTAGTTTTTCGAGGCGTTCAATGTGACTTCCGATAAGGGGATCTTTTTCAGTAAGCGCTGCGATCAGGCTTTGAACTATCCCGTTGCGGGCGCTTTTACTGCGGTGCAGTTTATCCCTGAACATAAAATCATCAGCCTGCTTGAAAAGTTTATTTAAGGAGGTGCCGCTTTCTTCAGCTGTCGCCACTCCCAGGGAAAGACTTAAAGGCAGGTCTGCGTTGTGTTGGTTATAGAAAGCTACCTGGTGCCGTATCTGCCGGGCCAGGCATTCTCCCTCCCGGTTGCTGCTTAAGGGTAGGATAGCATTAAATTCATCACCGCCGACCCGGCAGAGAATTCCTGTGGAACTAAAGGTTTCTTTTAAAATGTCGGCACAGGCCTTTAGCAGTTGATCTCCGGTATTATGGCCCATAGTATCATTAATTAGTTTTAAGCCATCAATATCAGCGGAAATAATGGTGATCGGATATTCAGGCTTATCCCCGAGAAAATTTAACTTTGCCTCAAAATAAGCCCGGTTGTGAAGGCCGGTCAATTGGTCGTGATAGCTTAAGTAGTAGAGTTTTTCTTCGCTGTAATCAAGAGCTTCTTCTGCAGTGGTTAACCTCCTGATTAAATGTTCCAGTTCATCGTTGGCTTTTTTCAGTTCATCTTTATTCTCCTGGAGCCTGGAAAAATAGTTTTGCGCCTTTTCGAGGAGTTTATTAAATGTTCGGCCTAATATGGCTAATTCGCTGTTTTTGTATTCGGGAAGCCTGTAAGAAAGGTTGTTTGCAAGGTCAATTTTTTTGAGATCGCTTTCGAACTTGGCAAGCGGCTTATAAACATATGCATGGTGGTAAATTAGAAATAGGGCTGCTGTGAGCAGAGAAGCGGTTAATGTGAAAAAAAGCCCGGATCCAAATTGACTGGAGCTTTCTGTGAAACCACTGATCGGAATAAAGGTGGCCAGATGCCAGCCGGTCTCCCGTATCGGCAGGTAAGCCATGTAACCATCTGTATCTGATGTTTCCAGGCGGAAGACACCATCTTCAATCTCCGAAGCCTTATTTTCAATGCTGCCATATTTTTCTTCAAAAGTCTTTAATTCAGCCTGAGGGTTATTGTCCTGGTCAGGATGGGTTAGAAGACTTCCTTTCCCGTCAATAAGGACAGAAAACGCTCCTTCATCTTGATCATGCTTTATTTCAGCGCTGTTGAGCAGGGTGCCAATTTGTTCAACAGATAAATCGCCCCCGACTACCCCGAGGAGTTGATGGTCTGCAGAGTAGACAGGAGTGGCGATGGTGAAAATGGTCTGGCTCTGACTGGCATTATTGGTATATGCGTCGGTTAATATAGTCCGGTTTTTTTCCAATGCTTTACTGTACCAGGGACTTTGATGAGCATTAAACTTCGCTGGTGGTTTCCGACCGCTGGCCTTAATCATTTCGTTTTCAAGTGTGGCAAAGTAAATGCTTTCAAATTCCTCGTTATGCTTTTTCAGGGATGCTAAATAAGCCAAAATATCATCGTCAGAGTTTAGATGTAAAGCTATGTGATTTCCGGCAGATTCGATTGTGTGGGTATGCTTAGCAAGCCAGCCGCTAATTTCTTCACTCAGGGTTTGGCCTGAAAGTGCAGTTTTTTTTTGGGAAATGGTAAGCAGTTGATCATGGGTTCCATAGTAATGATGGTACCCTCCACTGACGAAAATGATAATCATAATGAAGGCCACTATATACAAATTCCGGATAATTCGGTGCAAAAAAATCTCTCCCTATTAAGCATTGGCAACATGCTAAACAAAATAAACTAAGCGTCCAGGACTTTGAGAATTCAAGTGTTTAAATCCAATCAGTATACCGGTTATTGTGTTAGTGGATAAATGTGATGTAGAAATATTATAGCATAGATATGTAGGATTGAACCAGTGTTGGATCGGATTTTTTGCCTGCAAATTTTTGCATTTCAGCATGGTCTTTTTTGCAATTTATTTTTGAAAGCCCCAGGCATAATAGTAAGTGTTGTTTTAGATATAGTAGTCGTGGTATAATCTACCAAGGCTATAGAATTGGTTAGCTTTATAAGGAAGGGGTTGAAGATAAGTGGAAAGATTTGAAAAGAAGAAAGCCAACAACCTGATTAAGGAAAAGTCCCCCTATTTACTGCAGCATGCTTATAATCCGGTGCACTGGCATCCGTGGGGAGAAGAGGCATTTTTAAAAGCGCGGGAGGAAGATAAACCGATTTTTTTAAGTATCGGTTACTCGACCTGCCACTGGTGCCATGTTATGGAACAAGAATCATTTGAAGATCAGGAAGTAGCCGATCTGCTCAACCAGGATTTTATTTCAATCAAAGTTGATCGGGAAGAGCGTCCTGACCTGGATCAAATTTACATGAATGCCTGCCAGGCTATGACTGGTCAGGGCGGATGGCCGCTGACAGTTTTCATAACTTCTGATAAAAAGCCTTTTTTTGCGGCAACCTATTTGCCTAAGGATACGCGCATGGGTATCAGCGGATTAATCGAATTTTTGCCCAGGTTGATTGAAGTTTGGAAAAACGAACGTGACCGGGTAGAAAATTCTGCAGAAGAAATCACAGAGGCTCTGCGCAAGCATGCTTTGAGCAGTATGCTCGAAGCGGAGCATGCGGAACGGGAGATGCCCTCGAAAGCTGTTTTTGAGCAGGCCTACCAGCAGTTTGAGGAGACCTATGACCACTTTGATGGCGGTTTTGGAGATTCTCCGAAGTTCCCGGCGCCGCACCAACTTAACTTCCTTCTGCGCTATTGGAAGCGCAGCGGGTCTGAACAGGCGCTGGACATGGTCGTCAATACTCTAAAGGCTATGCACCGCGGAGGCATTTTTGACCAGCTCGGTTACGGCATCCATCGCTATTCAGTCGACCGGGAGTGGCTGGTTCCTCACTTCGAAAAAATGCTATATGATCAGGCAACCACTGCAATTGCAGCTTTAGAAGCTTACCAGGCATCCGGAGATCTGGAAATGGCTCAGTTTGCGGAGGAGATTTTCAGTTATGTATTAAGTGAACTGACTGCTCTGGAAGGTGGGTTCTATTCAGCTGAAGATGCGGACAGTGAGGGGGAGGAAGGAACCTTTTACATCTGGGACCTTGATGAGGTTCAAGCTTTACTCGGTCCGGAACGGGGGTCTTTAGTGGCTGAATATTACGGGATCACTGAACAGGGTAACTTTGAAAAGGGGAAAAGTATTTTACACCGCAAAGGCGAACATGAAGCTTTTGCTGCACAGCGAGGGTTTAGCGCAGATGACTTGGATCAGATCATCGAAGAATCACGGCAGATTCTTTTAAGGGCTCGTGAAGAGAGGGAGCGTCCTTTTCGCGATGATAAGGTNATTACCGCCTGGAACGGGTTGATGATTGCCGCCNTGGCCCGNGGCGCATTTGTCCTGGNCAAGCCTGAATATGCCGANGCGGCAANCCGTGCGGCCGGATTTATAAATGANCAACTTTTCTCTGNNGATGGCGCGCTGCTCAGGCGTTACCGCTCAGNAGAAGCGGCTATACCGGCCTTTTTAGAGGATTACGCCTTTCTGGTCAGGGGATTAATTGAATTGTTCAGGACTACATTTGAGAGCCGCCACCTTGAACAGGCTGAGCAGTTGACCCGGACCATGGATCAATTGCTAAACCAGGGGGATGGGACCATGCTGTTCAGCTCATCTGCTGAAAACATTGCCGACCTACCGGTTAAAGCTGAGGCTTATGATGGAGCTATGCCGTCGGGGTTGTCAATCAGTGCTTTGAACTATCTGCAGTTAGGCCGTCTTTTAGGTGATGACAGCCTTTTTGAAAAAGGAGAATTACTTTTGAGCGGCCACTCTGACATGCTAAAAAGAGTTCCGACCGGTCACAGTGCTCTGTTGGCCGCCCTGGATTATGCTCTTGCTTCGCCCGAAGAGCTGATTATCAAAGGGAAAGCAGGATCGGACGCGGTTAAAGAACTGGTTTCACCAGCCAACCGGATATTTCGTCCGCACCTGGACATTCTTTTCCAGTCTGCTGATAAAGCTACTGCTCATTACTGTAAAGAAATGCGCTGCCTGGCCCCGGTCGATAATGCCGGTGATTTGAAAGCTTTACTGGAAGACGACTAATGCAAGCTATTTTTACCGGAGGATTTTTCGTAGCCATTATGCCACAACAACAACTTTTTAGCTGGCACGAAATTGAGGGTTTGGGGGATTTAGAAAGGCTGGTTTTGGTTCTTGAACACATGCCCGATGAGCAGCTAATGCAGCTGCTGGAGCGTTTACGCGGCCTGAGGGCCGGGATGATTACCCCATCAGAGGGATGTGGAACGCCCTGTTGGCACGGATTTTTTACCAGCATTGCTCTGCCGAAAGCCTGCTTAGTGAACTGAGAGGAAACGGTCAATTAAGGGATGTTTGCGGGTTTAAAAAGCGCCGACCTCAAGTGCTTTTAGAAGTTTAAGGCTATATTTCTTTCAGCATAGCTAAAGTTAACGGGGATAAGACTCGGTGGAGATCCAGAATGATGATTATTCGCTCCCCGATTTTGCCTACCTGCGTATAACGACATGACTTGCCGGTGGGGATATCGGGCAAATCGAAGATCATTTCTTTGGATAGATTCAGCACCTGTGGGACCGAATCGATAATAAAGCCAACTTTTATCTGTTTAATCTCCACAATGACAATACTTTTTTTGCCGGGATTGGCGGCCCCGGCAAACCCGAAGTTTTTGGCCAGGTCTATTACGGGCAAATCTTCGCCTCGGAATCGAACCATGCCTTCGATAATGTTGTTGCTATTTGCTGGAGGAGTGAGAGAATCGTAACCGGTAATGCTCTTAACATCAAAAATCTTAAAGGCGTATTCTTCTCCGGCCAGGCTAAATGATATTAACTGGGTCCTGTCGCTGACAAAACTTTCGTCAATATCCTCTTGCTTATTGTGTTTTTTTCCCGCATTCTCATTATAATTATCCTGTTTTGACCGTTCCTTTTTCCTGCCGGAGCGGTTGCTTGTATAGCACATTGCGTCGTCATAGTTTTCCCTTTTAACCGGATCGAGTAAAGTGTCGTATGCTCTTTTTATGCGGATAAAATGGTCTGCCGTATTTTTGCCGGGGTTTAGATCAGGATGGTATTGCTTAGCCTTTTTGCGGTAAGCTTTTTTTATTTCAAATGGCGATGCGGTTTTATCTATCCCGAGTATGTTGTAGTATTCCACAATTGCACCCACTTGTTGCTATCATTGTAGGAGATAACAGCTGTATCCCCGGTCCCATATCTATTTGCTTTAAGGCATGTTTAAATTCCACGTCAAGCCCAAAATTCCTTTTTTTTTAGCATTTATTACGAGGAATCCAGATAACTTTTCCTCTAGCGTACTATTTTCGTCACCAACTCTCTGCCTTTTTAGCACCTTTAATCATTGTCGCTTGAATAATTAGATGCTTAAACAAGCGCCTTAAAAACATTACCATAGGCTTCTTCTGAATCTAAGGTTAACTGCTTCAGGTTAAGCATTTTTCATATACCGACTTGTATGGATAGTTAAACGATAATTTCGTAATTACATAAGGAATTATTCATACTCATCGCCTTCAAAAAGTGATAACTGGGCTCTATCTTGTTCGGGTTTTAAGAGCCTGGCAATAACAAATCTTCTGTCTCTAGCCCAGTTGTTCAGTCTGGTAAAAAGTTTCAGTCGTTTCTATTTACCGCGGGCTGTGGGAGATTGAAAAAACTTTTAAGGTCACAAAAGGCACTATTGAAGCACGGCCAGTCTATGTCTCCAGGGAAGAGCGCATCAGTGCTCATTTTCTCACTTGTTTCATTGCTCTAGTTGTTATCAGGCTCATGCAAAAATTAACTGAGAGGCGTTATTCTCCGGAAAGAATTGTCGAGTGCTTAAATAAAATCTCCTGCTCTCACGAGCAGGATAACCTTTATTTGTTTAATTACAGAAACGAAATATCTGATGATATCGGTAGCGCACTCGGCCTGGATTTCACTCGAAAAAGGCTTCAGCTAAACGAGATCAAAAATATTTTAGGTAAATGCAAAAAATAAGGCTGTCCCCTACATATTGCTGAGATTACTTAAAGGCCGCAAACCCTTTTTTTATGGATGCTGCGGCCTAATTTTTGCATGTAATAGTTTAAAGAATTCTATTAAAGAATGAGGTTCCCTTCTTATTTGGGTTAACTGTGTGTGCTTAGCTCAGCAACAGTTAGAACCGATTGATGAAAATACCCTTTTCAATTTTGACTAATAATACCTTTGGTAAAGTTTTTGCTGCGAGGTTTACTTTTTTTATTCTAATGTGCTAATTAACTAAAATTATATGAGATCAAGGAAGGAAATAAATACGGTTTTCCAGAAGTTTCTTTTTAAGCAAATGCCAAGATGTTATCTTTTTAGAGAGGAGTGACTTAAAGTGAAAAAAACGTTTGGGCTTAGCTGCATATTTTTATTGGCATCTGTATTTATTTTTGCCGGGTGCGGTGAGCCGG
>SL_8KL_010_SEDDRAFT_10004119_pt1 | contig 11806 bp, 9 predicted proteins | sample SodLakKL_010_SED_4_FD_11160 | JGI IMG/M metagenome (IMG submission 11160) | reverse complement strand
GCCGACCTGGGACATTGCTTCACGGACCCTTCTTTCAGTATCTTCCCGGGATAACTTTTGGTTGAGAGGACCGAAAGCAATATCTTCTCCCACTGTGGGGGCAAAAAGCTGATAGTCGGGGTTTTGAAATACATAACCAACCCGGTGGCGGATTGTAACCAGGTCGGTTTGCTTGTTTTTTGTATCCTGCCCGTCGATCAGCACTTGTCCCAGGCGGGGAATATGCAGGGCATTAAAGTGCTGGGCAAGGGTGGTTTTGCCCGACCTGGTCGGGCCGATTATGCCGACAAATTCGCCCTCTTTTATGGATAGGTTGATATCAAACAGAACCTGTTTAGAAAAAGGGGTTCCTTCTTTATAGCTGTGGTTTAAATTTATGACTTCAATTGGCATAGAGACTCGAGTAACTCCTCTGTCCTTATAATACCCGGTTCGATATTAAAGCCTTCCAGGCGCAGTCCTTCGGCTATTTGTGAAGCTACCGGGAAATCGAGGCCGGATTTTTTAATATCTTCGCTTCTTCTAAAAATATCGCCTGGAGTGCCTTCCATTTGCACCGATCCGTTTTCCATCACTATCATCCGGTTACAGTGTACCACTTCGTTCATGAAGTGAGTTAATAAAACGATGGTAATGCCTTCTTCCCGGTTCAAACGAAGGGCGCTTTCCAGGACCTCGCGGCGGCCGCGGGGATCTAAATGAGCGGTGGGTTCGTCCAGCACTATGCATTCCGGTTTCATGGCCAGAACTCCGGCAATGGCTACCTGCTGCTTCTGGCCTTCCGATAAATTATGGGGCGATTCATTTCTCAATTCTTCCAGGTTAAGGGTTTGCAAGGCCCAGTCCACTCGCTCGACTATTTCAGCCTGGGGTAGGCCCAGGTTTTCCGGCCCAAATGCGATATCTTCTTCCACGATACTGCTGACCAGCTGGTTGTCGGGATTCTGGAAAACCATACCGATAATTTTACGGATTTCGGGGATATTTTCTTTATTGCCGGTGGATAGGCCTTTTACAAGGACATCACCCTGCTCTGGAATAAGCAGGGCGTTGAAATGCCGGGCCAGGGTTGATTTGCCCGAGCCGTTTTGCCCGGTGATAGCCACTATTTCTCCCTGGAAAATATNNANATTTACATTGTCCAGCGCCTTAACTTCATCTTTGGTTCCCGAGCGGTAGAAGTAAGTCAGGTTGGTTGTTTCGATCAATTTTTTCAATAGTTTACAACTCCATAGCTCAGGTTTATTCTTCAGATGGGCGAATTCTCTGGATCCCCTGGACCAGGATGACTGTTAAAATAGCGGCTAAGATAAGCTCCGGGACACCGTGTAATACACCGATTGAAATTGAAACCTCGGATGGCAGGTAACCCCTCCAGGTGGCCATGCCCATCACCAAAACCGTGTTAGTGGCGGAACCAAATGCTCCGGCAAGTAGATAGGGAAGAATCCTGCTAATTTTCGAGCCTGCCGCGGTGGGTTTCGGTGAGGTGCCGTCTGCTCCTGGAGTTATGCTTGCTTGCGGCCTGGCAGCAAGGTTTATCACTTTTTTGCTGAAAAAGTATACCAGGTAAGAAACGACGCCTATAAAGAGTCGGGGAAATATGGAAACCAGGGGATCTGCGAAAAAAGGAGCACCCGGCTGTAAGAAGCTGAACAGGCCGAAAATGGCCCCGGTGATTAATCCTACTACCGGTCCTTCCAGCACACCGCCCAGGATTACGGGGATATGCATAATAGTAGCATGTCCGGCCGGGGTTGGAACGGGGATGAAACCGAGCCTGGTAACACCCAGCAATATTGCTATAGCGCCTAAAATACCTGAAATAACGATTTTCCTAACCGATAAGCTCATGTTATGTTATGTCCTCCTATTCCCGTTGTCTGCAGACAGGTTAGAGTTCTACATTAAACCGGGTAATCCTTCACTGATAACCAATCCTTACCGACAAATTTATACGCTGTGGCTAGAATTTGGCCTGCATATTTGGCCAAAATGCAAGCCCTGCCGGAGAAGGAATAGGCAACTATATGCAGAATAATATAAAACACGATAAAATTAAAGAGGTAATGCAGAAGATGAAAGGGGTTTTTGCACAGATGTTAAAACAGAATGGTTGGTTAGTATTGCTCTTAATCCCGGTCATTCTGTTTTGTGTGTCGTGCGAAGAAGAAGAGCCGGAGCGTGAACCGGAAAGCACGTCGGTCGGCGGTTCTGTGTTAGAAACGGGTTATGAAGTAGATGATGACAGGAAGATAGTATCACCTCAAACAACTTTTAGGGCTAACGAGGATTTCTACTTTTCCTTTTATAATAATGAGCCTTTTGGGGAAGAAGAAGTCACAGTTGAACTGATTCACAGTGACACCGGTGAAGTGAAGGCTGAAAATGTCTACGAAGTTGATCCCGAATGGGACCTGGTTGCCGATATGATCTGGTTTGGCCATCAAGGAATGTACAAAATATCTGTAGAAGTTGGTGATGAGGTTCGCGCTACCCGGGAAGTTATCATTGAGCCTGAACAAGAGCAGTGATTTTGATGTCGTATATTTCATCCGCTATGCATAAGGCGGATTTTTCCTGTCCGGGTTTAGTCCTGGAGGACAGGTAATCATATTTACAGGGGGTTTTATTGAATGAAAGATTTTACATCATCGGCGCTTGATCATATTGGGTTTTCTGGAATCAGGGCTGTATTTGACAAAGCCAACCAGCTGGAATCGGAAGGTAAAAAAGTTGTCCACCTCGAGCTGGGGCGGCTGGATTTTGATACTCCACTGCACATTAAGGATGCAGCCAAGAAGGCTTTGGACGAAGGGCTGGTCCACTATACTCCNAACCTGGGCCTGCCGGTATTCAGGGAAGCTGTCAAGAACCACCTGCAAAGGCAGTTAGGCTTGAGTTATAAGGATAAAGAAATAATTGCCACTATGGGGGCGACCCAGGGAGCCTTGCTGGCCATGGGCGCATTTTTGGATCAGGGCGATGAAGTGATTATTCCCACTCCAACTTTTGTGAGTTACCTGAATGCACCCCGTTTTTTTGGCGGAATCCCGGTGCCCTTAGAAATGAAAGCAGAAGAAGGCTTTCAAATTAACCTTGATGAATTGGAAAAAAAGATTACCCCACAAACAAAGATCCTGGTGATCATTTCTCCGCACAATCCCACCGGGACTGTGCTGAGCAAAGAAACCCTGGAAGGGGTGGCCGAATTAGCCCGGCGCTATGATTTCCTCGTCCTGAGCGATGAAGTATATGACCAGATGGTTTTTGATGGGGAACACGTCAGCATTTCCACTTTACCCGGAATGCAGGAGCGAACCATCCTGGCCAATTCCTTTTCCAAGACCTATTCCATGACCGGGTGGAGGCTTGGTTATATTGCCGCCCCGGAAAACCTGATCAGTTCAATGGTGAGGGTGCACCAGTACGTAGTCGGTTCATCCACTTCTTTCGTGCAAGCCGCCGGAGCCGCAGCCCTCAACGAATCCCAGGATTGTGTCAGGGAAATGGCCTCGATACTGGCCGAAAGAAGAACTTTCCTCCTTAACAATATCAATTCTAAGCTGGTCCCGGTTAAGCCTGGCGGTGCCTTTTACTTTTTCCTTGACGTCCGGCCGGCAGGTTATTCCTCACAGGAAGCAGTGGAGCGCCTGCTTGATGAAGGGGTAGCTACAGTGCCCGGCCCGGCATTTGGCGCAGGCGGGGAAGGTTTTATTCGCCTGGCCTATGCAACAACCCTGGAAGAGCTGGAATATGCAACAGAAAAGATCAAAAAAGTGCTCGGATAAGCCCGGTTTTTATGATTATATTTAAGTTTTGAGGTCAAGGTTCAATGGCTTTGTTCAAACTGTTTTAGAGCATTTGACAAAACTACGAAATTTACAACTCGATTAAATGGGAGGTACTAAAAAAATGGATGGTATGTATGGTAAGTTTTTGCGAGTTTCTTTAACCGATAAAGAAGTAAAGGAAGAAGCTATACCTGAGGATGTTCAAAGAAAATATTTGGGTGGTAAGGGTCTGGCTGCATACTTGATGCTGAACTACTTGCCGGCTGGTATCGATCCCCTGTCGGCCGATAATGTCTTAATATTTGCTACCGGGCCCGCTACAGGAACTACCGTTCCCGCTGCCGGGAGGCACGGTGTTTTTGCCAAGTCTCCCCTGACCGGGTTTTTTGGCGAATCTTATTCGGGTGGGTATACTGCTGCAGCAATTAAAAAAACAGGCTATGATGCCATTATGATTGAAGGGGTTTCTGATAAGCCGGTTTACTTGCACATTTCTGACCAGGGCGTGGAATTTGAAGATGCTTCCGATCTCTGGGGTAAAGAAAGTTACGAAACTGAAGACGCCCTGCTCGAAAAGGTCGGTGTTGATGGGGCCCAGGCGGTTTCGATCGGTCCGGCCGGTGAAAACCTGGTCAGGTTTGCCTGCATTAAGAACAACCACTGGCGCTCGGCGGGAAGGACCGGAATGGGCGCGGTAATGGGTTCGAAAAAATTGAAAGGTGTCGTTTTCAGCGGCGAGCAAAAAGCCGGCCTTGCCGACGAGGAAATGCTTAAGGATTACGTGAAAAACCTGATCAAAGAATGTGCAAATACTGAACGGAGCAAAAACATGAAGGAAAAGGGCACCCCTTACATGGTAACCGTCACCAACGAGCAATCGGCATTCCCTACCCGTTACTGGGCGGAAGGCAGTTTTGATAAGTGGGAAGAAATCAGCACCGATGCAATGCGTTCAAGGATGGAAGTAAAACCGAAAGCGTGCCACCGCTGTTTCATGTCCTGCGGTAAGCTTAGCAAGGTTACCCAGGGGCGCCATAAAGGCCTGGAACTGGAAGGGCCGGAGTACGAAACCCTGTATGCCCTGGGGGGACTGTGCTGTGTTTACCCGATTGAAGAAGTAGTTTACTTGAACGATGTCTGCGATCGGTTGGGCCTGGATACAATTTCTGGCGGGAACCTGGCTGCATTTGCTATCGAAGCGGGTAAAAGAGGTAAGCTGAGCGATATGCCTGATTATGGTGATGTCGATGGCATTGCCAGACTTTTCCATCAGATTGCCTACAAAGAGGGAGTAGGAGAGCTGCTCTCCCAGGGCATAAAACACGCCTCAGAAGAGCTCGGCCTCGAGGATATCGCCGTGCATGCCAAAGGCATGGAACCTGCCGGCTATGATGCCAGGACCCTGCCCGGCATGAGCCTGGGTTACGCCGTATCTAACCGTGGTGGCTGCCACCTCAGGTCTAGTTTCTACATGAGTGAATTAAGAGGGGAAATCCCCAGGGATATGATCGAGGGTAAAGCCAAGATCTTTATAGATTTTGAAAGCAGGAATGTCGTGGAAGACTGCCTGATCCTGTGCCGTTTTTACCAGCAGTTTATCGGCTGGGAAGGCATGCAGCAGATAATCAAATACATTACCGGCATGGATTTGAACAAGGATCAGCTTTTTGATATCGGCCGCAGTGTGACTACGCTCACCAAGCAATTTAACATGCGTGAGGGCTGGACTAAAGATGATGACACACTTCCTCCGCGCCTGTTCAATGATCCCATTGGCCCGGAGAAGAATCTTGTGGTCAATGCCGATAACCTGGCCATTATGATCCGGGAATACTACGAACTGCACGGCTGGGATGAAGAAGGCAGGCCGCGTGAGTAAGAGTGATAAGTTAAAGATTGCTTAAAGGCATATAGTTTAATACACATACAGGCCGGATGCAGAAACGGTAAACTCTAGCGGATATTATTAATATCCGGCTAAAACCGCTGCTCCGGCCTTTCTTCTTCATCCTATCTTTTAGGCTGCAGTATTGAAGCAACCTAAAATGATATCAACGGCAGGATTTTTATAAAGTTTAACGAAACTAATGTAGACTGCTGAATATATATTGTACACCTATTAAAATGGTTTAGTGGTGCCTGGATTATATTGAGTGCATAGGGTTTTGCATGCTAGTAAAACGGATCAATATGGAGGAGGTATAAGTTTGTCTAATAGTAATAATAAGAACCTTAAGAATGAACGCGAAGTTTTGCAGGGATTTGATTTTGAACCTGTTGAACTGGAAAGAGGTTATGCAAACAGGGTATTACGCATTGACCTAGACCGAAACGAAATAACTACTCATGGTGTAACTCAGCAGATGAAAGACCTGTGGATCGGGGGGAAAGGTTTTGACCTGTGGCTGACTTTACCGGAAATAGATGCAAATACAAAATGGGACAGCAATAACAACCCTCTTTGTTTTTCGTCCGGCCCCCTGGGGGGAACTACTTCATTCCCAGGCTCGGGTAAAACCATTGTCACAACTATATCTCCGATGACCAACCTGATTATAGACAGTAATGTGGGCGGCTATTTTGGCCCATATCTTAAATTTGCCGGTTTTGATGCCATGGTAATTGTTGGTAAGGCAAAAGAAGATGTTATCATTAATTCGATGCTGTATCGAACAAAATTACTATCGAAAATGCCCCGCGTGAAAGCATAAATTCTCACCTGATAGCTGAAGAATTGACCGAGATGTACGCCAATAACGATATTGACAAAAAGAACATTTCTGTAGTTTCCTCGGGAGAAGCGGCAGAACATTCCCGGATGGGCGTCCTAAACTTCTCTTTTTGGGATTGGCGCAGGGGTGCCACCCGCTTAAAGCAGGCTGGAAGAGGAGGCACCGGGACTGTATTACGGGATAAAAATATCAAGGCCATCGTAGTAAAGAACACCAAATTTACCCCATCCTGGCGAGTTGAAGAGAACAAGGCTGCCAGGGAAATAACGCCTGAAACTGTGTATGTCCAGGAAGATGCCGGCGATCAGGACGAGATTAGAAAAATTATCGCCAAATGGGGTTATGATACTGAATATGTAATAGAAATGATGCAGGATATCCAGGATCGTTTCAAACACATATCTAAAACTGCAGTTGATATGATTAGCACCCAAACAGGTGCCCCGAAGGCGACGATTTATCATATAGCGACATTCTACAAATCTTTCAGCCTGGAACCCAAAGGGGAAACTCTAATTCAAGTTTGCCTTGGTACAGCCTGCCATGTAAAGGGCGCGCAAAATGTGCTTTCCGCTTTTGAGCGGGCTCTGAATATCAAGGATGGAGAAACGACAGAGGATAAAAAATACAGCCTGGAAGGAGTCCGCTGTCTAGGTGCCTGCAGTATAGCTCCTGTAGTGCAGATTGGTAACCAGGTGGTAGGAAATGTTCAGGCTGTAGATGTAGAAAAAATACTTGAAAACTATTCTGCTGAAGGGGAAGAAGAGCCAGGCCAGGAAGCATATTCCGGCAATGGTTTGGAGAAAATTAGAAAAGAAGATCTTGAAGCTATTAAGACCAGAGAAAAACAGAGTTTCGAAAAATACAAGGGGGCCTTGATGGTCTGTACCGGTACAGGCTGTGTTTCGGCCAAGGGGTTTGATATTCGTGATCGTCTTAAGCAGGTCCTGCAGGACAGGGGCCTGGAAAACGATTACCTGGTGGTTGGAACCGGCTGCAACGGTTTCTGCGCGGCAGGGCCGATCGTAGTTGTCCAGCCCCAGGGCGTCTTTTACCAACAGGTAAAAGAGGAGGATATTGAGTCCATTGTTGATGAGCATCTTGTGGGAGGAAAAATCGTCGAATCTCTACTCTATAAAGATCCTGTATCAGAGGATACTTTTGAGAAAATGGACCAGATAGAGTTTTTCACCCGGCAAGAACTGATTGCCCTGCGTAACAAGGGCCTCATCGATCCGGAAAACATTGATCATTATATAGCCTCCGGTGGTTACGAGGGTTTGGCTAAAGCGTTGGAGATGTCCCCTCAAAACATCATCGACGAAGTAAAGGTTTCCGGGATCAGAGGCCGGGGCGGCGGTGGATTTCCCGCCGGGATCAAGTGGCAATCCTGCCTGGAAGCGATGGAAAAAAGCGGCGAGACATCCTATATCGTATGCAATGCCGACGAGGGCGACCCCGGAGCATTTATGGATCGCAGTATTATCGAAACTGACCCTCACACGGTCATTGAAGGCATGCTCATTGCAGCTAAAGCCTTAAATGCCCGGGAAGGTTTTATCTATATCCGCAAAGAATATCCCCTGGCCTTAGAACGCCTAAACAAAGCTCTCAAGCAAGCACGTGAGAGAGGGTTGCTCGGTGAATCAATCATGGGTACGGACTTTTCTTTCGATATCCAGGTTCATCGTGGTGCAGGGGCCTTTGTTTGCGGAGAGTCAACAGCCCTGATGGCTTCAATGTCCGGTAAAGCCGGTGAGCCTCGGGCGAAGTATATTCATAATACAGAGCAGGGCTTCAGGGAAAAACCGACCGTTTTGAATAATGTTGAAACCTGGGCCAATATTCCAGAGATAATTTTGAAAGGAGCCAACTGGTTTGCCTCAATTGGCACCGGTGATGTTAGTTCCAACCCCTGGAACGGTTCCAGCGGGACCAAGGTGTTTTCCCTGGTTGGCAATATTAACAACACCGGGCTGGTTGAAGTGCCCATGGGTATAACTCTGCATGATGTGGTTTATAAAGTGGGCGGAGGAATACCCGGAGGCCGGAAGTTTAAAGCAGTCCAGATTGGCGGTCCTTCAGGCGGTTGTATTCCCGAGGATATGCTGGACCTGGAAGTCGACTTTGATTCACTTCTCGAAACAGGATCGATGATGGGTTCGGGCGGAATGATCGTGATGGACGACAATGCCTGCATGGTCGATGTCGCCCGTTACTTTATTAATTTCCTGGTAGATGAATCCTGCGGTAAATGTACGGCCTGCCGGGAAGGCTTATTTTCCTTGAGGAAGATATTGACCAGGATCACCAGGGGCGAAGGCCAGCCAGAAGATCTGGATAGCCTGGAGGAATTATGCCAGACTATAACAGAAGCAAGCCTTTGCCAGTTGGGCAGTACTGCTCCGAATCCGGTGATGACCACACTGCGATATTTTTATGACGAATATGAAAAGCATGTTAAAGATAAAACTTGTCCTGCGGGGATTTGTACTGCTTTGATTACCTATTCGATCAATGAAAATTGCACCGGCTGTGCTATCTGTGCCAAGAAATGCCCAACCGGGTGCATCAGTGGTCAACCGAAAGAACAGTATGAAATTAATCAGGATGATTGTATAAAATGTGGGATTTGCTTTGAATCCTGCAAATACGATGCGGTGGAGGTAAAATAAATGACAAAAACAGTAAAATCCGGTCCTAAAAAGATCGATATTACCATTAACGGTAAAGCGGCTACTGTTACGGAGGATACTTATTTACTAAAAGCAATCTTAAGTGCCGGCTTTAGTGTGCCCACACTTTGTAATCACAAAGATCTGGCTCCAGAAGGAGCCTGCAGGCTTTGCCTTACTGAGATAGAGGTGAATGGTAAAAGAAAGCTGGTTACAGCCTGCAACTATCCGGTTCGCGAAGAGATAGAGGTATTTACCAACACCGACAGGATCAAGAAGCACCGTAAAACCCTTGCTGAAATGTTCCTGGGACGCTTTCCCAATGTGGAAGTTATTCAAAATATCGCCAAGATATGTGGAGCATCAGATACTGAAAGATTTAAGAGCGAATTAACTGATGAAAACCCAAAAGCCTGCGTCCTTTGTGGCCACTGTGTGCGTGCATGCAACTCGTTTGTCGTCCAGAACATTTTGGGTTTTGCGGGGCGCGGGATCACACGTCACATGACCATGCCCTTTAATGAAACCGATCCTCATTGTATTGGATGTACTTCTTGTGCATATGTTTGTCCAACCGGCGCAATACAGATAGCTGATGAAATGAACAACCCTGCTGATCCGGAGCTGATCCGTTACCACGGTATGAGAATCAACGCAATGATGTCTGTCTATGACAAAGCACAGAACAGGATGCGTGAGGTGGGGACTGCCAACCTGGTGGAGGTTATGGATAATTATGATATTTTGCCTGTGCACAACTATAAATATGGCAAGCACCCCGATACCAGGAATATAGAATCCGGGGTTATGAAAAGAAAGTACTTTACCCAGGATATCGCTGATGGTTGCTGGATGGGTTGTTCCATATCCTGTGCCAAAGCGGTTGATGGTTTTGAAATTAAAACCGGCCCTTACAAGGGACAAAAAGTAGTGGTGGACGGCCCGGAATATGAAACCGCTGCCGGCGGATCCAACATGGGCTGTTTCGATCTTGATTTTATTGTCGAGTTTAATTTTTACTGTGACACTTACGGTATAGATACAATATCTTTTGCCACTACCATGGCTTTTGTCATGGAAGCATATGAGGCCGGTATCATTACCAGGGAAAACACCGGGGGTAAAGAGTTGAACTTTGGTGCCACCGACGAGGTACTGGAGTGTCTTCATGAGCTTGCCCGTGGTGAAGGCTTTGGAGTTGATGTAGGACAGGGTATCCGAAGGCTAAAAGAAAAATGGAGCAAGGAACTGGGCGCTGATGCAAAATTCCTGCAGGATATAGGCATGGAGGTTAAAGGCTTAGAGTTCTCAGAGTATGTATCCAAGGAGTCTCCTTTACAGCAGGCAGGCTACGCCATGGCCATAAAAGGTCCTCAGCATGATGAAGCATTGCTGGTCGCTTTCGATGCAATCAACAACCAGGCTCCAACCATTGAAGATAAAGCTGAAATGCTTTATTACTTTCCGTTATTTAGGACCTGGTTCTCTTTGCTGGGCCAGTGTAAACTGATATGGAATGACATCGTTCCTCCGGACAACAGTAAGTATCCGCCAGATGAAGCGGCAAAAATACCGGAGCGAGTTGAAGACTTCCAGAAATTTTATGAAGGCATGACCGGTGAAGCTTTAGATGAAGAGAAGATGTTAAAGCAATCTGAACGTGCTTTTAACCTGCAGCGAGTCATGAATTACTATCTAGGGTACGGAACCAGGGAAGACGATATGCCGCCGTTGAGGGCAGTTGGACCGGCTACTGAAGAAGAGTACACTTCCCGGGAAGAGCGTTATGATAAACAACTGAAAGAAGAAATTGGTATAGATCCTGAAGGGAAATCCACCAGGGAAAAAATGGATATCTTGCGGGAATACCGTTATAAACGCTACAATGCACTGGTAGATGCTGTTTATAAAATACGTGGCTGGGACGAAAACGGTGTACCCACCCCGGAAAGACTGCATGAGCTTGGGATTGACGTTCCCGAGGTTCTGGACATGCTAAAAGAGCCTGAGAAATAAAGCGGGGCAAGATCTATGATTACTGTAAACAAAAAGGAAAACCTGGAATGGCGTGAAGGGATGACTGTCCAGGATGTCCTGGATGAAATGGGCTATGATTACCCACTAATCACGGTTACAGTCAACAACCAGTTAGTCCAACAAGAAGACTATGCAACTTATGAGGTCCCTGATAACGCTGATGTCAATGTATTCCACCTGGTCCATGGTGGATAATGCGTGATGGATTTTCATAGTAATTTCAGCCCCGGTGAAAAATCATCGGGGCTGACTTGTGCAACGCGCAGACGCATCCTATTTTTTTAGTGCAGTAATAGTGCTGATATAGACACCGGATAGGTTGCGATAATAAAGGCGAGTCGAGAGTTCAGAAAGCAAGAATCTCAGGGGTAGTTACATTTTGATTGATATTTTGCTGAAGCGAGGTGCAAAGATGCTGTTTTTATCGGAAAGCGACATCAAGGCGGCATTAGATATGAAGGGGGCCATAGACGCCCTGGAAATGGCTTTCCGGGTTCATTCTGAGGGTATGACCAAAACGCCGGTCCGGACCCACCTGGACTTAGATACGGTCAACGGGATCGGTTTA
>SL_8KL_010_SEDDRAFT_10004118_pt1 | contig 11807 bp, 9 predicted proteins | sample SodLakKL_010_SED_4_FD_11160 | JGI IMG/M metagenome (IMG submission 11160) | reverse complement strand
AATTCATATCCCTCTTTTTCTATCATGACAACTAAACTCGGGATCTTAGAAGCGGGGTAAGTGCAGTCGGCATCTAAAGTAACTAGTATATCTCCTTCTGCCTCTTCGAAACCAGTTTTATAGGCTCTCCCGTAACCTCGTCTAGGTTCTTCCACTACTCTAGCTCCTTTGGAAAGTGCGATCTCACGGGTCCTATCCGTAGATTCCGTATCAACTATCAACACTTCGTAGTCTCTATCTGAAAGAGTTTCGTTGATCTCGTCCATGACCTCTCCGATGGATTCCTCTTCATTCATGGTGGGTATAACTACAGATATCTTCATATGTGAAGAGCAAATCATCTGCTCCTTTATATATTTGTTTACCTCTCTATTTAAAGGCAGACACTTTCATCTGCCTCTCTCCTATCTTTCATTTTAAATTCTAACTCAACGGTAAGTGTTAGATGAGATGAAAGGATGGATCTTAGACCTTTACCCTGATCTGAAAAGCGGGAAGATGGTAATATGGTTGAAGAACAGAGATGACTGTTACAGGCTGAGAGAAGATTATGAAACCACTTTTTACATCCAATCAAGAGAAAACTCTTTCGATGAAATAAGAACCTATTATGAAGAGAGTGATTTTAAGACTGAAATTGTCCGGCGAAAAATCGACCTTTATTCTAACAGTGAGAGAAAACTTCTCGCTGTAACTCCTAGAAAGGTATTCGACCCGAGAGATCAGCTCGAGGCGATCAGTTTCTTTGAAGGTTTCGATAAATACCGTTTTTACAATGTTGATATACCATTGGACCAGAGATATCTAATAGAGAAGGATATCAAACCTCTTTCACTTGTGGAGAAAGATAATGGGTGGGTGAGTTTAGAGGATGAAACAAAAATTCGCTATTCGAAGCCGTATTTGAAAAGAGTTTTTCTCAAAACAAGATCGAAAAGCAGAAATCATCGTAGAAAAGAAGATGAACTTCAGTCAGTAAAGATAAATGAGGAAGAGATCACTGGAGATGAATCAGAGGTCCTTAAGCGAGTGGACGAGATGATAGCCAGGATTGATCCAGATATCTTACTGACCTCAAGCTGCGATATCCAGGAGATACCTTATTTAAAACATAGAGCAGAACTCAAAAAGGTCGATCTAAAACTCGGCAGAGATCGTGCTTTCCATCCACCTAAAAGAGGGTCATGGTATGAATCCTATGGTAGGATAATCTATAAGGCTCCTTTCTATCCTCTCAAAGGCCGCGTTCATATAGACACTGAGAACTCTTTTCTCTACAGAGAAGGAGGTGTGGAGGGGATTATAGAAGCTTCACGTATCTCAAAGGTTCCGATGCAGCGTTTGTCTAGTAGGAGCCCCGGTTCGTTGATAAACGCCATAGAGGTGGAAAAGGCTCTGAAAGAAGGTTATCTCATACCATGGAAGAAGAACATATCTGAAGACTTCAAAGATTCTGTACATCTGCTAAAGGCTGATAGAGGGGGACATATCTTTGAATCACGAGTTGGTATTCATAAGAACGTTGTGAAAATGGACTTTGCCAACATGTATCCTTCCATCATAGATAAATACAACCTATCACCAGAAACTTTAGGCTGCGACTGTGAAAATTTTCGTGAAGTCCCTGATCTAGGTTACAAGGTCTGTAAAGATAAAAGAGGTATAATTCCAAAAGTTGTAGCACCGTTGATCGAGAGGAGACAGATATACAAGGAACTGAAAGATGAGAACAGATCCTTTAAAAAGAGAGCAAAAGTCCTAAAGTGGTTGTTGGTGACTTGTTTTGGATATACTGGGTACAAGAAAGCAAGATTCAACTCGATTGAGGTACACGAAAGCATAACCGCTTACGGACGAGAGATCCTTCTTGAGACTGCCGAACTCGCTCAGAAAATGGGCTTTGAGGTAATCCATGGCATTGTGGACTCTCTCTGGCTTAAAGGTGACGAAGAAAATATAAGGTCTTTTCAGGATAAAGTAGAAAAGAAAACTAAGCTGGATTTGGAGAAAGAAGGGGTATACGATTGGATAGTGTTCGTAGAAAGTAAAGCTAATGACGTAGGCGCGCTGAATCACTACTACGGTGTTTTCGAAGGTGAGTTGGAAGTGAAGGGACTGTATATCAAAAGGGGCGATACTCCAGATTATTTCAAAAAGACGCAGAAAGAGATATTAGAAAAATTGAAAGAGATAAAAGATGAAAAAGAAGTAGGAAGTATGATAGCAGAAATAATCAAGATAGTCAAAGAAAAACGGGCCGATCTGAAGAATAGAGAAGTAGATACAAAAGAACTCTATTTCACGAAGACCGCTTCTAAAAAGGCAGAAGATTATGAACACGTGACCGAGATGAAGAGCGCCCTAGTACAGTATAAAAAGATGGGGTTCTCAAGATCGCCGGGACAGTCTGTGGATTATATAGTTACGGATTCGGAGAGTTGCGATCTCATGAAAAAGGTGAAGGTAAAAGAAAAAGATCCACAATTTTACGACACTGCCTATTATGAAGATTACCTGTATCGGGTTGTGGAGGAGGTTTTGTCTCCTTTCGGATATCAAAAAGAAAGTATAAAAAAGATGACTCGTTCCAAAACCGAGCAAATATTATAGATAACACAAAAAAAGTCCAAAGAACGATGTGTTAGAAACGACTGTTAAAAGTTAAATACCAGATTTATCAATTTTGTGTAAAAGGTAAACTAGATGGTTCATGGTAGAATATTCGATATCAAGCAATTTGCGGTACATGATGGTCCGGGTATAAGGACTACTGTTTTTTTCAAAGGATGTCCTTTAAATTGCCCTTGGTGTCACAACCCTGAAGGAATAGAGTATGAGGCCGATCTTTTCTTCTACGAGGCAAAGTGCATAAGTTGTGAGAGCTGTCTAGTTCTTTGCCCTCAGGATGCTATAGAAATGGAAAATGATACAATAATTATAGATAGAAACCTTTGTGATCTCTGCGGTAGATGTGCCGAAGGTTGTCCTACGAGAGCTTTTAAAATGGCTGGTAAAAAAATTACGGTTGAAGAGGTGATGGACGAGATCGAAAGATCGACCATCTATCACGATGACTCCGATGGCGGTGTGACTTTATCTGGAGGTGAACCTTTTCAACAGTTCGAATTCATGGAAGAACTGATAGATAGATGTAAGGAGAAAGATATACACGTAGCAGTAGATACATGTGGTCATGTAAAACCTAAAAAATTTGATTCCGTCAAAAATAAGATAGATCTGTTCCTCTACGATCTTAAAATAATGGATGAAGGACTACACAGTAAATATACTGGAGTTGTCAACGACAGGATACTTGAGAACTTGAAGACTCTTTTAAAGGAAGGTGATAATGAAGTTATAATAAGGTTTCCTATAATACCTGATATAACAGATACTGAAGAGAATATAAATTCCATGTTAGAGTTCCTATCAGATTTTAGAAGCGTTAGTAGAATAGATATATTGCCCTATCACGACGTTAAAGAAAAGTATAATAGTCTAGGAAAGGAGTATTATATTAAAGAGATGAAAGCACCCAACAGAGAAAGGATCGAAAGGATAAAGAAAAGATTTGAGGGCGAAGGATATCTTGTAAGAGAAGGTGGATAAGTTGGAAGAAGAAGGAACATTTGGTATTAAAACTGAGGACGAGATGGAGATCAGGAAGTCCTCGATAAATCCCGTAAATGAACGGATCAAAAGATTGAGAGAAAATTCTGTTGGAAAAGATGTGAGGATATCCTCAGAAAGAGCTGAGCTTATAACTAAATTTTACAAAGATGAAGATAGAGAAGACAGATCCATACCTGTTCAGAGAGCTTTAGCTTTCAAATATCTCATGAAGAATGTGAGTATACCGGTCGAAGAGGGACAGTTGATAGTGGGTATGAGAGGAACCGGGGTCAAAGAGGTACCGACATATCCTGAAATCTGCTGTCATGAAGAAGACGATCTAGAAGTGTTAGATTCTCGGGAAAAAAATCCCTACAGAGTAGAGGAAGAGGCAAGAAACATCTACAGAGAAAAGATTATCCTTTTCTGGAGAGGAGAAACTATACGGGATAGGATCTTCGATGAGATGACCGATGATTGGAAGGAGGCGTATGAATCTGGTATTTTCACTGAATTCATGGAGCAGAGAGTCCCAGGTCATACTTCTGGCGGAGATAAAATATTTACCACCGGTTTACTCGATATCAAGGAGAAGATAGAGGCTAAAAGAGAAAGTCTGAGATCAAAAGAGGGGTGTGAAGATAAGATCGAAGAATTGAGGGCGATGGAGATTGTGGCGGACGCGATGATTATCTATGCCGAAAGATACGCTGATGAACTGGAAAAGATAGCTGAAGATGAAAGGGATAGCGAAAGAGAGAGGGAATTACGAAAGATGGCTCAGATCTGCAGGAAGGTTCCAAAGAACTCTCCAGATACGTTCTGGGAAGCTCTGCAACACTATTGGTTTATCCATGTTGGGATAACTACGGAATCTAATCCTTGGGATTCTTTCAATCCTGGTAGATTAGATCAGCACTTGTATCCTTTCTATAAAGATGAGACCGATGACGGAAGATTAGATAGAGAGGAAGCTAAAGAGCTATTGGAAGCTTTTTGGCTCAAATTTAATAATCAGCCAGCGCCTCCGAAAGTTGGCATTACCGCACAGGAGAGTAATACTTACAACGATTTTGCTAAGATAAACATCGGTGGTGTCTGGAAGGACGGCTCGGAAGGTGTCAACGAGGTTTCATACATCTTGTTAGAAACGTTGGACGAAATGCGAACGCTTCAACCTAATACTGCAGTTTTGATAAGTAAAAAAATTTCGGATAGATTTCTGAACAAAGCTCTTGAAGTAGTAAAGCCAGGATTCGGTGAACCTCCTTTTTTCAATCATGATGAGATAATAAAGATACTGTTGAGACAGGGCAAGTCCTTAGAGGATTCAAGGGCAGGAGGAGTGAGCGGATGTGTTGAATCAGGTGCCTTCGGAAAAGAAAGTTATATCCTTACAGGATACTTCAACCTGCCTAAAGTTTTAGAGGTTACGCTTAATAACGGCATAGATCCGAAGAGTGGAAAAAGGATTGGATTGAAAACCGGAAAACCGAACAAGTTCGACTCCTTTGAAGATCTGTTCAGTGCTTTCAGGGAACAGTTAAAATATTTTATCGAGATAAAGGAAGAGGGAAATGATAGAATCGAGTCTATCTATCATGAAGAATTTCCCGTACCGTTTCTTTCTCTTTGGATAGAAGATTGCGTTGATTTAGCTAGAGATTACAACAGCGGCGGAGCTAGATATAATACACAGTACATACAGATCGTCGGTTTAGGGACAATAACTGATTCGTTGGCTTCTTTGAAGTATCATATTTTTGATGAAAATAGATATGATATCAAGGAAGTTCTGTCCGCTTTAGGATCGGATTTCAAAGATAAAGAAAAGATGCGTCAAATATTCCTGAATAGAACGCCGCGGTATGGAAATGATGACGATTATGCGGACGACATAGCCCAGAACATTTTTAATCTCTGCATCGAAACCATAGAGGACTATCCTCCGACGCCGGTAAGGAACGCTTCTAGGAGGGTATATGGTCTTCCTACCACGGTACACGTTTATTTCGGTAGTGTATGTAACGCAACACCAGACGGAAGGGGAGCAGGAAAACCCTTATCTGAAGGTATTTCTCCCGTACAGGGAGCCGACAGGAAAGGGCTCGGGTCTGTATTTCGATCCGTCGGAAAGTTAGATCATGTAAGGTCGGGAGGGACGCTGTTGAATCAGAAGTTATCACCAGATTTGATCCAGGATGAAGAGACTAGAAAAAAACTCGGCAAACTGATGAGGAGTTATTTCAAGATGGATTCTCACCATGTTCAGTATAACGTTGTGAGTGCAGAGCTTTTGAGAGTGGCAAAAGAGAATCCGGAACATTTCAGCGATCTTATGGTTAGAGTTGCCGGATACAGTGATTACTTTGTCAATCTTCCCGAAGGACTCCAGGAAGAGATAATAGAGAGGACCGAGCAACACGAGTTTTAGGAAGAGATAAGCAAGAACAGAAAGAATCTTTCCTTTTCATAGTTCGATAGACTCACACTGCTCGTACTCAAGATCGTTTTTTAGTGCAATCTCAGCTTTCTGTAGCTCTCTCCCGAGATAAGCGGCGTGATCTAACCTGGAAACAAGGCCTTCTCTCACGATGGTATCGCATATCGCTTTTGCGGATTCACCAGTGATGATCTTGTTCAGCCTTCCAGTTTCCACATCGAGCTTTCCTTCCTTCTGGACGTTCAAGTAATGTTCCACTATTATCTCCTTTTTAACCGTGATGACGAAAAAACCTTCTTCGTCGAACTCCATCTTTTTGTTCTCCTCAGCTTCTAACTTTTCTATTCTGCTCATTCAAGACCACGTTCCTTGCGATGACCATATTTTCGAGTTTTTTTATGGCCGTTTCCCTTTCAAGGTTTTTCAGACCACAATCTGGATCTATCATCGTCTTCGGTCCAAAGACATCATAAGCTCTATTTATATTATCTTTTATCTCTTCTATCTCCTCGACATGAGGATTCGTACTCACAACTCCTGCGGCTATCCTTTGATCTATGGAGATATCTTCAAAGATTTTATAGAGATGTGGATTGGCAGCGAACTCATGATCCAAAATATCGATTTCTATCTCGATAAGATCTTCAACAATTGCCCCTATATCTCCACAAACATGGAGTGCAGTTGTTGTCTTAACATCGGTTATCTCTTCTATTATCTCTTTACCGTTTTCGGGATACTCGACAGAAAAATAAGGCTCGTCAACCTGTATCACGTCACAGAACTCCGCTAGTATTTTGGCTTCTTTTTTTAGAGCAGCGGTTGTATCTATCAACGCGTTCATCTTAGAGTCATAATGCCGGTCATCTACACTGTTAACTATCGTCCAGGGGCCCGTGATAACTCCTTTGACACCACTAGAATCGGAAATCATCTTTTTTGTTTCTTTTATGTAATCAACAGTTATCGGTCCAATATATTCTATATCTGAGACGATCGTTATCTTTTCTTTTATTCTGAATCCTTTTAAACCTTCAGCGAATATCTCGATCATGCCTCCTCTGGTCTGTCCGTCAGATACGAGTTCTATACCGGCCTGTATCTGGGCATTCACCGCATCTCTTAAACTGTCCAAATACGGATCCGTTTTTTTGTAGTAAGAACTAGTGAGTGACTTTTTAGTAGGGTAACTCGGAAAACTTCCAACCACTGTCGTTATCAGCACCTTATCGAGATCCATGTAGCACTATATGGAGGTAGTAATAAAAAAGTATATCGGATTCATAAAGATTTGTGAGGATGGTTTTCACTAACCTCAATCCCAAAATAATCTTCGGCGCCCTCGGCTATAAGTTTGTTTACCATCGTCATATTGGGCAACGCCAGGGCTGCATTATCAATCGGTCCGTAATATATAAAATCCGCTCCTAAAAGAACGGGGAGATTATCTATAGCAGTGTCCAAGGTCTCGAAGACCTTCTCTTCACTTTCGTATTCTTTCAACCATTTCCACGATTCGACTGTGTTGTGAAACGAACAGCCGGTTGGTAAACCGAATTCGTTCTTAAAGACCGGGACTGCTCTCAAACTCTCACACGCCTTTTCACCGAATGGAGTTGCTGCCGTATCCAACAGAAGATATTCGATGCCTGCCTCCCTAGCCAAAGGTAAAAGACCTTCTTGCATAAGGGCACCACCATCTTTTATGATATCGACTCGTCCTTGTGTGTTGTTCTTCTGTGGGTTGTAACCTAAGAGAACAGCACCATTAGGCGTATTTTCCTCCAACTTTTCGATCTCCTTTTCTGTGACGCCGAGGTTCAAGCTGTTGTATATCACATTATCTAGAGCCCCGATCTCCCCGAGATGGTTTAAAACTTCTATCCTCACTTCCGATTCCGGCATATCTAGAGAGAAGATGCCCTCGATATTCTCTAGAGCGAAGTCAACTTTCCATTCGATCTCTTCTTTTTCATAGATGAATATATCCACCAAAGAAGGGATGGACGTCTTTCGTGAAAGTTCATCTTGTTTATTGATCAGTTCGACTGCCTTTTTTTGTTCCCTTTTCGGATTTTCAAATTGATCTTCGTAAAAGATGGTACCAACCATCAGGGTCGGATAAACTCCCGGTTGTCCACCTACCTTGATACCTTCTAGATCATAAGTGATTTGTTCTTGAGTAAAACTGAACATTATTTTTCCTCCATAGATGAGATTTTTCCCCATGGAGATACTTTTAGCGAAGAATGGAGTGCAAAATCTGCTTCGAAGGCTGTCTCTTCTTTCTTCTCGATTTTTACAGCTATGTATGGTTCGCCGAATGACCCCAGGCCTTTTTCTATACATCTCTTTACTGCTTTACCGATCTTCACCTTACTGGTCACGCCCAATAGATCTACAACCTCTACTTGTTCTCGAAAACGTTCCACCGCCTCTTGAGAGAGGTTTTCTATGTAAGGAACTGCACCTTCAGAACCTTTGATTCTCCCGTTGTCTTCAAGCCCATTTTCGATCAAGGCCATGATTGTCTGGCCTGACCTGTGTCCTCTTATTTCTTCCCCACAAACTATTATAAATCTGATGTTTGGATTGGAAAGGACGTTAGCTATTACCTTCTCTATCCCAAGATTTTCAGTCTTCATGGGACCCCATATAGCGACTTTTTCTGGATCGAAATCAAAATCATCCGATAATGTTATTACTGCCACAGGAGATTTAGAATTTCCTGTCTTATAGTTTCCAGGCCAAGGATAGAGTTCACTCATATTTCGTTCAACCTCTCTATCACTTTTCCCGATTTCCCCTCGTATCTGACAGGTATGATGTGAGCTCCTATTTTTGTTTTCAGCCCTCTGTCTTGTATACCGTCTAAGATCTTCTGATAAAATTCGAAGGTGAACTCAACTGATTCCTTACCGAAATCATCTGCCTTGTAGAGTCTCTTCCGCACATTAGATGGGATCATCACCTGAGGTACGTTGTCTATTAGTTTTCTCATCTCTTCTGAAGAATCAAACGGGGTCGTACCTATCAGTATGGGTGGATTTTTATCGATCCTTTCTTCCAATGCTTCTATAAAATCAAGTACTTTTGCCGCATCGTAACTTATCTGAGTTTGGAAGAAATCCGTCCCAGCTTCCACTTTTCTTGCCGCATAATTCACCTCTCCACTTCGCTCTGGTAGAGCTACTCCCCCCACTTCAAAATCAGTAGGCTCCTCTATATTCTCGATATCAGTTAGATAGCGGTTCCTCGTTCTAGACGGGCCTGCGGAAAGCTCCGGCATCAATTTTCCTTTGTTCAAATACTCTTTTATGCCCGTTATCAGTTCCAGAGAGTTTATATGGTCTACTTTTTCTTCAGCGGGATAGTCGCCAACTGCATAGTCTCCTGTCATCGCCAAGATTGTCTTTATCCCGAGGCTCTGAGCACCCAACAACCATCTCTGAAGGCCACTGAGAGTGGAATCTCTACAGGTAAGATGAGCTATTGGTTCTACCCTTATCTCCTCCAATATCCTTCCAGCATAGGGGGCTGGATCGATTCTAACTAAACCTACAGGGTTGTTGCAAACGTTTAGAGCAGTTACCATATCTAGGAAATCGTAATCTTTGATCCGTTCTAGATATTCTTCTACATTTCCTCCTCTGGGAGACGGAACTTCAAAGGTTATAGGAAAAACCTCCCTCTTCACCCTGCTAACGAAGTCTTTCATCGTTGTTGTCTATTGTTGGCAATTTATTTAATTTTTCCCGTTTCAAAAAAAATCAAAAAAGATATAAATAAAAGTATAGTTATATGAATAACAGAGCAATGGATGAGAAGGACACTGATGATGAAAAATGTCCGCATACATCAAGTGATTGTGATTGGCTTCCTTTACTGCGAAAAGATACGGAGTTAACGCTGTCGCTGCATCCGTACTGCCAACACTGTGGGTTGGTAAGGAACGTAGGGCCGGATAGGCCGAGAAAGTTGGGTTATTACGTGGATAAGCTCTCCGAGCTTGAGAGATATCTGAAGAACGAAGATGAAAAGAAAGGAAAGGACAAACTCACGGAAGTCCATAAACGGTTGATATTAAAAGAGGTGGAGGAAGAAGAAGTTTTCAATGATCTTTATGGAGTTTTGGCGAGTACTCAGGAACAGAAATTTGTTGATATAGTAAAAAAATACAGGCCTGACCTAGAAGAATTCTTAATCAGGTACTATCTCGAATGAGATTATAGATCGATGGGAATATTATTGTCAATGATTGGAGAAAACAGTATAAACTCTTTGAACGTGATCATACGAGAACGGGTAGTGAGGACGTAAAAAGGGGGCTACCAAAAAAGAACTACAGGAGGTAGGCTATTACGTCGAGGTGGAGATTGTCCATGGACTTCATCGGACCACACTGTTGAAATCTCAAAAGAAGTTAGGAGCCGAGTTATTTCATTAAAAACGTTAAATCTGAAGGAATTATCGACGGTTCTTGTTGCCTTTAGAGATTTACATCATCGATTTGGGCCGAGCAGTTCTTCACTTCAAATAGTGAGTAGAATATTAGAGAGAAAAGGAATGCGGCGGTGACCACAACGTACGGTTCTTCTTTGAAGAGACCTATGGATGTGAGGATGATAGGTAGCGTAAAGAGAACTTTGCCTCTACTACTCATCTCTATTTCACTCAAATTATTCCTCCCGCACCTCTACCCACAGATGGAGGTTTCGATAACCTTCCTGAGTCTCAGGAGAGAACTCTTCAGGTTTAACGAGTAAGAACTGAACAAAGTAAAGACCTGATTCTTCTATGGTGTAGTTCAGATGTCGATGAGTTTTCTCGTCGTGATCGAGAGTAAAACCTTCTACGTAGGTGGTGGAATTCGAAAGCGTCACATTATAGTCATCTGGCATTTCTGTAACATTCATATTTTCAAAATCAAAATTTATCTCCACATCAAGTTCTTCTTCCTCTTCTTCTGCAGCCTCCACTCTGTTTTCTAAATCCTCCATAGAATCTAGATTGGTCGAGGCCATCCTTATTATCATCTGGTAATCCATCTCCCTGTGTTCTCGGTTTATCGCCCCTAAAATTACATGTCCGGGATCTCCTACGGTCAAGTTTGTGGGATAATCGTCTGCTTTTCCTTCCGATCCCAGTACGTAAAACTCAGTAAAACGCTCGCCGGTTCGTGGAGTGGTGGCGATGTGATAGGCTAAACCACTAGAAGCGATCAATAGGACAACGGTAGCTATGACTAAGGCTTTATCTATGTAATCGTAGTTCTCCCAATCCGGTGGATTTATCTCGAATTTTATGGTGTACAATTCTTCTGAAGGTATAGATCTTCTTCTTAAATAAGCTAAGAGAGAGAAAGTGTAGATGAATAGTGATTGTGAATACAATATAGGGAGCAAGCTGATCTCCCAAGTATAATTCAAAAGTAATCCGATGAGAGGAGTTATGGCTATACTCAGACCGAAAGAGAGGGCTATCCTCTCTATATGATCTAAAGGTTCGTCTTCAGGGAAAAGGAAAGATATGAGAACGTATCCTGGCAGGAAAAGGATGAACGGTAATCCCAGGATGGTTCTCCAGATGTTCTCCGGAGTTAAAGCTATAGCTAGAATCAAAAGAGTCGTGAGGAGGGCGACGATAAGCAGGTCCCAGGGTTTTTCCTTTATCTCCACTTCCAAGCTTTTCCTCCACCTGCTTTTTAGATTACGTCTGATGTTATAAATTCTTTTCTTTTTAGAGATTGTTT
>SL_8KL_010_SEDDRAFT_10004116_pt1 | contig 11808 bp, 12 predicted proteins | sample SodLakKL_010_SED_4_FD_11160 | JGI IMG/M metagenome (IMG submission 11160) | reverse complement strand
TTAGCAGGTGCGGTCGAGCAGCTCGACCAGTTCCAGGACCTGGCGGTTTTCCTGGAGCAGGCCTTCGCGGCAGAAGGGGCAGGCTGTAACTATAGCTGCATCTTCTGCCAGTTCGGCCAGCCTGCGGCGGGCAATGGCAGCGGCTGTGTCGGGGTAGGATAGCTGGAACATAGCTCCCCCACCGCAGCAGCGTGTTTTTTCGCCGGAAGAGCTTGCCTCATGCAGTTCCAGGCCGGGGATTTTATTTATTATTTCCCGGGGCTCCGCTGTTTTTTGGGCAGCCCTGGCCCAGATGCAGGGGTCATGGTAGCTGACTTTTTTCATATCAGCCCGGCCCGGTTTCAGGCGCCCTTCTTCAAGCAGTCCCAGGAAATAAGCAGGGGCATCAATTATTTCAAGTGGCAGCTCCAAACCCCATTCCGGGTAATGCCCGGTAAAAGTCAGCCAGCATTCGGGGCAGCCGGTAACCATGGTGGAAGCTCCGCTTTCTTTCATTTTTCGCAGGTTTTCCTCTGCCAGCCGGCGGGCCAATTCTTCATCGCCCCATATTTCAGCCGGGTAGCCACAGCAATCTTCATCAATCATCTGGTAGGAAAGGCCGGCTTTATTAAATAGCGACCTGGCTGCTTCAATAGAGGCGGGATTGTTAGCCATCGAAGTGCAGCCTGCATAGTAAAGAATCTCTGCACCTTTTTCCCCGCAGACAGCAGTTTCATTTTTTTGTCCGTAAGGACTGCCATAGTTTTTCAGGTTGGCCAGGTATGGTTCTACCTGCGGCAGCCTGGCTCCGCCTGCCTTTGCAGCAAGGCGGGCGTTTATTAGCTCATCGCAGAGAGATAGTTCGGCAAAGGGACAGTGAATGGTGCAGCCGCGGCAGCTCAGGCAGTGAGAGACAGCATCCAAAACTTCCTCATCCCAGTCAAGCTGTTCTTTCTGCAGCATGGCTGCCAGCCTGGCTTTGCCGGCCGGGGCGACCGCTTCGCGACCGGTCACCTGCAGTACAGGACATTCACAGCGGCAGATGTTGGGACAGAGGGCACAGTTAAGCAGTTCTTCCATATTTACTTTTCCCATTGCTGCACCTCCTCCAGGCCAAGTTTGCCGGGATTCATAATACCATTTGGGTCCAGGGCCGCTTTAACCTTTTTTAACACTTCCAATCCCCGGCCGTGCTCCTCTTCCATCCAGGCCCCGCGGTGCAGGCCGATTCCGTGGTGGTGGGATATGGCAGCGCCTTCATCAAGGCAGGCTTTCATTGCTGCCCGCCATATACTTTTATAGTAACCAATCTTATTTTCCCCTGGAAAGCCAACCACAGTCATATAAAGGGCCGCTCCCTCCGGGTAAACATGAGACCAGTGGCCTGAAGCCATCATCGTGCCTTCCTCCGACAGGATGGCCTTTTGCATGGCCTGGTAGGTTGAATGTGCATTGTGCCAGTTAGTTGTTACTTCGATCGTATCGAGAACAGCACCTTTTTGCAGCAGCCTGGAAGCCGCACTGACATTAAACCTGGTTTCCAGCCAGTGCACAACAAAATCCGGGCCGGCATCAACTGCGCCCTGGCCGGAAACTATTTGATCAACCACGCCTGCCTCCGCCGTTATGATAGGCTCGGCTCCTTCAAAAAGCAGGATCAGCCCCGGGCGCTTGTCCCCCAGCTCGGGGAAATGATTGCCTGTTTCCTGGGCATCGTAAAGCCGGACCACCGCCGGACGGGTTCCCGCCCTGATAAATTTACGGATAGCTTCCAGTCCATCAGCCAGGTTATCGAAGGTATAGGTGGCAAAGTGGCGCTTTTCGGGCAGGGGCCAGATGCGCAGGTCAGCAGCGGTAATTACGCCTAAAACACCTTCGGAGCCAACCATTAAAAGATCGGCTCTCGGGCCTGTTGCCGCCCGGGGCACGCTGCGCCCGCTAAAAATAGTGCCATCAGACAATACTGCTTCCAGGGAAACAACAATATCTTCAATTTTACCGTATCGGGTGGAAAACTGCCCGGCTGCCCGGCAGGCCAGCCAGCCGCCGACAGTAGAGCAGCGCAGGGATTGTGGGAAATGGCCACCGGTATAACCGTTTTGATTAAGATATTCCTCATAGAGAGCACCATTCATGCCGCACTCGACAGTAACCAGCTGGTTTAATTCGTCCAGCTTCCGGGCCCGGTTCATTTTCTTTAAGTCAAGCATAATACCGCCCTGCAGCGGAACTGCGCCACCGAGGGCACCTGAGCCTTCACCATAGGGGACGACAGGTATTTTTTTCTCGTTGGCCAGGGCCAAAATCCGGGATACTTCTTCTGTTGTGTTCGGCCAAACCACCAGCTGGGGCAGGGCAGGAACTGCTCCTTCCAGCATCCAGATACTGCTGATTGGCCAATAATCACGGCAGGTTGACAGAAGATCTATTTCCCCGGAAGAAATATTATCTGCTCCGACTATGTCAGCCGCATTTTCTCTAAATTTATCAATCACCGCCTGTTTGACCTTACCCTGCTGCAGAATTGTTTTCACCCGGCTCACTATTTAACCCCCATTTCAATCCACACTTAGGATTAGAATAATACCCGGGTTCACAACCCCGGGCATACTTTTAAGCAGTTCCGCAAAAAGAGTTCTACCTGTTAATAATATCTTCGATCAAGCTTTCTTTTTCCAGTATCTCCACAAATACCGGAACCAGCTTTGGATCGAACTGCCTGCCTGCACAGCCCTTGATTTCATCAACAATTTGCTCGAGCGTCATAGCCTTCTTATACGGCCTGCCGCTGCTCATAACTTCAATAGCATCAACAATTTTGATGATCCTGGCCAAAAATGGAATTTCACTACCTTTTAGCCCCTCGGGATAACCGCTCCCATCCCAGTTTTCATGATGATATAGTATTTCCTTGGCTACGTTGGAATATTCTTTTGCTGCACTGGCAATCCGGTAACCCGTTTCCGGGTGCTTTCTAATAATTTCCCAGTCTTTATTGGTTAATTTTTCCCTTTTAACAAAGATTCCTTCCGGCACATTTATCATACCGATATCATGCAAAGTGGCCAGCAGTATAAGTCTTTCAATTTCAGTATCAGGCAGTTTTACCTTATCCGCTGCAAGGAGGGATATCTCTTTAATACGCCTGGCATGTTCGCCGGTTTCATGACTGCAATCAGAAAGAGTTTTAAGGAGGGCATTAATAGTTGCATTCCTTGCATCGCTGCTTTCACTTAACTTGTGGGTATACATCCTGTCCTCGGCTTCCTTGAGGTAGTCCTCAAGGCTCCGACCCATCCCGGCTTTTGTAGCCGACCCCACAGACATGGAAATGGGCAGCGCATTATCATAAGTATTGCGGCACTCATTGATTATTCTTTCACTGATGGCAACTGCATCTTTTTCAGAAGTAAGCGGCAGCAAAACAACAAATTCATCTCCGCCCCAGCGGGCCAGGATATCATTGTCACGACAAACCCGCCTCAGAAGGTCTGCACCGCTGGCCAGCATCTCATCTCCTACATTGTGACCGTAAGTATCATTAATCATTTTCAAGCCATTAAAGTCGATCATGATAATGCTGATTGGCAGCTTTGATTCTCGATCAACGTTGATCATTGCTTCTTCCAGGTAGGCACGGTTATACAGTCCGGTTAAAGAATCGTGATAGCTTAAATACTTAACTTCTTCGTCCCTTTGCTGTTTGTTCTTCAGGTTGGCACGCCAGATCCTGACGGTGACCATCCAGGACACCATGAGCACAGCTATACAGGCAGATAGAATCCAGAGCAGGGCTGCTGTTAAACGCTGCTCCCCGGCTAACCTCTGGTTAATATGATCGTTCATAATGTCTGCCAGGTTTTCAGTCGCGAGGATGATGTTCAGCTGGTTTCTGGTATAAATCCAACCGGCTAGTAGCTCAGAAGCTGCACTTCTCTCGCCACGGGCCACCAGTTCAAGGACTTCTCGCTCTATAGCATCAAGTTCCTGGCGGTACACCTCGACATCATTAATTTCAGCCTGGGCCTCAGGTGTAGAAACAAGCTCTGGGATACGAGCAAAAAGGGTGTTAAGCCTTTCCCTGTAATCATTATATTCAACTTCCCATTTCAGATCTCCCGTGGCGGCAGCCATATTAGCTGCCATTTCCAGGCTTTTCGTATACTGTAAAAGCTCTCCGGAAACCCTTTGAATGGCAAGTTCCTGCCTCTCAAAAGACTTAATCATTTCATTAGATCGAACTAAATTCCAGGCCAGCAAAACAATTAAAAATACAGTAACCACAAAGGATACAACAAACCAGGGGTTAATAAATAGTTCTTCTGCTATCCTGCCGGTTTTTACTTTACCCTTAAGCTTCATAGAAAACTCCGTTAAATTAATTATTCAGCCAGCCATTGATCAACCGTTTCAATATTTTCACTAACCCAGCGCTCAGCAGCTTCTTCTGCACTCAGACCTTCTTCACTAAACCAGAGCATAACTTGCTCCATGTCTTCTGCTGTCCAGTAGAAATTATCAAGGAATTTATATACCTCGGGCATATCATCCTCTAATCCCTGCCGGACAATCGTGCCGATATATTCTGCTTCACCAAATACGCTTTCCGGATCATCCAGGTATTTTAAGTCCCAGCGGGCGAACTTCCAATGCGGTGTCCAACCGGTCACAGCTATCCAGCGTTCTTCCTCATAGGCTATTTCCAGGGCTGAAGTCATAGTTAAGTCACTGCCGTAGACAAGCTCAAACTGGTCAAGGCCATATATTTCCATCGCTTCATCTGTGCTGCCCATCAGGCCTGCTTCCGGATCTATGCCAATGATCTTATAATCAAATTCTTCTGCATAGCTTTTCAGCTCTTCTATAGATTCAATCGGTACATAAGCAGGCACCACCAGGCCCATCTCTACACCTTCCAGGTTAGGGCCCAGGAACTCAATATCATCCTTGACTGCCTCATAGTAATGCTGCTGTAAAGTTGGCAGCCAGGCTGCCACCATGGCATCCTGGTCTCCTGCAGCCACTGATTCCCACATGGAAACAGCAGTGACAGATAGAAGTTCACAGTTGTAGCCCAGTCTGTTTTCAATTACTGCTTTTACGACATGAGCGCTNGCTATCTCTGATACCCAATCTACATAAACTATATTTACCGTTTCCAGCTCTTCCGGTTCAGGCTCTTGGTCCTGCACCTCTTCATCTGTACATCCCGCCAAAACAAGCAGGCAGGCAAAGAGGCAAAAGGCAAAGAGGTAAACAAAAAAAAGCAGGTAATCGCTTTTACTGAAATACTTATAAATATAAGACAACAGCGCCCCCCCAGGCTAATGAGAAAAGTGAATTTAGATATAAAAAGTGAAATTTAGATATACTTACCTGTATTAGATAAATATCCTATTCGCTATATATCGTCTAAAACCTTTTTTATCTTTGATTATTTGAATAATTTACTGAAGGCTCTTTAATAGTCTGTTTTGCCGTGCGAATAGCATTCCATAAAAGGTAAGCGACCAGGGCAAAAGAACCAAGGTAATCGATATAGTAAGTTAAATAATGGCCCGGAGCAATTGCAACCGCACCGAGCGCAGCAATTACCAGCAGGTCAACCATGGCCTTGGCCTGGTAGAGCTGCCTCTGGGCATTAATAATCGAGTTATGCTGCTCCCTGTTTAAGCGGGCATACCTTCTCCAAAACCAGGTGTTTACCATCACACCAAGTGAGGCAATAATCAGGCCCGGATAGACATTCCCCCCGGGTTCGATAACACCTATCCTGGAAATAGTTAATACAAGCATGACAATGGCCGATATACCGATAGCAGCAGCTACACAGAGACCAGAAATTTTTTCCATAGCCGCTTTATTAACCGGTGTCAGCGTTTCATTACGGGCAATATACCTGAAAACCCACCAGGAAACAAAGAGGGCAACCAGTTCAACTGTGCGGCGAATAAAATCTGCCAGCTGGGTTGTCGAGGTGCTCATTAACACAGCAATTCCGGTTGTCAGCGGAGCCCACATGCTGAGAAGAAGAGCTACAAGCAGGGTTTTTTGCCTCGAAGCAGATTGTTCCTGTGTAAAGTTACTCAAGCTACCATCCCAACCGGTAGAAGAAATAAATAAGGGGCATTATTGAACAGGCTGCTAAGAGCGGCACGGTCAGGGTATCGCTGCCCCGTCTGGAAAAAAGCTCGGTGATACCACACATCGGCGCGACAACCAGGGCTATGAGCAGGCTGACATACCAGGTCTGCCCTCCATAGGTAATCAAGGTAACGAAGATAGCCATCGCTGCAAAACCGATCATAGCAGCGGTGCCTTCATAAGTTTTGCCAAAGTCAACCAGGTAATGAATAACCCGGTGACGTCCGAAATTTTTTCCAATCAAGGCTGCTGCTGCGTCACCAAGCCCCCAGGCCATGATAGCAACGGCGGCCACATATCGCCAGTCAATACCGAAAATGCCCCAGAAGATCAGGATCAGCAGGGCAAAAGAAAGCTGAACATAAATGAGCTGTTTTCTCAGCTCACCGCCTTTTGAAGTTCTGTCCACAAAAGTTTTTCTGTACCAGGCCGTCCTCTCCAGGAAATAAAGGAATGGATAACCCAGGATAACCAGTGTTGATGCTGCAGCAATAGCAATATACCAGGTGCTGAATAGCTCCAACAGTAAAAATATTGACATGCTGTAGATAACATGATGAGTTTTTCTAACCAATTCTGTGGGCAAGCCCAGAGTTATTTTCAAAATAAGCGGTATAATTGCGGCAAATAAAATGTAATAGGCGAGCAAAATCCCTGCTCCAAGTAAATCACTGATCACAACAAAGCCCTCCTGCTGTTCTTCATTTCTATGCGGGCCTGTGAAAAATTATTTGAGACCCTGGCAAAGAGATCAATAAAGAAATCGATCTCCTTTTCCGATACCCCGCGTGCGGCTAGGGTATATACTTCGTTATAAACCGATTCAACTTCCGGCCTGATTTCTTTCGCTTTATCCGCAAGCATTATCCTGCTGGCCCGCCTGTCATCGGAGTCTTTATTCCTGGTGACATAACCTTTAAGTTCCAGCGACTTAATTGCCCGGGAAACGGCGGGTTTACTGATGTCAAGCTCTTCCACAATATCTTCCTGCCTGACTTCATGTTCCTTAGTAAAAAGGTGCTGCAGGATATTGCCTTCAGAGCTGCTTAAGTCGAGGGAATGAAGCCCCTCGTTTACCATCTGTCTTGAGATGCGAATAATATTGTTGGCATAACTCCAAATATCTTTAATATCAATATCGGACATTTCAATCCCACCTTTAGTTAACACGTTAACTATTATAGCGCAAAATTAGTTAACATGCAAACTAAATTTCCTAAATCCCTTGTTTTGAAATTGAAGGATTTAAAAACAACACTGAAGTAGTACTCAAGCCGGAGGATATGTTGTCACCAACATTTTAGGAACTACATTAGAAATGTCTTTCATCGCACCTTTCCTCCTCGTCAATCTCTCTCATAATCCTTCTCATCATCTCCATTACTATTCTCAGGCCCTGTCCGCCATCCTTCAATAAAATCAAAGTTTTTATCAACGCGTAGCTTCAAAGGAAATATTTTCTTATTACTTACAACCTTAACCAGTAGGTGTAAGAGTAAACGAACAATGATTAAAGCCAGCACGCTTAAAATTATATACAAAAACGGGTGCCAGGGAGGAAACATTTGTATCACCCCTATCGGAACTAAATCTTATTTCTTATTTTGCGCTTTGTTTCAATATTATATCATTTTTGAATTTTTGGAGTAATGGTTTTGATAAACTTAATACTGGCAACAATTTATCCCTGACATAGATTTAAGATATTTTCTTGCAGGACATTAGCCTGCATTCAACAGCTAAATTATTTCCATTCTGCTTAACTATACAACAGCTAACGAAGCGGAAAAAGAATTGCAATAATTTTTTTACAATATGCATATTATCTTGCTTTTTTCTCCTCCTTGGAATATAATTTATATGGTAGTGATAAAGATGCCGGTTCAATTGACCGATTTGTTACTGGATATTTATATCGATGTTAAAGGTGGTCCAAAAATAATGTCATAAATCAACTGCTGTTTTTTTACTTGGCCTGGGATTTAGCAACTTACCTTTAAAGGGAGAGAACAAACATGAATAAACCAGTCAAGTACGGACTACTTCTTCTAGCCCTATTATTGATCGGGCTATCATTTTTTACTGTTGGCGCTCAGACAGTTTACGCCACTGAAGAAGAAGCAGAGTCAGAGTTAACAAGCCAGGAACTTAATTCTCAGGAAAAAGCAGATGCAATTAAGGCTGCTAATGATGCTATCAGCAAAATAGTAGAACCTGATTTAATCATTGCTTACGAAGAAAAATTTGTTCAGAATGTGGCACGCGCTCGGTCTCTTGTTGAGATTGCCAGGGAAGAATACGACGCAGTAGACAGCGACTTTAAGAATTTGAATTTGCTGAACAGGGCTGAGCATAAAGTACTGATGCTTCTGGCCATCCAGGAATTTAAAGATGCCGTTGATAAAATTCCTCCATTAGATGAAATCACAGAAGCAGACAGACCATTAATAGAAGAAGCTCGCCGTCTGGCCACAATAGCCATAGAAGAATATGGGGCAACCCCATTTTCACTCTGCTGGCGTTATTATTACATTGAAGATGCTGAAGACAGGCTTGATGATGTAGACGAAGAACCTGAACCCGAGCCGGAACCCGAACCTGCAGAGCCTATAGATGATCGACGGCCTACACCGCCGACAGGGGGACTAACGGGGACTGCCGCGATCGGTGCATTGCTTGCTGGAGCAGGGTTCTTATTAACTAAGAAGAAATATCACAGGTAGCAGGGTGGCCATTAGCCAGTGGTTCCCACTGCCAAACCACAAGGGACTTTCACCGCCAAGTTAANGCCCATGCCGGGCGNACACACAAAAAATGCTGGGGTATAATACCCCAGCATTTTACATTAAAAAAGAATGTCAAAAGTGTGTACTTCTTGGTTATTTTAGCGTATTACCTTTTCTAAATACATTAGCTTTTCCTTAAAAACAATGGTCGGGGCGAAAGGATTCGAACCTTCGACCCCTTGGTCCCAAACCAAGTGCGCTACCAAACTGCGCTACGCCCCGATATATAAGTGCCGAATACTTCGGCTAATCAATTATAAGACAGGCCGCATGAACTGTCAAGAAAACTGCTGCTAAAATCGTAAGCGGGAATTCCTCATTAATAAACTTGAATTATATACTTGACTGCATTATAATAAAGGCAATCGTAAATTGGGAGGTGCAGTCGGTGAAAAAAGCCCTGTTTATATTGGTAGCCCTGGTCGCTATATTCAGTTTGCTGGTCACAACTGGTTGTGAATTTGCAGATGAAGTAAGTTTTTGGGAATGGCTGATGATGTACCTGATACAATAAAGTATCGATTTAACAATAAATTTCATAACATTTTTTGGGGTTTTAGAGCTTAGCCTTAATACCTAAGCCTGAAACCCTTTTATATATCAGCAACATTTTCATTACAACACACTAGACACGAGGTCGATTATCTTGAACCGTTATCTTGTCGGCGGCCGGGTTATAAAAACTGCCCTGGCCGTAACCCTGGCCATTACGATCGCCCAGCAGCTGGGGCTGGAAAGAGTAACCCTGGCCGCAATTGTGGCTTTACTGACCGTCCAGAAAACATTTTACCATTCCCTGCTGCAGAGCATGGCCAAGCTCGGATCTGTCCTATTAGGCGGTGTGCTCGGGACTGCTTTCAGCTTCGTGTTCGGGGTTTCCCCCCTGGGCTACGGCCTGGTTACCCTGGCTGCCATATATATCTGCCTGCAGCTGCGCTGGCAGGAACATATTGTCTTAACTGCAGTAACCGGCATCACCGTTATCTTCAGCGGCGCCGATATGCCCTGGACTTTTTCCCTGGAGCAGATCTTTACGGCCATGCTGGGAGGAGTATGCGCCCTTGGCATCAATTATCTTTTTACACCCAATCACCGCAAGGATGTGATTGAAAAGCTATACCAGGCCGAAGAGGGTTTGCGTGATGCTATTGATTTCATTATGAAAGAAATGCTTGAACCCGGTTGCGATGATACCGATTTTAAATCTAAAATTGACAAACTGGAAACCCTGATTAAAGATGGCATGGAAGAGGCAAAACTGCTGCGGGAAGAACAGCGCTTTATTATAAACCGGCAAACAGATTCCGACCGCTACCGCCAGGCCTTTCACGTTTACAGGTCCCAGCTGAAACGACTGGGTGAAATGCACAGACTGGCGCGGAGAATGCCGGTTAAGGTTCCGCAGGCAGCGCCGCTGGTGCAGCTGTTCAGGATTGTCCAAAAGATGCAGTATAGAAAATTCAACGGCCGGCAAATCCACAACCAGACGGTAGAAAAGCTGATGGACAAGCTGGAGAATAGTTTTGCTGAAATGGATTTGCCTAAATCACGGGAGGAATTTATCAGCAGAGCTTCGCTGTTTCACCTTTTCCAGGAAATACAGCGTTACTATAACCGGATGAATGAAATGCCTGCAGCTTAACTGAATATTTTTTCCATGGATTCCCGCATACGGCGCAGGGCTTTACCGCGATGGCTGATTTTATTTTTTTCTTCTGACGGCATCTCTGCAAAAGTAAGGCCGGCCGGTTCAAAGTAGAACAGGGGATCGTAACCGAACCCCGCGCTGCCCCGACGCTCGGAAGCAATCAGGCCGCTGCAGCTTTCCTCTACGATGTAGGTTTGGTCCCCGGGCACAGCTAAAGCGATGGCACACACAAAATTAGCCCTGCGATTTTCAGGCGGAACATCCTTTAGCTCCCTGAGCAGCAGGTCATTATTGGATTCGTCACTGCCATTTACACCGGCATAGCGGGCTGAAAGCACTCCGGGGCGACCGTTCAGGGCTTCCACTTCGAGCCCTGAATCATCGGCCAGGGCGATTTCTCCGGTAGCACGGGAAACAGCCTCCGCTTTTTTGGCAGCATTCCCTGCAAAAGTGTCCCGGTCCTCCTCAGGCATAACCACCTGCGGGTATTCTTTAATGGAGGTTACTTTAAAGGGCAGTCCTTCGAGCAGGGCCGTTATTTCCTCAACTTTATGACGGTTGCCTGTGGCAAGAACAATTTTTTTCATCACGACACCTTTTCATTCTTTACTCTGCATGGTAACTGTCAACAGATCTTTTAATCAAGTCGTCGATCTCAGGGCCGAGGGCCTGCTTTTGGTTCATTGTAATTTCAAGCACCCCGGCAGAGGCCAGGTTAAGCATTTGATCCATCTGTTCCCGGCTAAAGGGCTTGTCCTCGGAAGATCCCTGCACTTCAACCAGCTTGCCGGAGGCAGTCATCACTATATTCATATCCACACCGGCCTGTGAATCCTCTTCGTAATTAAGATCAAGAACCGGGACACCATTAAACAGGCCGACACTGATTGCGGATAGATAATCATAGAAAGGAAACTGCATCAACTGTCCACTGTTTTTGAGGTATAAGAATGCTTCTGCAAGCGCCACATAGGCTCCGCTGATCGAGGCGGTGCGAGTTCCCCCGTCTGCCTGGATAACATCGCAATCGAGCCAGATTGTTCTTTCCCCCAGGGCTTTCAAATCGACCACCGATCTGAGAGAACGCCCGATCAGGCGCTGTATCTCAGAACTGCGGGCATTTATTTTACCCCTTTCCCTGGTAACCCGTACTCCCGTGGAACGGGGCATCATTGCATATTCGGCTGTAATCCAGCCCTGCTCCATGCCCTTTAAAAATGCAGGCACCTTTTCTTCGACCGAAGCGGTACA
>SL_8KL_010_SEDDRAFT_10004114_pt1 | contig 11809 bp, 6 predicted proteins | sample SodLakKL_010_SED_4_FD_11160 | JGI IMG/M metagenome (IMG submission 11160) | reverse complement strand
TTAAGAAAGGATGAAAAAAAAACTCAATTTTGTGTTACAAAAAAAGGTTATAACAAATTATTGCTATAACCTTTTTTCCTAGGTCGGGGTGGCAAGATTCGAACTTGCGACCTCCTGCTCCCAAAGCAGGCGCGCTAACCAAGCTGCGCTACACCCCGTAGTTGTGTTAAAGAACTCTATATGCCGGTATAAAACCGGTTTTTAATATATGCTTGTCAGAACTCCGCGGAGAGAGGGGGATTCGAACCCCCGGTACCCTTACAGGTACGGCAGTTTAGCAAACTGCTGGTTTAAGCCACTCACCCACCTCTCCAAAATGGACTTATTAGTGCTTATTATTGCTTATAAAACTTATCCACAGATAAAAACTTTATAATTATCAACAAAATCTATTAAAAGAGCGTTTAATCTGTCATATTTGACTAATCAAATACCGACCCCCCTTTTTTTGAGATTGCAAAGATAATCAAATCATTTTTTTCCAGCAAATAAAAATCTGATAAAATGAGAATTTTTGAAAAATGCGAACCATTGGAAAATCCAAAGCTCAAAATCCAAAGCTCAAAATAAATCCCAAATCCAAAACCCCAAACCTCAAGCCCCATGCTTCAAACCCCAAACCTCAAACCCCAAACCTCAAACCCAAAATCCAGAATTATTTCTGTTCAAAAAAACGAAACCCCAATTTTTTATGCTCTTAAACCGGGTGATGTTCATTAAACTTTTCAACCCTTTGTTTGAGGTCAGGAAATTGGTCTCTGCCTACCAATGACACACATGCACGCAAACCTTCTGTTCTTTCACTTCCGGTTATTGCCAAAGATATCGCGCTTATTCCATAATATACGAGTCTTTCTATCAACTCTTCGCCGGTAAATCCGGGATATGAAATTGTGAAGTAAAAGCCATCTGCCAGGGGTTGGTCTTCGTCCTTATTGTAAACTATTTCAAAACCGTTATCGGTAAACATTTTTTTCATTATTTTGGCTTTTTCTCCATATTCTTTTACCACTTCTATGAAATCATAATTTCCATCATTAACCTCTTTAAGTATAGCGGCCAGGCCATATTGAGCAGAGTGAGTTGCTCCTGCACTCAATGCATAAATTGTTCCGAAGACCATAGCTTTTCCTAAGTTATCAAAAGCATAATAGCGCTTAAGGTCCGGGGCTGTGATTTCAAAAAGCTTATCCGACAGCACCATCATTCCTATTCGCTGACCTGCATAGCTGAATGCTTTCGAACTGGAAATAAGCAAAATATAATTATCGGTATATTTGGCAACAGTTGCTTGATAGGGAGGTTCGCCCGGCTTTGATATATCTTTGCGAAAATCCATGGCAAAATATGCCAGATCTTCTAAAACTATTACATTGTATTTCTCTGCTAATTCACCAATTATTTGTAATTCAGTCTCTGTAAAACATATCCATGCCGGATTGTTAGGATTGGAATAAAGTAAGGCGCAAATATTGCCTTTTGCAAGAATGGGCTCTAGCTTTTCCCTGAGTTTTTCCCCTCGGTAATTGTAAACATCAAACGATTCTGTGGGTATTCCAAGCACGTTGCACTGCTGCTTATGAACCGGAAAACCGGGATCAATGAACAAGACGGTATCTTTTTCCTTGTACATCCTGCTGCAGGTCATAAATGATGCAAAGCTGGCTTGCAGAGATCCAACAGTAGGGATACAACCCAGAGGATCTACATCTGTATCGGCAAAAAGCTTGACAAAACGTGAAATTTCCTTTTTAAGAGGTTTAATACCGTCTATATCCGGGTATAAGGCAGCTAAGCCTTGGTTTAAAGCATTGATCTCTGCTTTTACACCAATATCACATGGAGGCAAACCGGGTATGCCCATCTCCATGCGTATGTAACGCTGACCGGTTTCCTCCTCAACGTTATCAACCAACCGCTTGATCTCACGTATAGAGGCCTTACCAACATTATCAATCTTCAAATTTTCAATATGCTTGTTAACTACATCGTAAGGAATGGGTGTATCTTTTTTCATAGTGGCTTAATTTTAAATTGAGTTAATAATAATTTTTAAAAAACAATTTTTAAAAGTACGTTTTGGAAACAAAACCAACGGTAGTTTTAAAACAGTTTAGCTATTTCTCGTGAGGTTTTGTTACATTATATTGTTTAGGCATCTTTTTATAAGAGACAAATATAAATATAAACTTAAATTTCCGGGTTGAAATTTAATAAATAACAAAAATCATTTGCTTTTTTGTGATTTCAAATTATTATTGACCTAAAAAACCTTATAAGAAAAAAAGAAAAACCTAATTTTGTTTAATAAATTTTTGATATAAATATTTAAAATTAGTTTTTATTTATTACTTTGGCATTTTGTAATATGCGTTATTACATGAATATTTAATAATAATTTATTAATATTAGTTTATAATTTTATCTTTTAACTTAAATTCAATGCGATATGTTAAAAAAATCATTAATTAAATTGTCAGTTTTTAGTTTAATCATTTTAATTGGCAATTTTCAACTTATCGGGCAGGACGATATAACTTACCAGGTACCGCCTGATGAGATTGTAGAATTGGTTGATGCTCCGGCTACTCCGAGCATCAGAACAAGTCCCGGCAACAATAAAATGTTGTACATAGAGGATCCGGGTTTGTTTAACCTGGAGGATTTGGCCGGGGAGGAGCTTCGCCTGGGAGGTATCCGTATAAACCCTATGACTAATGGACCTAGTCGTGCCAGTTACGGTGTTGGTCTTAGTCTTGCCGATATTGATGGTGAAAATTACCGTGAAGTATCAGGTTTGCCTTCTGAGCCTCAAATAAGGAATGTAAGATGGTCGCCTGATAGCGAATGGATAGGATTTACAAATACAGTTGAGGATGGCATAGAGTTGTGGGTGGTCAATGTTTCTGAAGCTGAGGCTATGCAATTAACCTCCGGAATTATCAATGAAGCGCTCAGAAATTCTTTCACGTGGTTATCGGATAGTGAGACCATTATTTTTACAGGAATTGATGAAGACAGGGGTGAAGTGCCTGAAAGACCAACTGTTGCTGACGGCCCGGTAATCCAGGAAAGTATTGGCAGAAAAGCTGCAGTGAGAACATACCAGGACTTGCTTTCAGATACTTATGATGAACACATATTTGATTATTATGCTACTTCACAGCTTTATAGTGTTGACCTTAATGGAAATAAGAGTAAAATTGGTGAGCCCGGAGTTATACGTTATTTTTATGACTCTCCTGATGGGAATTATCTTCTTGTCAATCAATTAGAAAAGCCGTATTCATACATTGTTCCTTATACCAGGTTTTCTCAAAAAGTTGAAGTAATTGATCTTGAGGATGGTGAAACGGTAAAAGTCGGTGATATTCCGCTTGCTGATGATATACCCCAGGGTTTTGATGCTACAAGAATGGGCCCGAGAAATTTTACCTGGCGTTCGGATGACCCCGCAACGTTATACTGGGTTGAAGCTATAGATGAAGGTGATCCGGCAAAGGAAGCTGATTACCGTGACCAGTTGTATTACCTGGAAGCGCCTTTTACCGGCCGGCCGGAAGAAGGATTTAAGCTCGAATTACGTTACAGGGGCATTAACTGGGGAAAAGAAGATTATGCAATTGTATATCAATACTGGTGGAGCGATCGTAGGGCAATTACCAGCTCTTTTAATCCGGCTGATTTGGATGAAGAGCTTGAAGTTATATTTGACAGGTCAACAGAAGACAGGTATAATGATCCCGGCAACTTTCAAACAATAACCAATCAACATGGTAAATCCGTTTTGCATTTTGATAGTGAAAAACAATCATTGTTCTTAGTTGGAACTGGCGCTTCTCCGGAGGGTAATAAGCCCTTTGTTGATGAGTATGACTTAACCACAGGTGAAATTGAGCGTCTTTGGCGTTCAGAGCCACCATACTATGAATATCCTGTAAGTATTATAGATGCAGATCAACAAATTGTTATGACCAGGCGAGAAGCAAATGACGAACACCCCAATTTCTATCTTCGTTATATTGCAGATGACAGGCTTGACAGAGTAACCGATCTTCCTGATCCTTTTCCACAATTGCGTGATGTTTATAATGAAATGATCCATTATGAGAGAGAGGATGGCATACCTCTTAATGGTACTCTTTATCTTCCCGAAGGTTATGAAATAGGCGAGGATGAGCCCCTGCCAACTATTTTATGGGCATATCCACGAGAGTTTATTACTGCTGATGGAGCGGGACAGGTTACCGGCTCACCCCACAGGTATACCCGTTTGGGTGCTACGTCTCCTATAATGCTTGTAACTCAAGGTTATGCTGTTTTGAATAATGCAAGCTTTCCTGTTGTTGGAGAAGAAGATAAAGAACCCAATGACACTTTTGCAGAACAATTGGTTGCTAACGCTGAAGCTGCTGTTGACAAGCTTGTGGAGATGGGTGTAACTGATCCTGACCGCCTTGGCGTATCAGGGCATTCATATGGTGCTTTTATGACTGCCAACCTTCTTTCACATAGTGATATGTTTGCAGCAGGTGTTGCACGCAGTGGTGCTTATAACAGACTGCTTACACCATTCGGTTTTCAAAGGGAAGAGCGTACATTTTGGCAGGATCCTGACCTTTACTTTGAAATGTCACCGTTTTCACATGCACACAAAATGAATACACCTATGTTGCTGATTCATGGTGCTGATGACGATAATGCAGGTACTTATCCTATGCAAAGTGAACGTTATTATGATGCATTAAGAGGCAATGGCGCTACAACAAGACTTGTTATGTTTCCACATGAAAGCCATGGATACCGGTCACGCGAATCGGCCCTGCATATGCATTGGGAGTGGTTGAAGTGGTTTGATGAATATGTGAAGAATCAATAAATTGAACTATTGACTCATATATATTTATAAAAATTGTTGAAAAAGTAAAGTGTTGAAGGATGAGCACTGAGCGCTGAGCATTAATAGTGTTCAGCGCTTTTTGTTTAGTAATGAAATTGGAATTGTTCAGTTTTTGAAAAAATCTTATAAATTTGCGTTTTTTTATATGTGAAAATGTTTTATAAATATTTATTAAATAAAAGTGTTTATGGCTTTAAGGATAATTGTTGTTGCTCTTTATGTGTTGATGATTGTAATAGTAGGACTAATTGGTCTTCGAAGAACCAAATCTTTTAGTGATTTTTTCCTTGGAGGTGGTAAGGTTGGTGCCTGGATGACAGCTTTTTCGTACGGTACTGCTTATTTTTCCGCTGTTTTGTTTATTGGTTTTGCCGGTAGTTTGGGTTGGGAGTTTGGCTTTTCTGCCCTATGGATTGCCTTGTTTAATGCACTAGTGGGAGTATTACTGGTGTGGGCTGTTTTTGGCTGGCGGATAAAAAGGGTTACAACCGAAATGCAGGTCAGTACAATGAGTGAGTTTTTAGAAAAACGGTATAATTGCTCTTTGTTTAAACTGTTGTCTGCCATTGTAATATTTGTTTTCATGATACCATATTCGGCAGCTGTATTTATGGGATTGTCTTATCTGTTTACTTCCTCCTTTGGAATCCCTTATGTGTATGCATTGACGTTTATGGGTGTTCTAACGGCAATGTACCTTGTTATGGGTGGTTATAAGTCCATGGCAATGATTGATATGATATTTGGCATAATAATGGTTGTTAGTGTTACAATTTTGCTTGTCAGTACTTTACAAGTAGGAGGAGGAATAACCAATATTGCTGCGGATTTATCTGCTATAAAACCGGAATTGACAAATGTTGTTGGCCCCCCGGGTTTTTGGGCACTGTTTTATTTTGTGTGCCTTACCAGTATCGCGCCAATTGCAATGCCACAGCTTGTACAAAAATTTTATGCCATCAAAGATAAAAGGGCTGTAAGAGTTGGGATGGTTGCTTCTACTTTATTTGCTATATTGATATGTGGAATAGCGTATTTTATTGGTTCTACAACACGGGTTTTCTTCTCACCTGAAGCAACTCCCTGGGTTTTTGAAAATGGGGTTCCGATTGCTGACAGGCTAATGCCGGAGCTATTGGTTAATGTAATTCCTGAGGCATTGACAGTTATAATTTTGCTACTCATATTATCAGCTTCAATGTCAACCCTTGCTGCTTTGGTTTTGATTTCAAGTTCTTCATTTACTAAAGACTTTTATGCCGGCTTTATAAATAAAGGTGTTTCGGATAAATCCCTCACAAGGCTAATGCGGTTAATGAGTGCATTTTTTGTACTACTTTCAGTGGTGCTTGCATATTTAAATATAGATACCATAGTTGCCATACTGGGTATTTCGTGGGGAGCCATAGGGTCATTTTTCCTTGGTCCCTTTGTATGGGGGCTTTTTACGCGCTGGACTTCAAGATTTGGTGGTCTCTCATCTGGTATATTAGGACTTGCTACATGTTTGGTTTTGTATTTTAGTGGTGTTCCATCTCCACAGGCAGGAACAATTGGGATGTTTACCTCTTTACTGATAAATCCGCTTTTTAGCCTTTATGGGTTAAAAGAACGACTAGCTAATTTGGAAAAAGGTAATGAATAAACCATCAAACATAGGGATGCAATTCCTATGTTAACAAAAATAGTAGAAGATAAATTACGATTATAATATTAAGCATGTAACTCACAACCACGTGGGTTTGGCAAAATCCACGGAACTAACTGTAATGACCAACCATGTAAGTTTTGCCAAACCCACGTGGTTAACTTGCAAATAATTGTTAATTAATTTAATAACTATAAAATATTCAAATGAAACCCTCATTCACAAAACGTTCACAAAAGATAATGAATATTACATGAGGGTTTCATCGGAATAGAATTAATGAAGTTCAAACATGCAAGGATGTAAATTACTGTTAATCAATTTAATAACTATAAAATATTCAGATGAAAGCAAAAACAATTCTTGAGTTAATCGGAAACACACCGCACGTTCGGTTATCCAAACTATTTCCAGAACACAGGGTATGGATAAAACTGGAAAGTTATAATCCCGGTGGCAGCATCAAAGACAGGATATCCCTGGCAATGATAGAAGACGCCGAAAAGAGAAATATACTGAAACCCGGTGGAACTATCATAGAACCAACTTCGGGTAACACCGGCATAGGTCTTGCCATTGTTGGAGCTATAAAAGGTTACAAGGTGGTTCTTGTAATGCCTGAGTCAATGTCGCTTGAGCGACGCAAGATCCTTAAAGTTTACGGTGCGGAATTGGTGCTTACACCAAGGGAAAAAGGAATGAATGGCGCTGTTGAGGAAGCTAATAATATTGCAGCAAAAACTCAAAATTCATTCATGCCACAGCAGTTTGAAAATGAAGCAAATCCCTTAATACACTCCGAAACCACTGCTGAAGAGATCCTTAATGACTTTCCTGAAGGTTTTGATTATATGATTACAGGTATAGGTACCGGTGGGCACATAAGTGGAATAGGAGTGAAGTTTAAAGAAATTTTTCCCAATATACGGGTATATGGAGTGGAACCTGTGGATTCGGCAGTTTTGAGCGATGGAAAACCGGGACCACACCCTATACAAGGTATTGGGGCAGGTTTTATACCTAAAATTCTTGCAGTGGATGTTCTTGATGAGGTAATCACTGTAGAAGCTAATGAGGCTTTTGAAATGACCCGCAAAATTGCAACAACAGAAGGAATATTAGCAGGTATTTCTACCGGCGCTTCACTTGCTGCAATTAACAAGAAGCTTGATAATATAGCCTCAGGCAGCCACATTTTAACCTTTGCATACGATACAGGCGAAAGATATTTGAGTGTGGATGGTTTGTTCTAATAGGTTAAGCGACTTTCTGAAATTAACGTTATAGCAAAATTTCCCTTTGCCTGCAGCTTTTTTAAAAATGCACCCGGGAGTGCTTTTTTGTCATTATAATGCCTTAAAAACCATATTCTTTACTTTGTCCATACTCTCTTTGTCTTCACTAAGTACCATCAAAACATCATTTTCTTTTATGATAGTCTTGCCTGTTGGTGAAATAAATGTGCCATTTCTTTTTATAAGGACTACCAGGGATTTTTGTGGAAAATTTAAATCTATTATCCTTTTTCCAATTATAGGGCTATTCTTGGAAACAGTGATTTCAGCATATTCTGTTTTTATATCGTTACTTAACAACTCATCAACAGGTGATTTAGGTTTTACTTTAGCAGGTAGAGCTACATGTAGCCATTTGGCTATTTTAGGAAGTGTTGTGCCTTGTATAAGTACTGACGTTAATGATATAAAAAATACTATATTAAATATCATTTGTGATTTTTCAACACCTGCCAATAAAGGATAAGTTGCAAATACTATAGGAACAGCGCCGCGTAAGCCAACCCAGGAAATCAGCCACCTGTAACGATTATGCATTTTAAAAAATGCAAGGCTTAAAAACACACTAACAGGTCTGGCTACCAACATTAGAAAAACCGATATTATCAAACCAATATTAATTACTGGTAAGATTTGACTTGGAAATACTAATAACCCAAGCGTTAAGAATAAAACAATCTGCATTAACCACGCAAATCCGTCAAACTGCTGCAAAATTGTCCTTTTATGGATGAGGTGTTGATTGCCAAGATAAACAGCAGTTATATAAACTGACAAAAAGCCATTACCACCAATAAAATCTGTTGCCGAAAAGCTGAAAAACATTATAGCAATGGCCAAAACAGGATATAAGCCCTCATAATCAAGCCTTATGTTGTTGATAATTATTTTTCCAAGCTTACCTATAAAAAAGCCAAATAAACCTCCAATAATTATTTGTTTCAACAACAAAGGAACGATGCTAATCAAGTCTGCGTCCTGGTTTAACACTAAGCCTGTAAAAGCAATTGTAAGAAAATATGCCATTGGGTCATTACTGCCGCTTTCAAGCTCAAGGGTCGGTCTTAGCTTGTGTTTTAAAGCAATATTTTTTGATCGTAAAATCGAAAAAACCGCTGCTGCATCAGTAGAAGAAACTATAGCGCCAAGTAAAAGCCCCTCGTAAATTGTAAAATCTGTGATATAATAAACAAAAACACCTACCGTCACAGCAGTTAAAATAACGCCAACGGTCGATAATGCAATACCCCTCCAAAGTATTGGTCGTATTGTTTGCCAGTTGGTATCCAAACCACCGGAAAACAATATAAAATTCAAAGCTATAATGCCTATTAATTGAGAAACTTTAGGATCATCAAAATATATCCCGCCAAGACCTTCAGAACCGGCAAGCATTCCAATACCCAAAAACAAAATCAGTGTGGGAACTCCAAATCTGAATGAAGTTTTGCCGGCTAAAATGGAAATAATTAATAATATAGCACCTATAAGTAAAATATTCTCCGTTGTTAATTCCATTTTTTGCCCTTACTTGTTTAAAATTCAAAACAAAAATATAAATAATTTTATTCTTATTGTTTTTAAATATTATTTCAAATTTAATCTTTAGTTATCTTCCATATGTTATTTTTTCATACTATTTTTACAATTCTAAAAAAAATTAACGAACATAAATACAAGTATCATGAAAAAACTAATTTTTGTATTATTTGCATTAAGCATTTCTTTATTTCAGTCCGGCTATGCCGAAAAGCAGGCCATGACCCCCGAAACTCTCTGGGAGTTCGGCAGGGTAGGAGGAATGCAGGTTTCTCCTGATGGTAACACCCTGCTTTTTACTGTAACTCATTACGATATTGACAAAAATGAGGGCAGAAGTGATATATATACCATTCCTGTTGAAGGGGGAGAACCCAAAAACATTACCGGCAGCGAACATAGTGAGTTTAATGTGCTTTGGCGCCCCGATGGTGAAAAGATAGGCTATTTAAGTGCAAAAAATGGCACAGTACAGCTTTGGGAAATTAACCCTGATGGAAGCGATCCTGTTCAGGTATCAGATATACCCGACGGGATAACGCGTTTTGAGTACAGCCCCGGTATGAACCACATATATTTCACCAAGCAGGTGAAGCTGGAAAAAACTCCACAGGAGATGCATCCCGATCTTGATAAAGCAAATGTGCTTATTTATGATGATTTGATGTATCGCCACTGGAATGAATGGCATGACTATTCTTATAGCCACATATTTATTGCACCATACAGCGATGGAGAATTGGGGGATCACCACGACATTATGGAAGATGAACCATGGGACACTCCTTTGCCGCCTTTTGGAGGTATTAGTCAAATAAGCTGGACTCCCGATGGAAGCCAACTGGCATATACCTGCAAAAAGAAAAAAGGTAAAGAATGGACATTAAGCACTAATTCAGACATCTATCTTTACGACCTTGAAACCGGTGAAACTGAAAACCTGACAACATTCAATGAAGGTTATGACCGAAATCCTGTATTTTCTCCCGATGGCAACTATATGGCATGGGAAAGCCTGGAAACACCCGGTTTTGAGTCTGACAAAAGTCGTATAATGATGATGGACTTAAACAATGGCAATTATGAGGATTATTCAGAGGGCTTTGATAGAAGCTCCCGCAATTTTAGATGGTCAGACGATGGTCAAAGCCTTTATTTTATCAGTGGTATTAATGCAACTTACCAGATGTATAGCCTGGACATTGCTTCCAAAGAAATAACCCGGCTCACCGATGGTCGCCATAATTATAATTCACTTGAGCTTGCAGGTGATCATTTGGTAGGTGAGCGAATGAGCATGTCTTCGCCGGTAGAGATATTCAGAGTTAGCCTGGAGGACCACTCACAAGAGAGAGTAACTTTTGTAAATGAATCCCTCCTGGATGAGACAAAGATGGGTGAAGTGGAAGAACGCTGGGTTGAAACAACTGACGGCAAAGAAATGCTGGTTTGGGTAATATACCCGCCTGATTTTGACCCCGATAAGGAATATCCTGCTTTGCTTTATTGTGGTGGAGGCCCTCAGGTTGCAGTCAGCCAGTCCTTCTCATACAGGTGGAACTTCCAGATGATGGCAGCAAACGATTATATCATCATAGCGCCAAACCGCCGTGGATTGCCTACATTTGGCCGGGAATGGAATGATCAGATAAGCGAAGATTATGGTGGACAAAACATGCAGGATTATTTGAGCGCCGTTAGTGCAGTTAAAACAGAACCTTTTGTAGACGAGAGCCGTATTGGAGCTGTTGGCGCCAGTTATGGCGGATACTCTGTTTTATGGCTTGCCGGAAATCATGATGGTTTGTTTAGCGCCTTTATATCACATTGTGGCCTTTACAACTTTGAAAGTTGGTATGGAAGCACGGAAGAGATGTTTTTTGCCAATCATGATATAGGAGGACCTTACTGGGAAGACCCGACTCCGCATAGTTATGAGTTTTCACCGCATAATTACGTCCAAAACTGGGATACGCCTATCATGGTCATACAAGGCGCCAAAGACTATAGAGTTCCCAAATCAGAGGGATTTCAAGCTTTTAACGCTGCACAGTTACAGGATGTTCCTTCCAGACTAATGTTTTTCCCGGAAGAAAATCATTGGGTATTACAACCACAAAACGGCATAGTATGGCAAAGAGAATTTTTTAAATGGCTGGATAAGTGGCTTAAATAAATAAAGGTTTATTTAAAAAACAAACAACAAAAAACAAATAACAAATAAATTCCAATTTTACAAATACGAAATTCTAAACAGTTAATTGTAAATTTTTCATTTTGTAGTTAATAATTATGTTTAGAACATTAAATTATATTATTGAAAATTGGAATTTATTTGTTGTTTGCGTTTTGGAACTTGTAATTTCTTATAATTTATTTTAGAATTTCAGGTATTATTCTTCAAATATCCCCGATTCAAGTACCTCC
>SL_8KL_010_SEDDRAFT_10004112_pt1 | contig 11812 bp, 7 predicted proteins | sample SodLakKL_010_SED_4_FD_11160 | JGI IMG/M metagenome (IMG submission 11160) | reverse complement strand
CTTCTTCTTTATTGCTATTATTAGGATTGAAATATCTTCCAAGCCATTTATTTGCTGCAAGCAAAATTCCTAACACTATTACCCACTGGAGGATCATAGTTCCGGTGGTTTCTATTTTAAATGGATTCCACCAATTTTCCGGATCTGTTACTATCGATTGATATATTTGCCATATAAAGATGGCACCTATCAAAAGCGGGTTTATCCGAATCAAAAAATTGAACCACCGTCCAATAGTCATTTGTGACTTGAACTGATTAAGGTGTTCAACTCTGAATTTTTCTACACCAAATTTCATAACAGCAATAGCGGTAAACATACCACTAATCAATAGTGCTACACCCCAGACAAAGTCTTGATTATCAAGGAAGTTGAGGCTGTATGCCGAAGGTATTCCAAAAATAAAGCCTGCAATACAAGTAATTAATACGGCTTTTTTTCTGGGCCATCCGGCTGTTACAATATTTGCTACACCTACTTCAACTTGTGAGATTAAGGAGGATAAGGCGGAAAATGTTAAACAAAGGAAAAATAAGAGAGCCATTATTATTCCACCGGGCATGGATGCAAGGAGCTCTGACATATAAATGAATGTCATGCCAACACCTCCGGCTTCTAAGGCTTCATAAGCGTATTCTGTTGTAGGTGCAAGAGCAAAAATGGTAGGTAATATTGCCAAGCCGGCAATTATAGCCAAGGCAATGTCTGAATAAGCTATGATAAACATACTGCTACCAACACCTTCTTTGGGTTTGGTGTATATAGCGTAGGTCATAAGTAGAGCCCATCCGGCCCCTGTTGACCAGGCTGCCTGTGCAAACCCTTCAATCCAGGTGCGGGGGTTCAACAGAAAATCTACATCCACACTGAAAAGATATTTCACACCCAAATATGAGCCGGGCAAAGATATTGCTCTTATGGCCCCGGCAATTAGTATAATTGAAAGAATCGGAAGAAAAATTTTAGCAAACCTTTCAATGCCTTTAACAACCCCCTGATAAAGAATAAAGCATGTTATACCCATGGCTAAAAAGTGGTAAAAAATAGTTTCCCTGGGGTTTGTTGAAAAAGCTTCCCATAATGCCCTGGTGTCAGCACCGGGGACAAACTCGCCTTGCAGTGCCAGTACAACATATTTTATTGTCCATCCGGCAACAACCGAGTAATAAAACATGATGGCAATACATACAAAACCCATCCAACCACCTATCCAGGAAAACTTTCTTCCCATAAACTCACCATAAGAACCTACAGTACCTTTGCGGCCATAACGACCAATACCCATTTCTGCCATTAATAATGGTATTGAGCAAATAGTAACAGCAATGATTAAAATTATCAAAAAAGAGCCACCACCATGAGCAGCGGCCATACGGGGGAAACGCCAAATGTTACCGGTACCCACTGCCATAGCAATGGCCGCCATAATAAATCCTAGCTTGTTTGAAAAAAATTGCTTTTTGTCTTGCATAACATTAAATATTATTATTTATCAATTCATAACTCAATTCTTATAATGCTATATTCCAGAATGATACCAGCATTTTGAAAAAGTTTTTTCAATTCATAAAGAAATAAATTTTTAATCTCAAACCTATTTGTTGTACTCCTGAAAACGCCAGGTAGTTTCGAAATCTTCAGGAAGTTTTTCTTCTTTTAACACAGCTCTGAGCAACTCTACAGGGATACTGTTTTGCCTAATTACAGCATCATGAAATTCTTTCAAAGTCATTTGCCCCGACTCCACCATTTCTTCTCTTAAAGCTTGAAACTGTATTCCACCAATCATATAGGCAAGTTGATATAAAGGATCGTAACCTCCCATAAATGATCTTCTTACTTCGGCTTCAGCATTTGCTCTCTCATGACCGACTTCATCAACAAGAAAATCTATGCATTCCTGGGGCGACATTTCTTCCAGATGATATTTGAGTGAGAAAATAATCCTTGCAGCCCTGTGTTTTCTCCAGAACAAAAAGCCCATTTTGTCCTCCGGAGTTTGAGGAAACTCTTTTTCATATAATAAAAACTCCCAGTATAGCGCCCATCCTTCAGACCAGAAAGGGGTACTAAACAAACTACGATATGGCTTATAACGTTGATTCATAAAGCCTTGTAGGTGGTGTCCTGCTATCAATTCATGATGAACTGTAGCCATACAGAAATGGGGATTATTTCCTCGCAGGCTCATCATTTTGGCATCGTGGTCCATAGTATGGGTTGGATAGGAAATTTTGATTCTTTCGCCACCTCGGAAAAACGGATTTATTAATTGTTCTTCCGGGCTCATCATTTCCATACGCCAAGTTTCCTTTGCCAGCTCCGGTACTGTTAATAAATCTTTCTCTTCAATAAAACTGATAGACTTTTCTGCAAGTTCATTAATCATTTCCGGTTGTTTTCCCGGTGGAACGTACCGGTCTTTTACATGTTCAAGCGCGCTTCGCCAGTCATCGCCAAATCCCATTTCCTGTGATGCTTGTATCATTTCATCCCTGCACCAGTTAAATTCATTCCACCCAATTTCTATAAGCTCCTCGGGTGAATAAGGAATAAATTCATATTGTAATCGTTCTTTAAGAGCTTCACGACCTTCGGGTCTGCCTGCAATACCGCTGCCATCGTCCCGGGCTTCATCGGGGGAAAAATGATCCTCCACTTTATTTTCATAAACTTTTATTTCCTCAACCAGTTGGTCGTAAGGTTCTTTTGTCCACCATGTAAAATCAGGATGATAACCATAATAAAAATTGAAAGCTTCGGTTAGATTTTCCCGTAGGTCCCTTACAACTTCTACAGCTTTATCGGCTTCCAGCCGGGAATCAAAAGGTTCTTTTTGGTCAAGTTCTTCTGTAGCGGTTTTAAATTTTTTGGCTGCGTCATCAAAAACTTCGGCTTTTTTAGCACCTTCAACAGTTTTTCCTCTACGTCGGTCACGAATAAAGCTATAGAGGTCATCAGCAAAATCTGTAACAAAGGATACTTCCTTAAATTCCTGCTCATTTAGTTCATGAAAAAAAATTGACTTTTCCAGAAAATTACGAAACAAAATATAGTCGATTTGACCGTCGTGTGAGAGTTCTTCGTATTCTACAGTTTCCAGGTAATCTAACCATTTATGATAAAGTTTGTTAATTCTGTCATAATATTCCTGTGTTTCTTTTAGATTGTATTTTCTTTCGAGGGTGCCTTTATCTGCACGGTATTGTTCTACCGGTTCATAAAACTCAAATGATTGTGACTTGGCAATATTGGGAAAGATGAAAATTATAAGGCATATAAAAATAGCCCTTTGAATATGAATAGTTCTTTGTGTCATATGCAAATAAATTAATGGTATTTGTTGACAGACAAAAAGATATAAAGTTAAAAAGCAAGTCATGTTTTTCAACTTTATATCTTCAAAGTTTATATGAAACAAAACTATTTGTTTCTAATTGAGAAACGGTAAATAGTTTTAGAATTGAACTCTTCATTCGGTTCAAGTACAGTTGACGGAAATTCCGGTTTATTAGGTGAATCAGGGAAGTGTTGTGTTTCCAGGCAGAATGATGTTCTGTGGAGGTAAGGTTCTCCCCGTTTACCAACATCTTCTCCCGTTAAAAAGTTACCACTATAAAATTGCATTCCGGGCTCAGTAGTTAGCACTTCCATTTTTATGCCGGTTCCTTCATCGTAAACGCTGGCAGCTGACTCAAGATCATTGTTTTCGATGTTTCTGTTAATCACAAAATTATGATCATATCCGTGGCCGTATATCATTTGTGGATGGTCTGATTCGATACGTTCTCCAATACGGGTATACTCCCTGAAATCAAGAGGAGTATTTTCAATTGATACGATTTCTCCGGTAGGAATAAGTCCTTCATCAACAGGGGTAAAATAATCAGCATTAATTTTCAGATAGTGATCGGTAATTTTTTCACTTCCTTCGCCGGCAAGATTGAAAAATGCGTGACTTGTAAGGTTTATCACGGTTTTTTTATCTGTAGTTGCTGAATACTCGATTTCTAAATCGTTATCATCAGTCAATCTGTATAATACTTCAACATTTAAATTACCGGGATATCCTTCTTCCATATCTGGTGAAGAATATGATAGTTTTAATGTTTTTTCATCAGGTTGCTCTGCATCCCAAACCACATTATGAAAGCCGCCGGGACCTCCATGAAGGTGGTGTGGTCCATCATTTGCAGCAAGAGTGTACTCTTCACCATCAAGAGTGAATTTTGCGTTAGCTATGCGATTAGCATATCGTCCAATTAAGGCACCATAATAAATTTCCTCACTCTCGAAGTATTCATCTATTGTGTGATAACCGGTAACAATATCCTCGAAGGTTCCATTTTTATCCGGAACAAGTAAACTTACTATACGTCCGCCATAATTTGTAATATCGGCTCTTAAGCCATTTTTATTTTCCAAAGTATAAAGATCAACTTGCTTTCCATTTATCTCAGTAGAAAAATTTTCAGCTGAGGGAAAATTAACTCCCTCTGCAAGTTTTTGTTGATCCGGTTTACAACTGGAATTAGAAAAAAGGATCATAATTAAAAAAGTTTTGATTGCGATTAAAATCGTTAATTGTTTCATATCTTAAAATATTAAAAGGTTAATATATAGCAAGATTAAAAGAGTGTTTATAAATCATAACTCTATTTTTTCTTTGCATATGATGTATTAATGCATTTGTTCAATCTTTTTACCAAGATCGCAGTATTTTTCATATAAATACTTATATTTTTCAGCAAATTCGGGTCTGGGTTGATATTCTTTTTCGAAACCATTACCCAGTGCTTTTTGAGCTGAGATAAAGTCAGGATGCACTGAAGCTACTACTGATGCGGCCATTGCCGAGCCCAGTGCACAGGTTTGTTCATGTCTTGCCACTTGAATAGGCATATTAAGAACATCTGCTACTATTTGCATAACAAAAGGTGATTTTTTTGCCACACCTCCAAGTCCTATAACTCCATCTATCCGAACGCCTTCTTCTTTAAATCTATCGACAATTTTTTTGGAGCCAAAAGCCGTAGCTTCTACAAGAGCTCTAAAAATGGCAGGTGCATTTGTGCCAAGGGTTAACCCTGTTATAGCTCCGGTTAATTCTTGATTTGCATCGGGGGTTCTGCGTCCATTCAACCAGTCAATCGCGAGAACACTCGATTCTTCCGGATCAACATTTGTAGCTGCTTTAGATAGTTGATCTATTAAAGAATTATCCAGTTCCTCAGTAACTTTTTGTATGGTTTTGGTAAGTTCTGAGTTATTGTTTGTAAAAACATTTTTTAATGGCCACAAAAGCAAATCCTTAAACCATGCATAAACGTCACCAAAAGCTGATTGACCTGCTTCAAGGCCTATCATTCCGGGGATAACAGAACCATCCACTTGTCCGCATATACCTTTTACGAGTTTATCTCCCAGTTCTTCTTTTGGTGCTACTACCATATCGCAGGTAGAGGTGCCCATTACCTTGCTCAGATAATAGGGTTTTATTTCACCACCAACTGCGCCAAGGTGGGCATCAAAGGCACCTACGCCAACCATAACATTTTCAGGTAATCCAAGTCTTTTTGCCCATTCTTTAGATATAGTGCCTGCAGCGACGTCACTGGTATATGTTTCGTCATACAAGTTTTTCCGTAATCCTGACAGTACTGGATCAAGTTTAGTTAAGAATTCCTCAGGTGGAAGCCCATTCCAATCGGGATGCCACATTGCCTTATGGCCGGCTGCACAACGGCTTCTCTTTATTTGACTAACATCATTTACACCTGTCAATAGTGCAGGTAGCCAGTCGCAATGTTCAACCCATGAATAAGCAGCTTCTCTTACTTTTTCATCTTCACGAAGGACGTGCATAATCTTTGCCCAAAACCATTCTGAAGAGTATATACCACCTTCGTACTTTGTATAATCAACCTCCCATGACCTAGCCAATTCATTGATTTCCCTGGCTTCCGCAACTGCTGTATGATCCTTCCAAAGTATAAACATGGCATTAGGATTATTAGCAAATTCGGAATGCATTGCAAGAGGTGCACCTGATTTATCGACAGCAACAGGTGTTGAGCCTGTGGTATCTATAGAAATAGCTACAATATTATTTGCCACCTCTTCATCGGTTTGGAATAAAGCAGCTTTAACGGCTTCTTCAAGACTTTCTATATAGTCAAGAGGATGTTGTCTGAACCTGTTTTTAGATGCATCGCAATATGCATTTTTCTTCCATCTTTTATAGTGTGAAACCGCCGTACCTTTTTCCTCTCCTGTGTGGGCATTTACTATAAGTGCACGCAGGGAATCTGTTCCGTAATCAAGTCCTATTACATATTTATTATTCATAATTAATAAACTTCTATTTGTTTTTTATTTTTTGTTATTTTGGCCATAATAAGCTCCTTTACCATGTTTTCGGAGAAAGTGTTTTTCCAAAAGGTGATTTTCAATCGGTTTTTGGTTGCCCATAAGCTCAGTTCTATGAGCCATTTTGGTAACTTCCTCTAAAACTACTGAATTATAAACAGCTTTTTGGGGGGTGTCTCCCCAGGTAAAGGGGCCGTGCCCATGAACCAAAACGCCAGGTATATTCATAGGGTCAATATTATTATCATTAAAACATTCAACAATAACATGGCCGGTATTTTCTTCATATTTTTCTGCTGTTTCTTCTTGCTTCATTGGCCTGGTACAAGGTATGGTACCAAAAAAATGATCAGCGTGAGTGGTGCCATATGCCGGAATTTCTTTTCCTGCTTGAGCCCTGGAAGTTGTCCATTCGGAATGTGTGTGCACAATACCTCCAAGTTGAGGAAATTTGTTATACAAGACAAGATGGGTAGGGGTATCAGACGATGGCTTAAGGTTTCCATGAACTTTTTTACCATTTAGATCTACAATAACAATGTCATCAACTCCCATATCATCATATGTAACTCCACTAGGTTTAATTGCAACCAACCCGGATTCTCTGTCAATTCCACTCACATTGCCCCACGTAAAAATGACAAGCTCATGTTTTACAAGTTGCAGGTTTGCTTCAAGAACAGATTTTCTTAAATTGAACAACATAATATTAAAATATTTCAGAATTTACGTACTTTGCAATTTATAATATAGTTCATTCCAACGAAGGGTGTTTTTGAAATCGTAAATATCAGTACTTTCGTTAATTAATAAATATTCTATTCCGGCCATTTCTGAGAAATATTGTAGATGAATTGGTTTCAAAGCAAAGCTAAATCCGGTATGATGTGCTCCTCCTGCCAATATCCATGCCGTAGCCGCTGTTTTAAGATTAGGTTCGGGTGACCACAAAGCTCTGGCAATAGGAAGTTTTGGAAGATCTTTTGGTTTTGTTGCCTTTACTGTGTTGACCAGCATACGAAAACGGCCTCCCATATCGAGTAATGAAGCATTTAATGCTTTGCCTTCCTTAGCACTGAATACTAACCTGGCAGGATCATCCTTACCACCAATTGGAAGAGGATGGACTTCCAATGAAGGTTTTTCGTTGGCAATAGAAGGACATATTTCAAGCATATGAGCACCAAGGACTTTCATATCCTTGCTTTTAAGGTGGTATGTATAGTCCTCCATAAATGAAGTACCTCCTTCAAGACCTTCGGCCATCACCTTCATACATCTGAGCAATGCTGCTGTTTTCCAGTCGCCTTCTGCGCCAAATCCATACCCTTTCTCCATTAACCTTTGAACCGATAAACCGGGTAATTGTTTAAGTCCGTGCAAGTCTTCAAAAGTTGTTGTAAAAGCTTTAAAATTCCCCTCATCAAGAAAATTTTGCAAACCTATTTCGATCCTGGCTGCTTCTTCCAGCTTGTTTTTTACTTCGCTGTCTTCCAGGAGCTTGCGATTTAAATTATAGGTGTCTTGGTATTCATCCAGTAATGACTGAAGTTCTGAATTAGTGACTTCTTTGACACTATTAGCCAAATCACCTACTCCATATCCACTGACCGACCATCCTAATTTTATGTGTGCAGAAACTTTATTTCCTTCGGTAACAGCAACATCACGCATATTGTCTCCAAAACGAGCTACTTTAAGGTTTTGGGATTCATCCCGGGCTAATGCTGCTCTTATCCAATCTTGTAGATCTTCTATAAGCTCAGGATCACTCCAATGTCCTACCAAAACAGCTCTGTTTATATTCATCCTGCTGACGAGAAAACCAAATTCACGATCACCATGAGCCGATTGATTCAGATTCATGAAGTCCATATCAATTTCTTGCCATGGAATTTCTTGATTAAACTGTGTATGCAAATGAAGAAAAGGTTTTTTTAACAGATCCAATCCCCTGATCCACATCTGTGCGGGCGAAAAAGTGTGCATCCAACAAATCAATCCAATGCAGTTGCTGTCTGTATTAGCTTCTTGAAAAACTTGCGAAATAGCATCACTGGTAGTTAATACCTGCTTAAAATGTATATTTATTGGAGTTTGCAATTTTTTTTCAAGTCCCATGGCTATTTCCTGGGAGTTTTGAGCTACCTTTTCAAGCGCTTCCTGCCCATAGAGGTTTTGACTCCCGGTAACAAACCAAATAGTTTTATTTCTTTTTTCGATCATATGTAGTTATTTTTGTTTTTACTTAATTTCAAATAAGGCTCCTTTTTCGTTTACCAAATAATCATATTTGTCTTTATCAAACTTGTAGAGAAATGCGCCTCTTTTTGATGATTTTTTATCTTTTTCCTCGAGCTTTGTCAACACATCCATAGATAAGACTTTTTTACGAAAGTTTCGCTTATCCAGTTTTTTTTCATGTATAGCCTCATAAAGCTTTTGCAATTGTGGAATGGTGAATTTTTCAGGAAGCAGCTCAAATCCGATTGGTTGAATAATAGTTTTCCTTCTTAGCCGTTTTTTAGCTTTTTCAACCATTTCTTCATGATCGAAAATCAAAGGAGGTATTTTGTCAATCGAAAACCATTTTGCACCATATTTCTTTCCTACCTCTTCTTCACCTTCATTAATTTTTATCAGTGCATAATAAGCTACTGATATTACCCGGTCTTCAGAGTCACGGTTGACATTCCCATAAGCATATAGTTGTTCGAGATAAATATCCTTATGTCCCGTCAGGTCCTCAAGTATCCTGTATGCTGCTTCTTCAAGGCTTTCATTTTTACGAACGAAGCCACCCATCAATGACCACTGCCCTTTACAAGGTTCAAACTTTCTTTTAATTAGTTTTAGTTTTAATTCATTGTCATTAAAACCAAATATTATGCTGTCTACAGCAACATAGTGCTTGTCATGTGAATGATACAACGATTTTTTTTCCATAATTTACCAAAAATATATGTAAAATGCTATTGTTATTGAAATAATAATTAATGTATTAATAACATCCCATTTATTCCAACTTCCTTTGGTTTCTTCTTTTTGCTCAGGATTAGCTGATCCATATGTAAGTCCTACTGTTTTTGAAGGATCTGCTGCTTTTGAGAAATATGAAACGATCACAATAACCAAGATGCAAAAAAAGAACAGGAGAATAGAAAAATGTAACCAGTTTAGGTCAACAAATATAGGATAAATTATTGACTCCGGATTTATAGATTCTTCAAAAATACTCGCTGCTAATCTAGACATTCCTACAACGAAGCCTGTTAGCAATCCTGCAAATCCTGCTGCAGGAGTTGTTCGTTTCCAAAAAACGCCTAATAAGAATACTGCTGCAATGCCGGGAGCGATTAATGATTGGACATCTTGCAGGTACACAAAGAGATATTCTCCTATATTACGCATTACCGGGATCCAAAGAATACCTAAAATTACTATTACAGTTGTGGCAATACGCCCAACCCTTACAAGGTGTTTCTCGGAGCTGTTTGGCCGGAAACGCTGATAAAAATCTTTTGTAAACAATATAGCTGAAGAGTTGAATAGTGATGCCAAGGAACTCATAAGTGCTGCGACCAATCCACCAATTACAATTCCCCTGACTCCAATCGGTAAGAGATTTGTAACCAGGGAGGAAAATGCTGCATCAGAAGTAGTTAGTTCAAGTATACCTCGTTGATCAAGAGCAAATGCTATCATACCTGGGATCAAGAAAATAAATACCGGCAATAATTTCAGGTAGGCACCAAAGATCGTACCCCTTCTTGATTGTGTCTGATCTCTACCTGAAAGTACTCTTTGTACTATGTATTGGTCTGTACACCAATACCAGAAACCGATGATGGCGGAACCAAGAATAACACCTGACCAGGGAAAATCGGGGTCGTTATGTGATCTCATGAGACTTGTCATTGAATCTCCGTGTTCTGTTTTGGTTGCACTGGTAATTTCCATTAGCTCGTTCCATCCACCTAGCTCTTGCAAACCTACCACTACTATAACAATGGAACCTAATAATAAAACAGGCAATTGCACTACTGAAGTGTACAAAACAGCCCTCATACCACCCAATACTGTATAAATACCAGTAATCACTACCAGTCCTACGGCACCAAACCAAAAGAAGTCAATGCCCAGCCATTCATCAATTCCGAAGACTTCTTTAAAAACAATACCTCCGGCATATACGGTTACCGCAACTTTGGTGAGCACATAACTTACCAGCGATATAATGGACAGGAAATTACGTGTAGCTGTATTGTAGCGCCGTTCAAGAAACTCCGGCATGGTAAATACTTTGCTTCGTGCATAAAATGGCACAAACAACCATCCAAGTATAAGTATTATCCACCCTTGCATCTCCCAATGTGCCATAGCCATACCACTCTCGGCACCTGCACCTGCAAGGCCTACAAGGTGTTCAGAACCAATATTTGAAGCAAAAATGGAAGCCCCTATAACAACCCAGCCTACATTTCTGCCTGCCAAAAAATAATCAGCCGAAGTATGATCTTCCCTCATGATAACCCAACGGATTACCATCATTAATACTAGTAAAAATGCCCCTAATACAATCCAGTCAATAATTGTCATTTTATATTAAAAATTTTAAAGTTTTGCAAATTATTTAATTTATAATAAATCAACAATAAAAGTATACAATACAACTGTGTAATTTGTATTGTCTTTTAAATAAAACCACTAACACAAAATAGTAATTTGAATTATTGTGTTAACTATAACTATTTCAATTTAATAAGTAATAACGATAAAGGTAAAAAACTTTTTTAAGTGTAAAAATAACTCTAAATTTTATTTTAACAAGCAAAATAAAGGATTTTTTAAAAAATTTAAGTAAAAAATTTAAGTAAAAAAAATTATATGTTTTCCAGATCATTTGTACGTATTCTCTGCTATAGCTAAGTTTCCCGGAGGTCAACTACTTCCGGCCCCTCGGGAATGAAGGTATGATCGGTATCAGGCTCATGGTTTCATGAAACAAAGAAAAGCAGGGAAAAACTGCTTAAAACAAAAAAAGATAAAGTTTGCATAATAAGCTAACTTGTCCTTTGCAACTGCAACATATTTAATTATTATATATTATAACATATTATTTTTTTCATATGTATTTTACATGCCCTGAAAAAATATTTGTAATAAATAAACAAATAAACAAATAAAAATATGTAAATATAAAGTTATATAAAAGAGAAGGGTGAAAAGCACCCTTCTCTTTTATTATTGTATTTAAACAGCTCGGGGTAATAAATTAGTAACCCGGATTCTGTTCTAGATTTGGATTTGTTTCCATTTGTCCTTCCGGAACCGGCATTAATCTGCGGTATTCTTCACTTCCTTCGAAAGAAAGCCTTGGTTTGGTTGTAAATGCATCAAACCTGATCAGGTCGGTTCTGCGGCGAGCTTCAGCGGCAAACTC
>SL_8KL_010_SEDDRAFT_10004109_pt1 | contig 11813 bp, 7 predicted proteins | sample SodLakKL_010_SED_4_FD_11160 | JGI IMG/M metagenome (IMG submission 11160) | reverse complement strand
TCGGTTCTTAGATCTCTAATAATGAAAAATCCTTTTATTTTTTTATATTTAATAGACGACTGAGAAAATTAAATTTAGCCAAATTTACAAATCTATTCCTTCTTCATTTCAACCAATCCCTCTTCAATATTTCCCCCTGTGAAAATATATGCTCCATTTTTTCTTTTTTCTAACTCTAAGACCCAATCATTTTTCTGACAATACTTTAAGGCTTTTAGTCCGTAAACGTGGAGAGTGTTTTTTGAGTAGACATCTCCAAAATTTTCTTCAAGTTCTGGGAGTAGATCATTCATTGTAAATTTCTCAGAATATTTTGCAAACTCGAGTATTATTAGGATTATTTCTTCATATATGTAATTACCAGCTTTATTTAATTTTGTCAATTTAGATTTGTTAAGGTTTACTTTTTTATCATTTTTTTCGTATTTTTTAGTAGCATTGTTTTTGTTTTCTTCTTTTTCGCTTTCCTCTAAAATTTCTTTAATTAAACCTATTACCTCTATTATGTAATTCTCTGCCCTTTTTTGAGCTATTACACTTGCCCCCTTCTCGCCGTGTTTAGCTATAAGCTCAGTCGTTGGTGCGATTTCAAGTTGTTTATTTTCATTTAATTCTGCAAAAATGATTTTTGGGTCATTGTCTATATAATCTGAGGTCACATCCAATATGAGCTCTTTTTGATTATCGTAATCATCAAAATAATTCTTGCTATTTATTCCATCACGTAAGCTTTCGAATTTTTCTGCGATCTTATTAATAATTTCTTCTTTTTGCAATTTTGATAACATACTCATTTGCCTAGTTTCTTTTTACTTTCTTTCTCCCTTTAGTTGGTATATCAGTATTAAATTAAAAAATCTTTGTCTTGCAAAACTGTAAAAAACTTTATAGACTCCTACATCATTTGCAATCTTCGAGGATATGAATGTCTATTGACATATCAACTCAGCAAAGATTTGCTGAAGAAATGGCTGAATATATTTTTTCTAGAACAGCAGGTTCACACAAGAAAGATGAAACTACCGAAATGAAACCTTCTAGAAAATTTTTTCTTGGGAATCTAGCCGCTGCTAGGCCTAATCCTGAATATCAAACAGATGATGATGAGGAAGGTAGATCGTCTATCAGAGCTCAAAGACTAGAAACTTCTATATTAGTAGATGAGAAAGATATAAAAGATGAAAATATTTTAATTGAGGTGTCAGGACATTTTTATTACAAAGTAGAAGATGAGGATGACGGTAAAAAATTTTGGAAGAAAAAAAATTTCTTTGATTCATGGGAAACAAAAATTGCTCCTAGCTCAAAAGATATTGATTTTTCGGAAGCACTAGAGGAAGCTAATAAGGATGAAAAAATCGTAAAAAAAATCAAAGAGGATACATTTGAAGCTGTATTATACATCTCAATAGAAGATTTTCAAGATGAAGGAAAATTGGTAACTTTTAAATTGGTAAACGAAGGAGAAGAGGAGTTAGAAAAAAGAGATCCTTTTGATAGATCTCTTTATGACTGTCATTTGACCGTTGATTTAAAAGGTATTGATAATATAGAATTTCAAGAAGAATACATGTATGAAGGCCATCCACAAAGATATTACTATGATTTTAGAACTGTAAATTGTCACGCAAAATGGGTGGATGGTAAAAAGTTCACTACCCAACATTTTGGAGAATTCTATCAGAGAAATATTCAGCCTAGGGAAAACCTTCAGAAAATAAATTTCACATTTTCAAATTTGTCAAACAAAAAAGGGCTAGAAGATATAAACAAATTTCTAGATTTAATGGAAAAGAGATTAGAGACGTATGAAGCTAATGTCAAAAATAAAGAAGGAGAAAATTGGAAAAAAAAGGTTGGAAAAAGAGAAAAAAAATGGCAGGAACAAATAGAAAAGGTCCAACACTTCGAAAAATTGCTAAGTAGAGTTAAAGAAGGTATTAAAATACTACAAAACAATGAAAAGGCTCTTAAGTCCTTTTTGTGGATGAATGAAACATTTGATGAGTATTTCAGTAATTATCATGAAATTAAAGATGGAGAATGGAGAATATTCCAATTGGTTTTCATCCTCACAACCATCGAATCCATAACTGACGAGAAGAATTTAAATCTAGCTGATGTAGTTCACGTTCCTACTGGTGGTGGAAAAACAGAAGCATATTTAGGATTAGTTTTGTTCACCTTATTTTATGAAAGATTGGTTGGAAAAGATGGAGGGGTTAGTGCGATAGTAAAATTTCCCCTTCGAATGCTCTCAGTTCAACAATTAGAAAGAATTTCTTCGATCATAGTTTATGCTAATGAAATAAGAAGTAAAAAAACCGAGATCGAAAATACAAATAACTTTTCAATTGGTTATTTCGTAGGAAGTAGAAATCCAGATTTTCCTGCCTTTTACAAAGATTTGAAAAATAGACTTTACGACGAAGAAAGAGATGAATTTGTAGAAAAACAATCTTTTGTTTTACCAAAATGTCCATTTTGCTCTTCAGATGTTTATTTAAAAAATGACGATAATCACAAAAGAATTTTGCATTATTGTAGAGATTGCAAAAAAGAATATGAAATTTATCTTTCAGATAGAGAAATTTACCGTTGGCGTCCTTCTTTTTTAGTTTCAACAGTCGATAAATGGGCTGCTGTGTCAATGCAAAGAAGAATGAGAAATTTATTAGGAGGAAATGGGAGCTATTGCCCAGAAGGACATGGATTTATTCCTTCGGGGGATGTTTGTGAAAATAATGATCGTAATGAAGAATTCACCTGTGGAAAAAAAGGAAAGGATAAAGAATCATATGATGGTCCTCGACTTTCTATACAAGATGAAATGCACTTGCTAAGAGAAGGTTTTGGTAGTATTTCTGGACATTTTGAGGGAATAATTGAAGAAATAATAAAGTCTACTTCTGATCGAGGATTAAAGCATATTGCTTTAAGTGCAACTTTAAGAGGTACGAAATCACAGGTGAAGGAATTATACAAAAAAGAAGCTTTCGTTTTACCTGGTAACTGTCCTGAGGGTAAGGGAGATGATTTTGACTTATTCTATAAAAAAATCGAAGGTCCAAAGAGAATAATCTATGGAGTAAAACCTAACCTAAGAGATAATCATTATGCAAGTTTAAGGACTCTTCTTCACCAAATAGAATTTATATTAGATCAACAGAAATTATTGGATAAAAAACCAAATGAATTTGAAAAAAAGTATTCAATAACTAAAGAAAAAGCTCAAGAGTTACTTAATTATTACTTTATTTCTTTGACTTACCACTTGAAAAAACAAGATGCCTACGATATGAATAGATTGAAAAGTGCAGTCGTTAATGATAGACTAGAAAAGAAGTCGAATATTAAAATGAAAGGCGATGTGGTTACTGGAGATTGTAGCCTATATGAATTAAGAGACATAATAGGAAGAGTAGAAGAGTATTTTGAGCAGAATAGTATCTCAAATATAACATCTGAAAGTGAGAAATGTTATTCGGATCCCCTTTACGCGACAAGTGTTGTTTCTCATGGTGTTGACTTGGATCAGTTAAATTTTATGGTTTTTCAGGGGCTACCTTATTCAACATCAGAATATATCCAAGCTTTGTCTAGAGTAGGTAGAAAAAATTTAGGTGAAATCATTGTTTGGTTTTATCCAAATAGAGTTAGAGATGATAGCTTTTATAGAAATTTTAAAAGATATCATGACTCTCTTGACCATGAAGTTCGGCCAATACCTATCAAACGGGATGCTAGATTGGCAACTAAACAGACAATAACATCCTTGTTTTGTGGAGGAATATTAAATTATCTTTCTAACAAAAAAGGAAGGCCTCTCTATCAAAAGGGAGCGATAGAAAAATTAGGGGATGAGGATTGGATGGATTTAGTGAATTTTATTGAAAGGGTATACGGCAGGCAATTAGAAATCGATTTAAGTAATGAAGTTCAAGCAAGGAAAGATCAAATTATTAAGGACGAGGATTATAATGATAATTGGTTTTTTCCACAAATTTTGACAGAAAGTGAGGAAAGATATTACAAAACTCAAACAGGAATGAGAGGCATTCAGAAAAGTTTTCTTTTAGAATTGGACGACCCAAATGAAAATTTTGNTAGAAGATGGATAGGTGAATAATATGTCAGAAAAAATTACTCACAGTATAAATGAAAATAGCGCCTTTTTTCAAGGACATAANAANCAATATTTTTCAAAAAGAAATACTAGTTTTAAAATAGATCAAAATAGAGGGTATCAAATTGACGGAACAGAGGAAATTAATTATAGAAAACTTCAACCTCTATTTACGAATGAAATTAATAATAAAATAGGGATTAGGAATCAAGGAGGAGGGAAATTAGAACATGTTTCACCAACTCAGTTAAAAATTAAAGAGATTAAATTGGTTGACGGTGAAGAAGAAGGGTACTGTGGGAAATTTAGATTATATCCTCCTACTGCTATATGTAAAAAAGATAATTGTAATACATTTTTTGAACTGGGTGAGGAGAGGAGATGTGAACATAATAAAAATGCACCCTCTGAGCAACTAACTTTTTTAGCGGTGTGTGATGTTTGTGGATGGACTCTCCCCATTCATTATATGACGAATATTGGTCACGATTGTAATGAGTGTGGTTCTTCTGAATCCTTAAACGAACTAATGTGGGATAGGAAAGATGAAATGACCACATATAAAGTTAAATGTACCAAATGTGGGGATATAAAAAACCTTTACTTTTTTGAATGTAAACATGATAATGGAACAAGATCAGATAAAGAGCCAAAAAGATTCAAAGGTGTACCAGCTAGAGCTAACGCAATTACCCATCCCTCTGTATTAACAACCCCATATATACCTGAAAAAAATGATAGTGAAAATGTAGATAGTGTATCATTTTCAAAGTCATTTCAAAAGTTCTTTTCTTTCGATGTTGATGAAGCTTTATTGACTCTTCCTCAATTCTTCAATAATTTAAATGATGAATTTTGGTCCTTGGATGAAATTGAAAATTATGTCAAATATCAACCTCATCTAGACCTAAATAATATAGATAATTGGGATAGGGAAAAAAGACTCGAAATTATTAAAAGCCTAATCAAGACAGCAGACGATAGATTATCCCCTACAGAAAACAATCGTGAATTAATTGAAGAAAATTTTGGAATTGTTTATTTAAGACAAGCCCTCGAAAAAGTGGAGAATATTAATTTTTCACAACACGATAGACAGGGAATTTTGTTAAGTCATATCGGTGAGGAGTTAGGAGATGAAAATTATTTTGATAAACCAAATTCGATGGATTCTAATATGTGGAATGACTTTTTGAATCAATACAAAATAAAAAAAATAAAAATGTTTCAAAATCTATCTATGATACAAGCGCTCTTAGGCACTATAAATGGTTCTGGAAGAAAACAACATCCCTTATTCAGACCCATTAAAACTGGTCCAAAAAATAATAAAAAACCGACTGTGTATGTTAGAAGTTTTAAAACTGAAGGATTATTCTTGAAATTGAAACCTATTGAAGTAGCTAATTGGCTTGAAAATAACGGTTATTCTTTTTCCTTTGGAAAAAACAGTGTAGAGGGGGATTTAAGAGATTTTATTATGAATAACGAGATGGTTAGGGGAGAAGTATTTACTTTACTTCATACGATTTCTCATATGATGATCCAAGAGTCAACTATCACTACTGGTTTAGATGTCAGAAGCTTGTCTGAAGATATTTTTCCACTTTCCTTAGGTGTTTTCATATATTCAACTAATACAATAAACATCGGAGGGCTTGAATCAACTTATCACAATAACATTGAGAATTGGTTAAAAAGAGCAATAGAATTGTCAAGAGATTGTCCTCAAGATCCTGCTTGTATGATACATGAGGAAGGTGCTTGCAATGCGTGTAGTTATTTGCCGGAATTTGTTTGTACAAATTTTAATAAAAACATAGACAGAGCCACCATAATAGGAGGGGATCGATATAGTAGAGGATATATTAAGTGAAGATGATAAAAGTATCAATCCAATAATTAAAAAGAAAATTTTAAGTTATATCATAGAATTTCTTGAAGAAAACGGTCAATCTAAAATAAGTGAAATACTAAAAGATTATAAAGATTATTCAAGCTTTTCGAAATCTGAATTTTTATATGTTATAAAAGAAGGTATTAAGAAAAATATCTTTGGAGTGGTGAAAGAGGGAAATGGGCTAGAGGAAAATATAATAAAATTGATTGAAAAGCCTGATTTAGAAGAGAGAGCTAGAGTTAAATCGGTTGTTTCTACCCCTCATCTTAGTGAAATATCAATAAACAATATTAAGAAGAGAAATGACATTTTAGATTTAAAGGATTGCTTCAGAAAAGTAATCGAAAATTCTTCTGAACGGATAAGAATATCTTCACCCTTCATACAAAAAAATATTTTGGATGAAAATGCTTTTCCAGAGTTGAAACTTCTTGTAGAGGACTCATTTAGAAATGATGTGGAAATAAAAATAATTACAAGAGAAATTCGAAATAAGAGAAATGATGATCTTAATTGGATAATAAAAATAGCAAAAAAACTTGATAGGTTAGATAGGTTAAAAATCGTTGACTATCATGTCAAGAAAAATAATAAGATATATGCTAGTACTCACGCAAAAATCTTGATCGCAGATAGAAAAATGGCTTATGTAGGTAGTGGAGAACTAAGAAAAAATAGTTTAAATGTAAATCTTGAAATTGGAAGTTTAATAGAGGGAGATATGGTGGTAGGATTATGTGAAATATTTGACTATATGTTTTCAAAAGGTGAAAAATTTGTCTGATAAACCTAGTCAAATATATTTAGTCCATGAAAATGGACAAGATAAAATATGGGGTAGAAGCTCATGTGAACTTTCTCATCTTACCAAGGAGGCTGCACACAATATATTTGGTAGTGATATTAATATCATATTTACTCAGAATCATTTCAATATTACACCCTTGGTTAGTGCCCTATTCACTAAAATTGAAAAATCAGATGTTTTAGTCGGTTTACCTGGACCGATATCTACTAATTTTAAACATTTATATAAAAAATATAAAGAACAATACTTTTCTTTAGTAGATCATAGAAATATCTTTTTTTATGAAGAAGGTCTGTGGTGCAATGGAAGGATTGATGAGGAAGAAAATATTAAAAAGTTAAAAATAGAAAAAAAACCTCATCATGGAAAGAGATCTTTTAAAAATAGATATGAAAAATACGTTGAAAGAAACTTGAAAAATGATAATTTTCAAGACAAACCAAAAATAATTTTAATACCAATTACTGGCTATCTCCCATTTCAAAATTTTGAGAACGTCAATTTAAAATATAAAAATGAGGATTATAAACTAAATGAGTTTAGGCCAAAACTAATAATTCTAGAATCAATTAATGAAAGACAATTTAGTTTTGATTCTTTGAAAAATTTAGTAGATCAAATAAGTGCTACTGGAAAAAAACTTGTTCTCCACTTCTCATGGCCATATTTACCCAAAATAACTAGCTTTTTAGATTATATTCATAAAAATCATCCCGACTCCTCAGTGCTACATATGGGAAAAGTATTCTGTAAAGAAATCAATAAGGAGATAAAGGAAGAAAAGCCTAAAGAATTTGTTTTGCCATTATCTCTAGAGGGGGAGTTATGGGATGCAACTTATCATTGTGACGAAAGAGTATTAAAAAACAAAATAAGATATATACTTCCTGATTATAGATATGAAGATATATCTTCTGCCAAAAACTATGATTTTATAATAGATAAAGATATTATTAATTTAAAGAATTCAATAGATAGAAATGATTATGACATAAATAATGCTGAGATCAACCTACTAAAATATCCTCCTATTTTGAATACTTTTCTACCACCAAATAAGATGACTAGATTTGTATTTGATCAAGAAACACCAAGTTATCTCCCATTAAAAGAGAGTCTAGAGAGGAAGATTGATGACGAAGAATTACTAAGTTATTTTAGAGGTGTTGAATCGGATTTAAAACCCTTCGATTTAGGAAAACATTTAATGGGATTAAAGACGCCACGAAAAATTAGAAAAAAGACATTATTACAAACGTATTTACTTAATAGTTTACTTGATATAAATAAAAAAACGGGTACAACTACCTTTTATTTAGCTAATTTACATCCTTCTCTAGGATCTAGAGATAAAATGAAAAATGAGTTAGAATCATTTTTCTCCTGTGTGAATGATGGTTTAGATGGATTATGGAACTATATTTTTTCTAAAGATAAAAAATTAGTGGAGCTTAAAGACAAAATATCAAATTATGATGTTTTTGAATTTCTAAGAAATATTGATGGTAATGGTTCTAAACTCCAAATAAAATTATCATCTCCTGTCAATTTTAAATCAGGGCGATATGCTGTTAATGGCCTAAACATTGAAGAAGTTAGACCTACAATCGCAGAGTTATCCATTGATAAAGAAAAAATTAAGAACTACAAAATCATTAAATCAATAAATATTGATGTTAAAACAAGTTATTTGAGATTAGAAGTTGAAAAAGAGGTTAAAAATTATAGATCTGGAAAAGAAACTAGCAAGAGTAAATATAGGATAGAATATAAAGACTTATCTGATTTTCGATATTTGCCTGATAAGGAATTTTCGATATTTGCCTGATAAGAATGTTAAGTCTTCTATACTTTTACTCCCCGGGCCGATACCTTATCACACAATAAAGGAAGAAAAAATATTGATATCTCAAGGCTATGATTCTATACTATTACCTTTTAAAGAAATAATATTTTTTGCATATCCTGGATATAACTTTCTTAGAGTTATTAATCAACTGAAATCCTTTAATGAACTCTTAACCAATGAGGAATCAGAGTTATATAATAAAGATTTAGCTTATTCAATTGAAAATACAAATTTCAATACTAAAGAGAAAGTATTTTCTAAAATAGAATATGATGAAGAAGTTAAAGAAAAAGGCTCTGATACTCATTTAGATAATATAGTAAGAAAAGATATATTAGAAAAAGATGAAATAGAAGAAGAGGAAAAAGAAAAACTAGGAAAATTGTTCGATAAAATCACATCTATTGAAGAAACGAAGAGAGGAATATCAGAATATCCTACAACTCCAAGAGATTATTCAAATCAAATTACTTTAAAAGTAGAATTTAGTGATGGAACTAAAGAAAGAGTTAACTTTCCTGAAGACACCCTAATTAGAAAATTTGAATCTGGTAAATATGAGTTATATCCTATAGAGGAAATAACCCCTTCAGATGAAATCTTATATGTAGCAAATAGAAAATCATTGGATAATGAATTATTAGAACAATTTTTCTCTCATGTGAATTATGATTTAGAGAATATATTAGCTCCTCTTACTAACCTTCGAACTTTTTATGAGGAGTTAAACGAAATAAATTTTGAAGGAAAATTTAAATGGGGTACCTATTCTATTATAGGGTTAGACGGATCAGAGGAAGAAGTAGAGAGAAAAACATTTCAAAGACTTAACTGGTTATCTAAATCTGAAAAAGAAAATTTATACTACTTGTTAAAAAGTGGTTTCAATGATGATTATAATGAATTTGAGAAATATTTTAGTAATGATGAAAATATTTGGAAGGAATACTTAAGTACAGAACAATTATGGAAAATCATATCTAAGAAAAATAAAATTAGCAAAGGGTTATTAGCGACCATTGCCAAAAAATTAGGATTGACTCTAGCTGAAACAACTTTCACACAGTATATTTCACTTATTAAAGATCAAAAGCATTATTACTTTGAAGACCCTATCAATATTAAATCAATTGGAAAATTAATTGGGAATAAGAAAATAATAAGAAATTATCAAACAATTAATAAACATGGAAAAGAGATCTCAAAGGTATTAATTAGGATAGGTAGGAGTATTTCGAGAGTGACTTCTGGGAATAAAAGAATGGGTAATGAAATGGATCTATATGTGTCAAAATATTTAAAAAAATGTACTGTGAGAGAGGTTGAGAAATGAATAAGAAAATATTATTAGTTGAACCATCATTTCCAGTTCCTCGGAAAAGCAAAAATCACAAAAATTTTCTTCCTATTGGTTTATTAAAGTTGGGGGCAATGCATAAACAGAGAGGCAATAAGGTTAAATTAATAAGAGGCAATAAGAATAAAAAAGAGATAGCTAAAAAAGGTAAAGGAAGATGGTATGTACCACATAAAGTTTTAATAACATCTTTGTTTACTTATTGGAAACCTTATGTAGAGAATTGTGTTAAGCACTATAAAGATCTATTTAAAGATACATATCTGAATCCTAAAATAAGAGTTGGAGGAATTTATGCTTCTTTGATGCCTGAAGATTGTAAAAAAATTAACGGTGTTGATGAAGTTTTTAGAGGTGTCCATCCTGAAGCAGAAAAGTATAAGCCTGCATATAAATTAATAGAACAAAATCCAGAACCTTTAGATTACCAAATCGTTCACACTTCTAGAGGTTGTCCGAGAAAATGCGAATTTTGTGGAACTTGGAGAATAGAACCAGAATTTAAAACTGAAGGGAGTATAAAAGATCAATTAGTTGATGGCAAGGAGGGAGTTGTATTTTATGATAATAACATTTTAAAAAATCCCTACATTACCGATATATTAGAGGAGCTTATAGAACTAAAAGAAGAAGGAAAAATAAAATGGTGTGAGTCTCAGAGCGGGTTTGATGGGAGAGTTCTCCTAGAAGAACCAGAATTAGCAAAAAAAATCTATAAGGCAGGTTTTCGTTATCCGAGAATAGCATGGGATGGCCAATTTGAAGACAAAGAAAAAATAAAAAGACAAATTGAAATATTACATGAAGGAGGATTTGACTATAAAGATATCTTTCTTTTTGTATTGTATAATTGGGAAATCCCTTTTGGTGAGATGGAGAAAAAAAGGATAAAGTGTTTTGAGTGGGGTGTCCAAATATCAGATTGTAGATTTAGACCTTTAGATCAAACTCATGATAATTATAACCCACAAAAGTATGCAAAAGGTCAATCTGAGAATGAATATTATATTCATACAGAAAGAGGTTGGACAGATGAAAAAATTAGGGAGTTTAGAAGAAATGTTAGAAGGCAAAACATATGTGTTAGATTTGGTTATGACTTCTATTCTCCAGATTTTGAAAGAATGAAAATTTCAAAAGAGAAAATTAGGAAAATAAGAAAAAAATTAAAACAACTCTCTTCTAAAGAGAAAATGAAAGATTACTTAGAAAAAGAAGATATTATTTATTGGTTCCCAGACGAAAAAAGTGATCTGTGAACCTATTGTTTTACAACTTTATATTCTAAAATACATGTTTTTTATATTTTTAATACACACAATATTATGTCAATAATTCAGCTTTATTTTTCTAGATCCAATTCCTCTTTCAAAAAATCAGCTTCAATATCGGAGTAAATGCGTCTATATTCTACAGAATTTCCTTCCCTGATCTTTTCAACCAAATCAACATCATTCAATTTCTCTAAAACCTTGTAAACCGATTCTCGGTATTTCAATGAATTGGAAGTTCCTTGCGTCTCCTCAAAGACCTCTCGTAAAGTTTTAGCCTCATCTCCTAAAACTCTTAGGATCTCTCTAGAGGATTCTTGAGATAGGACTTCGATTACTTCTTGGAAGTCGGGTTCTTTCATTCGTGATTTTAAATGACTAACGTTATCTTAATGATTTGTTGCCTAGCAGGAAACAAATCTACAATTATATTGTTCTAATTTTAGATTTTCATGACCCATAAACTTGATTGGACCTATCCAAATTTTGGCTCTTTTTATTC
>SL_8KL_010_SEDDRAFT_10004108_pt1 | contig 11816 bp, 9 predicted proteins | sample SodLakKL_010_SED_4_FD_11160 | JGI IMG/M metagenome (IMG submission 11160) | reverse complement strand
CCTGCAAGTATATATGAGCTGTGAGCAATCTTTTTGGTAAAAAACTGTTTAACTAACATAATGTATTTTTTAGTTGATAATTATTAAATTAAATATATAGTTTCTATATCATAAACAGATAGAAAAAAGTTACTACAATTACCAGGAAAACCAGTGTCATACCACTACCGGCACGCAGGTAGTCAGCATTCCTGTACCCTCCGGAGCTCATCAGCAGGGCATTGACCTGGTGGGTCGGCAGTATGAATGAATTGGCTGAGGAAACAGCTGCCATTAGGGTAAGGGGCCGGGGGTCGATTTCACCCATGGTTGCCATGCTGATTATCAGAGGGGCAAGTACCACAATTGCACCCACATTCGACATAAACAGTGAGAAGACAGTGGTTAGTAAAGCCACGGTTATCACAAGAAAAATCGGGTGATGGCCAACCACCAGATTCATTACCTGTTCCCCCAGGAAGTCTGCCGTGCCCGATTTCTCCATGGCTATTCCAAGGGGGATAAGACCTGCTATCAAAAACACCACCTTCCACTCGACAGCCTGGTAGGCTTGTTCTATTGAGAGCACCCCCAGCAGGACCATAGCAATGGAACCGGTAAAAAAGGCAATGGAAAGCGGGAAGCCTGCCAGTGCAAGTACTATGGCAAACACAAAGCACCCCAGGGCGGTCCACGCTTTCGAGCGATACTTCTTTTCGGCACTGAAGGGAGTGACGACCACAAAACCGGGTTCCTCTTTAATACCGGCGATGTTTTCCCAAAGCCCGTAGACTACTATGGTATCACCAGGTCTGATCTCCTGGTCAGAGAAGTCTCCCCGGATCTCTTCGCCTTTGCTGAAAAGTATCACTGGTTCCACTGCAAAGCGTTTGCGAAACGAGAAGTCTCTTATGCTCTTTCCCGCGATTTCTGAGCGGGGAGGTACTATAATCTCTGCAAAACCGGACTTATCAGTGTCGTGCAGACTCGCAAAGTGCTCGGCTTCAGTTACTTTTTTTAATTTATTTTCTGAAGCAAAAGAGATGATTTTCTCTTCCCTTCCCAGCAGGGCAAGTACTTGTCCTGTTTGAAAACGGGTTCCCCGCCAGGGGGCATATTTCACCTCTTTTTCATGGGTAAGGGCAAGAACATTGATATGGTATTTTTCCCAGAGACCCGCTTCCTCAGGTGTTTTCCCTGAAAGGGGGGAGTCACCGGGAATATTGTAATGTAATATTGTGCAGGGTAGAGCCAGGGCTTTAATGAGTTTTTCCTGCTCACTGAGGGGGTCTTCTGTGCTCCGGCTTCGGGGCAGCACTTTTTTCCCGAAAAGGAAGAAAAAAACTATGCCGGATAAAAGCAAAAGCAGTCCCACAGGTGTTACACTGAAAAGCCCGTAGGGTTCAAGCCCGGCATTACGCAGCAGGTCGTTTACCAGGATAAGCGGTCCGCTTCCCACCATGCTCAGGGTGCCTCCCAGTATGGCAGCAAAGCCTATTGGCATGATCAGATCTGATGCAGGGATTTTCGAACGCCTTGAAATATCAAGCATGCCGGGTAAAAACAGGGTGGCTGCGCCAATATTTTGAATAAAACCTGACATTATCCCCACCGGAACAGACATAACCCCAATGATCTTCTTTTTGCTTTCACCGGCTTTCCTGACGACAAATTCTGAAAAACGATCCATTATCCCGGTGCGGGCAATTCCCCGCCCCATTATCATTACTCCTAACATGGCAATAACAGCATTGCTTGAAAAACCTGAAAGAGCTTCTAAAGGCTCAAGTGTGCCTGACCAGGCAAGGGCCAGCATACAAAGGATAGCAACCACATCAATACGCAGCAATTCAAAAATGAGAAGTATGACCGTAAGCAGCAGAATAACAAGTACTGTCAGGATCTCTGCATCCATATATTTTGATCTCTCAGGTGAATAATATATATCATCAATTCCTGTAATTTTAAACATATGACTCCTGAGAATGTTCAAAAGAGAAGTAATTTTCCTGCAACACCCTTTTGTTCATTTATTAAAAAGTACATTTCCCGGATGCGCAAAGTTTGGGTTGATACAACCAAAAGTTATATTTTTAGGGGATAAAACCAAATTTGATCTCTTAAAAAAAGAAGCTAAGTTTTTTTTGGTATTTTTGATAACAGAAAAAGTCAGTTTATTTAAATTTTTTTTGAGGTTGTTATTTTTAATAAAAATTTTTGATATTTTTTTAAAGGAGAAATGAAAATGAAGGATTTTTCAAGACCGCAAATTCTGATAAGTAAATGTATTGAGTTTTGTAATTGCAGGTATAATGGAGATCTTATACACAGTATTGCAGTTGCTGACCTGAAAAAATATGTGGATTTCATTCCGGTTTGCCCGGAGGTTGAGATAGGACTGGGGGTGCCGAGGACTGCCGTCAGAATAGTGGAGGATGAGGATGAGAACTTAAATTTGGTTGAAACCGGAACAGGGAAGAACTATTCAAAAAAAATGAGAAGCTTTGCTGAATATTATCTGGATTCGATAAAAATGGAGGAGATTGATGCTTTTTTGATGAAGAGATCTTCTCCTTCCTGCGGATATAAGGATGCCAAAGTTTATAAAACAATTTCCAAAGGCCCGCCTATGAGAAAGAACAGCTCGGGTTTTTTTACTCAGGTGATAGAGAATAAGTTTAAAGGGAAAATTATTGAAACTGAAGGCAGGCTTACAAATTTTAATATACGTGAAGATTTTTACACAAAAATATTTATGATGTCTGAATTTCGGGAGATCAGCAAGGGAAAAAGAATGAGGGATCTTGTTGAGTTTCACACAAATAATAAATTTTTAATAATGTCCTACAGCAGCAGCCATTTAAAAAAACTTGGCAATATTGCTGCTAACAGAAACAAAGAAAAAGCTGAAGCTGTTTTTGAGGAATACGGTAAAGAGCTCCAGCTGGCATTGAACAGGACAAGAAGGGTTACCGCCAATATAAATGTTATAATGCACCTGATGGGGTTTTTCTCCGAAAAGGTTACTAAAGGGGAAAAAGATTTTTTACTTGAAAGGATCGAGAAGTACAGGAACAAAATGTTGCCCCTGTCTGTTCTGGTATCAATAATTGAGGTTTGGGTTGTAAGATTCGCACAGGAGTATTTGAGAGCTCAATCAATTTTCAACCCCTTTCCGAGGGAATTGATAAGTGTTACAGATTCCGGGAAGGGAAGGGAGCATGCATAAACCAGTCCTCTAATCCAATTGTTGCCGGTTGTTTTGTGTTTTGGATTAAAATTTTTGTTATTTTTGCACCGCAAAATGCAGGCAAATATTTCGAAATACTGCGAAATTACTCCACCGTGATTTTTCCCATCCGTGTAGCGGGGAAAATATTCCTCTCGTTATAGCATTTTGCCGCCAATTCTTAATAAAATTATTGCTGATGTTTAAGGTACACTTTAAAAGTGTCGCAAAAGTGATATTGTTTTTAAGAGCAGTGAAAGTTGATATTATGGATATTAAAAAAGAAATAAACCGTAGAAGAACCTTTGCGATCATTTCACATCCGGATGCGGGGAAAACCACTCTTACCGAGAAATTCCTGCTCCTTGGAGGGGCAATACAGGTGGCCGGTGCTGTAAAGAACAACAAGATAAGGAAAACGGCCACTTCCGATTTTATTGAAATAGAAAAACAAAGAGGCATTTCAGTTGCAACATCTGTTATGACACTTGATTATAAGGGAGTTATGATAAACATACTGGACACTCCCGGTCATAAGGATTTTGCAGAAGACACATACCGTACCCTAACGGCAGTCGACAGTGTTATACTGGTGGTTGACAGCGCCAAAGGAGTGGAGGAGCAAACCCGCAAACTTATGGAAGTTTGCCGCATGAGGGCGACGCCGGTTATGATATTTATAAACAAAATGGACAGGGTAGGGAAAGATCCTTTAGATCTTCTGGAAGAGCTGGAGGATGAGCTTAAAATAGCCGCCTGTCCTTTTACATGGCCTGTCGGAAGTGGCGACAGGTTTAAGGGTGTCTATAATTTGGAGGCTGGGAATATTCAGCTTTACCGGCCTAATAAAACCGGTCTCTCTGAGGCGATATTGGATACTGCCAGTAAAGAAGATCAGAGGCTGAAAAGTATAGTGGGAGAGGATAATCTTTCCAAACTTTGGGAAGAGGTTGCTCTTGCCAAAGACCTTTTTGAGCCGTTCAATAAAGATCTTTACCGCGAAGGTTATCTTGCTCCTGTATTTTTTGGAAGTGCTCTTAACAACTTCGGAATTCCTGAATTGTTTGAGACTTTTATAAATATAGCGCCTTATCCCTCGGAAACAAAAACCAATAACGGACTTGTCAGGCCTGGTGACCCGGAATTCAGCGGTTTTGTGTTTAAAATACATGCCAACCTTAACCCGAACCACCGCAACAGGATGGCTTTCTTAAGGGTTTGTTCCGGAAAGTTTGAAAGGAACAAAATGTATTACCATACCAGGATGAGCAAAAAAATCAGGTTTTCTGCCCCCGCCTCATTCATGGGCAACAGCAAAAGTACCGTGGAGGAAGCGTTCCCCGGTGATGTTATTGGTTTGTACGATAATGGCACCCTGAAAATAGGCGATACCCTCACAGAAGGCAAAGAGATTCAATTTACCGGTATTCCAAGCTTTTCACCGGAGATATTGAAAGAAGTTATAAATAAAGACCCGCTGAAAACCAAGCAGCTTGAAAAAGGAGTCAGACAGCTTACCGATGAAGGTTTGGCACAGTTGTTCACACAGCAACAAGGCAACAAAAAAATAATAGGCACCGTAGGCGAGCTCCAGTTCGATGTTATCAAATTCAGGCTGGAACATGAATACGGCGCCAGGTGTGATTTTAAAACATTGCCTTATGTGAAGGCCTGCTGGCTGACTTCATCCAACAAGCAAAAGCTGGATGAGATAATAAAAAGACGTGAAAGTACCATAGCATTTGATAAGTCTGATATTCCCGTGTACCTTGCCGAGAGTGAGTGGATGCTTAAGATAGTGAAGGAGGCGCACCCGGAAGTTGAATTTCACACCACCTCAGAATTTTCAAATGCGGTTTAAGAGCTGTCCTGCATTTTTGAAATGGCTAAACCCGCCCCAAATTTCAAAATCAACCTGAATTAATCCCCCGGAGTTGATATTGTTTGAAATTTGGACGGGTTTATTATATTTGAAGGATGGAAAATGATTATACACTTGGTATCTGGTCACTACTCCCCCTGGCATTTGCATTGATAATTGCCTACAGAACTAAATCCGCAACATTCGCCCTTTTGATAGGTTGCCTTATAGGTGTGGTAATGGCGGGTTTCGATCCCGCTACCGGTTTTAATCAGCTTGCGCAGGATGCTTTAGGCGACGGGGAGTTTATATGGATATGCCTTATTATATTTTCTATAGGTATTGTCTTTGAGTTTTACAAGTTTGCCGGTGTTTTTTCAGAATTTACAAGAAGGGTCTCAGGGAAGTTTAAATCCGAGAAAGGCGTCAGCTTCTCGGCATGGCTGATGGGACTTTTTATTATTGATGATTACTTCAGTCCACTTATGAGCGGGATGGTTATGCGCCCTTTAACGGACAAGGTGCGTATCTCTCGGGAGAAGCTGGCTTTTTTACTCGATTCGACCACTGCGGCAGTGTGTGTGATATTTCCCTTTTCTGCCTGGGGTGCTTATATAGCGGGGTTGACAGCTGAACAGGGCGGTCCCGGAGGAGATCCCGCGACTGCTTTTTCCATTTTTCTTAACTCAATACCTTATAACTTCTATTCAATAATTTTGATTTTTTTTGCTCTTGGTATTGCTCTTAAAATCATACCTGATTATGGCCCAATGAGAAAAGCCGAGAGGAGGTCGCGTGAGACAGGGAAGGTGATAAGGGACGGAGGTGTCCCGCTTGTCACAATGGAATCGGAAAGTGTAAAAGCTGAGACCGGTAAACCGGTTAACCTGCTTACCGACCTGGTTGTACCTTTGATTGTAATAGTAGGTATTGCCACATCAACGATTATTTTCCTTGGAAGTGTCAGAATAGCAGAAGCATTCATGGCCGCTGTTATTTACATGTCTTTGCTGATGTTCATCACAAAGCGCCTGCACAGCATCGGCGAGCTTATGAGCCTTATCTACAGGGGGTTGAAAAATGTGATGCCGGCAGTAGTTATAATAGCGCTGGCTTATTGCCTGAATGAGGTCACTTTGGCTCTGGGAACAGCGGTGTTTATATCAGATATATCTGAAGAGTGGCTTACACCGGGCCTCCTTGTAGCAGCAACTTTTTTCTTTACTGCTTTAATATCTTTTTCAACAGGCTCATCATGGGGGGCTTTTGCCATAATGATTCCCCTGGCTGTTCCGATTGCCTACACATTTACAGGCGGGGTGATTGATCCGCTTGTATATAAATGTGTCGGGGCTGTCGGTGGAGGCGGCATTTTTGGTGACCATTCATCGCCGGTTTCTGATACCAGCGTATTGTCTTCAGCCGGGGCAGGGAGCGATCATATGGATCATGTTATAACCCAGCTTCCTTATGCCCTTCTGGTGGGCGGGGTGACAATTATTTTGTATCTGATAGTTTAAAAATACTTTCCGGTTCTCAAAACAGGGAGAAGTGAATTATGCAGTATGATTTTGATAAGGTAATTGACAGAAAAAGAAGCGGTTCATATAAATGGACTGCTAACAAAGAGAAGTTCGGCAGAGATGATTTGCTGCCTTTCTGGGTTGCTGATATGGATTTTGCAACTCCACCTCCGGTGATCGATGCAATTAGAAAAAGGCTTGAACATCCTGTATTTGGTTATTCTGTGAGGAGAGAGTCATATCTCCGGGCCATTATAAACTGGTTGTCCGTAAGACATAACTGGGACATAAAAAGAGAGTGGCTTACTTTTTGCCCGCCCGGTGTGATACAGGGTATTAACTTACTTTTGAACGTTCTTTCAGAGCCGGGCGATGAGATTATCCTGCAAACTCCTGCCTACAAACCGTTAATAAATCTGGTGTCAGGCAATGAGCGCATACTGGTAAGAAATGAGCTGAAGTTTCAAGACAACCGTTATACTTTCGATTTTGAGGATTTGCGCAACAAGATAACCCCCGCAACAAGACTGCTGATACTTTGCAGTCCGCATAACCCGACAGGTCGTGTGTGGAGCAGGGAAGAGCTGAATGAGCTGGCCGGCATTTGTTTAAGGAACAATATAAGGATCATCTCAGATGAAATACACGCCGATCTGGTTTTTAATGGTCACAGGCACATACCGTTGGGATCGCTTTCAGATGAGATAGCGATGAATTCTGTTACCTGTTTTTCTGCAGGCAAGACATTCAATATATCCGGACTGCAGCAGGCTTCACTTGTTATTCCCAACAGGCAGATAAGGGAGAGGTTTGAAAATATAAGAGACATAGCTCAAATCAATCTTGAAAACACTCTGAGTGAGGTGGCGATTGAGGCTGCCTATTCCGGTTGCCGGGAATGGCTTGATCAGCTGATAGCTTATTTGGAGGGGAACGCAGAATATCTTGCCTCTTATCTCGGGCAGCATTTGCCTGAGGTCAATGTTATCAGACCTGACGGAACATTTCTTGTGTGGATCAATATGAAGGGACTGGGTATGAGTTCGGGGGAGATAAAAGATTTAATGGTTTACAAGGCGGGTATAGCCCTTTATGAAGGTAAGGAGTTTGGTGAAAAAAGCGACGGCTTTTTTCGTATGAATATCGCCTGTCCGCGCAGTCTGCTGGCCGAAGGGTTAAACCGTATGGTCTCTGTCCTGCAGAATGGAAAAGTATAACATTTTGCACACTTTTTGACTTGCAGCGGATTGAAATCTAAAAAGGGAGGTTTTTCAGATCCACATTCCCTCCGGAGAGTATCACGCCAACTTTTCTGTTTTTTAAAATGTCACTTTTTTTAAAGACCGTTGCCAGGGCAACGGCAGAAGAAGGTTCGATGATTATCTTCATGCGCTCCCAAATAAGTCGCATTGCTTCAACTATATCCTCTTCGCTAACGCTAACTATGTCATCGACATATTTTTGAATTATTTTGAATGTAAGTTCACTTAGCGGCATTTTCAGTCCGTCTGCAATTGTGTTGGGCGTTTTATGCGACTGAAGCTTACCTGATATAAATGAACGGTATGAATTGTCGGCATTTTCAGGGCATCCTCCAATGACTTTTATGCCGGGATTTTCATATTTTGCCCAAATTGATATCCCGCTGAGCAAGCCGCCGCCCCCTACACATGTTACAATTGCATCAAGTTTGCTGATCTGTTCCATGAGCTCTTTTGCCGCAGTGCCGTGACCTGAAATGATTTGAGAATTACTGTAGGAGTGAATAAAAGTGGCCCCTGTTTTTTCAATGACCTCTCTGCAGGTTTCTTCACGTGATTCTACTGTAGGCTCGCAAAAACTGATTACACCGCCATAGCCTTCCACGGCCTTTTTTTTGATATCTGGCGCTGTACGGGGCATTGTTATATAAGCTTTTATCCCTCTTTTTCGGGCTGTAAGAGACAATGCGGCGGCATGATTGCCTGATGAGTGGGTGGCCACACCTTTAACGGCCTCTTCTTCACTAAGTGAAAAGACCGCATTGGTTGTGCCGCGTGCCTTAAAAGCACCTGCTTTTTGAAAATTTTCGCATTTGAAATGAAGATCGGCCCCTGTTATCTCATTAATAGCTGAAGAAGTCATAACAGGTGTGCGGTGAATGTAAGGTCTAATCCTTTCGTGTGCCGACTCGATCTCTTTGGGTGAGGGGATCTTTAGATTCATAATTGTCGGTTTAAATTATTTTGCCACATTCAACCGGGGTTCTTTTGAGTATATACTCCGGCCGTTTCCTTTACGGTGAAGACAATATAAACCCTTTTCCGCATCTTCGCTTATGAAATGCGGCATTACATTCTGCTTTAATTCCGATACTTTTTATTCGTAATTGATTACAGCAACCGGACAGGCGTCGGCTGATTCTTTGATGCAATCTTCATTTGCATTGAAATCGGCACCTTCTTTTACAATTGCTTCATCCTGCAGTTCAAATACCTCAGGGCATTCGTCTTCACATATTCCGCATGCGGTGCATCCTTCTTCGATCCAGACTTTTGTTATAGCCATAGCTTTGTTTTTTTAAGTTGTTCGACAATAAAACAGGTATTGGAAAGGGTGATACTCTATTTTTGACAGTGAATTTAATTGTAACTGAAATTGTAGAATTTCTCCACATCTTCTCTTTTTACCTCCTCAACCTCTGCATTTTTGATTCTTACATCCTCCAGCGGACGATCTCTGTCGTCTGTGGGTTTTCCGGCAATGCTGTCAATTACCTCAAGCCCGCTCATGACCTGTCCAAATATGGTATACTCCCCGTCAAGGTGCGGCGCTGCTCTGTCATGTTGTACTATGTAGAACTGGGTCGGACTGGAGTTTTTTTCGGGATTGCGTTCCCCCCCGTACCTGGCAGCACCTACGCTTCCTCTTTTGTGACTGAATGTAGTGTCTATTTCAGCAGGAACATGGGGTGGAATAATATCGTTTTCCCATGTGCGGGTTTTATTGCTGGTGGAGGGGTCGCCTGACTGGATCATAAAATTTTCTATAACCCGGTGGAAGGTGTTTCCGTCAAATACACCTGCTTTGGCAAGCTTTATAAAATTTTCCTTGTGCCTGGGGGTCTCATCGAAAAGCAACAACATCATGTTGCCGTAAGCGGTTTCAAGTGTTACAAGATAATCGTGCTCACTGTCAGGGATTTTTTCCTGTGAATTAAGCGATAATGTACTAATTATAAAAAGCAGCATCAAAGCCTGCATTTTTTGTATCATTTTATCTTTTGCAATTTGTAATTAGTAACTTTTTTCCTGCCTGTAATGCAAAGATAATTTTTTTTAATTTTTAGCTAACAATTTTATTTATTGTTTATTGAAGCTTTGTTTATGTCAGCATTACAAAAGAAATTGCGCGTCAAATCTTCTTTTTTTTGGTTTAACGGGGCGTCACCGGACTGTATCTGCTTTCGAGCTATCGAGTTCCGAGCGTAACTTGTTCTGGATATTGTATAAGCTTATTAAATCCGGTAACATATACCAAATACCATCTATTATTGCTCCGTGTCCTTCTAGTGTTATTTTATCGAAATTATCCCCTGAAATGGAGGTAACATCCAGTTCTCTCTCAAGTATTAATTCAATCGGGATATTGTGACGCATATTCTCTTTGGCAATTGTAAAAAAACGTCCTACAAAAATAAAGGAGCGGGGGTTTACCGCCTGATGAATCAGTGCGTCAAGAACCTGCTGCTGACGCCTCATACGTCCAAAATCCCCTTCATGATCGCTGCGGAATCTGACATAAAACTGAGCGAGTCTCCCGTCCAAAACCTGAGGCCCTTCTTCGATGCTTTCAAACCTTGAAGCGATCGATTCGTCAGGTTCTATTTCTATGCCGCCCATTGCGTCAACAAGGTCGGCAAATGCCTTGTAGTTGAATGCTATATAGTGATCAACAGGAAATTTAAGAAGATCTTCAACTATTCTGATTGTAACTTCCGGTCCGTAAACGTAAGTGTTGGTGAGCTTTTCAGATTTTTCGGGACTGACCTCAACCCTGAGGTCGCGTGGAATAGAAAGGGCTGTAATTTTGCCTGAATTTTTGTTTAGCAAAATCAGCAAAACTGCATCGGCCCGTCCCGGGTCATCCATATCCTCAATACCTTTAAGCCCCTCCTGGTCAATGATGAGCAGAAGAATCGAGGTTAGGTTTTCACCGGTTTCAGGAATAATATCTTCGCGGTGGATCTCGCCTGTTTCACGGTAAGTCTCGCTCCAGGCATTTACGGTGCCCCTGTAAACATATATGCCATAAAGGGTTAACAGGATAATTAAAGCAATAAATGAAAGAAAAAGTATTCTGGATAATTTCATCATATTTTGTTTGACAAAGGCTGATGGGGAATTCATCCGTTTATTATTTTATCTGCCCTGGGCTGAGCCCCTCTTTTTTAAAACTTTATTGTATGCTTGTGACAATTACAATTTTTAGGTAAAGATGACAATTTTTTCCAATATTTTGCCCCGGCCGGACAATTAATCCTGCCGGGGCAAGTGAGGTTTTGTTTTTTTGGGTAACCACTATTCTTTGTTCAGGTGTTTCCTGAGCCAGTTAATCTGGCGCTCTGCAGCATCAATTGTAAATTTGGGCTCTCTTATCCCGTGAGGCTGCCGCGGGTAGGTTACCATTTTGGTTTCCACGCCCAGTCTCTTAAGCGCATTATAAAGCTCGTATCCCTGTGTCGGGGGAACACGGACATCCTCCTCTGGATGCAGTATCAGTGTGGGTGTAGTTATATTTTCTACATTGAACATTGCTGAGTGACGCTTGAAGCGTTCGTAGTTTTCCCAGAAATCCACCTCAAAGTAATCGGGCAGGAAGCCGGGAATATCGCAGGTACCTGTCATACTTATCAGGTTTGTAACTCCCGCGCCAACCATTGAGGTAACGAAGCGGTCTGTTCTTGTAATTGCAAATGATGACATATAGCCCCCGTAAGACCAGCCCATGATTACCTGTTTGTCGGGATCGACCTTGCCCTGCTCAATTAGCAGGTCAATACCGGCTTTCATGTCTTCAAGGTCACCGTAACCCCAATCTGATATGTTGGCAAACCTGAAATCTTTACCGTATCCGCCTGATCCCCTGAAGTTTGGTCTTAGAATAAAATACCCCTCTGCGGCAAATTTTTGAAGCGGATATACCGCTGGCGAGGCTAAATAGCTTTCACCGAATACCCCTGTGG
>SL_8KL_010_SEDDRAFT_10004107_pt1 | contig 11819 bp, 9 predicted proteins | sample SodLakKL_010_SED_4_FD_11160 | JGI IMG/M metagenome (IMG submission 11160) | reverse complement strand
CAGCTCGGCGAGCGCGTCGTCGGCGGCAGCCGCCGCTTCGCTGCCGTCGGCGAGCAGCGCAGCGACCGCGTCCACCTCGTCGCGCAGCGCGTCGAGGCCGTCCTGGGCGCCTGCCACCGCAGCCGCGGTCTCGGCGAGCGCGTTGTCCACCGCCTCCTTGGCGGCCTCCTCGGCCTCGTCGTCGGGCTCCCAGCGCTCCAGCGCGTCGCTGACGGCCTCGGCGTGGTCCTCGGCGTCGGCCGTGGCCTGCTCCAGCGCGTCGTCGGCGTCGTCGAGGCGCTCGTCGAGCTCGGTGAGCAGCGCGTCCGCCTCGTCGAGCTGGTCGGTGCCGGCGGCGGTGGCCTCGCGTGCGGCGTCCACCGCCTCGGCGAGGGCGGCGAGGTCGGCGTCGTCGTCGGCCACCGCTGCCAGCGCCTCGCGCAGCTCGTCGGCGGCGCGGCCGAGGGTGGCGAGCTCGTCGGCCAGCTGGCGGACCTCGGGCAGGCGCGACTCGAGCGCCAGGACCGCCTCGCTGCCCGTCCGCAGCGGCGGGATGGCCTCCTCCAGGGCCAGGAACCGGTCGGCGTGCTCCTCGACGGCGTCCCACTGCTCGTCGGCGGCGATCAGCAGGTCACCGGCGGTGCGCAGCCGCGGCAGGGCGGCCTCGAGGTCCGAGAGGGCGTCGCTGGCGCGCCGGGCGGTGGGCAGCTGCTCCTCGATGCGCACGCCGAGGCGGTCGAGCTCGGCCGACAGCGCGCGCGTCGTCTCGGCCACGACCTCGTCGTTGACGCGCTGGGTGACCGTCGTCGCGCCGGTCTCGGTGATCGTCGGGGCCACCGCGTTGACCTTCTCGTTGACGCGGTAGTCGATCTGGGCCTGGCGGGGCTCGCCCTCGACGATGCTGGTCAGATCGGCGGAGAACGAGGCGGGGATGTGGATGCTGGCGTAGAGGTCGCCGAGGGTGACGCCGTCGCGGGCGGTCTGCTCGTCGACGATGCGCCAGTCGAGCTCGTCGTTGTCGCGCAGCTCGGCCTCGAGGTCGTCGCCGAGGTGCACCGCCTGGCCGTCGACGGTCGCGCCCTCGTCGGCGTTGACCACGGCGACGCTGACCTCGCCGGTGTTGGCGTAGGGGTCCCAGGCGGCACCGACGTTGAACCAGGCGTACAGGGCCGGCAGGACCGCCAGGCCGGCCAGCAGCCCGATGACCAGCGGCACGCGGCGCAGGTTGCGCAGATCTTGGCGCGCGATCTCGACGACGTTGCGCATGGGGCCTCGCGGGGAGTCGGCGACCTCGGGATCAGCCGATAGGCGAGCCGACGAGGCTAGTCCACGCCCGGGCGGCCGGCCGCACCACCGGTCCCGGGGCGAGGCGGGCCGAGGGCCCGGCGCTGGCCCGACCAGCGCGACGACCCGTGCGCGCGTGCGGCCCTGCGTGCGGCGGTGTCAGCCGGGCGGCGCGGGGGCGCTGCGCGGCAGGCTCACCGTGACGGTGGTGCCCTGTCCGGGGGCGCTGTCCAGCGACACGTGGCCGCCGTGAGCGGCGGCGAGGTCAGCCACGATCGTCAGCCCCACCCCGCTGCCCCCGTCCGGGCCGCGCGCGAACCGGTCGAACACGCGGGGCTGCTGGTCGGCGGCGATGCCGGGGCCGTCGTCGGCGACGACGAGCTCCACGGTGCTGGCCGTGCCGGTCACGTCGACGCGCACCGTCGCCCCGGGGGCGTGCCGCTCGGCGTTGGCGAGCAGGTTGGTCACGATCTGGCCCAGCCGGTCGGGGTCGGCCTCGACGGTCGGGTCGCCGCGGGGCTCCCCGACCACGAGGCGGTCACCGAGCCGGTCGGCGAACGCGGCGGCGGCCTCGGCGGCGGTCGCTGCCACGTCGACCGGGCGTCGGTCGAGGGTGAACTCGGCCGCGTCGGCGCGCGAGAGCGCCTCCAGGTCAGCCACGCGCTGGGTGAGCGTCAGCACCTCGTCGTGCAGGTCGGCGAGGTGCTCGGGGGTCGGCTCGGTGATCCCGTCCGACAGCGCCTCGAGGCGCCCGCGCAGCACCGCGAGCGGCGTGCGCAGCTCGTGAGCGACGTCGGCGGCGAAGTCGCGTCGCAGCGCCTCCTGCGCGGCGACGGTGGCGGCCATGCGGTTGAACGCGCGGGCCATGTCGGCGAGCTCGTCGTCGCCGCGCTCGGGCACGCGGGCGCTGCGGTCGGCGGGCAGCGCCTGGGCTGCGGCGGTCAGCCGCCGTGCCGGCGCGGTGACCCGCCGGGCCATCAGCACGCCCAGGCCGAGCGCCAGCAGGCCCGCCACGAGCGCGCCGAGCGCGACCATCGCGTTGACCTGGCTGCGAAACGCCTGGTCGGTGGGCAGCCCGCCCGCCTCGGGCTGGGCGATCGTCGCCGTGCCGACGGCCTCGCCGTCGACCACGATCTCACGGTCGACCGGCTCGGCGAGGGCGAGATCGTCGTGCATGCGTCCGTGGCCGCCGCGGCCGCTGCCGTGGCCGCCGCCGCGGCGGTCGTCGTCGGAGGACCACACCAGGGCGCCGCCGGCGTCGCGCACCGCGACCTCGGCGCCCTGGGTCAGCGCCCCGCGCAGGGCGGTGGCGATCGTCTCGGCGTCCCAGCCCTCGGCGCGGGCGTAGCCGTCGGCCACGGCGGCGACGATGCGGTCCTCGCGCTGGGCCTGCTGCTCGTCGAGGTAGCCGGCGAAGCCCGCCTCGAACGCGAGGTTCACCGCGATCGCGGTCACCGTGGCCGCCACGAGCCCCACGACGGTGAACGCCACCGCCAGGCGGCGGGAGAACGAGCGGCGCAGCCAGCCCGGCATGCCCGGCTCCTTCGTTCACGCGTCGCGGTCGGCCAGCAGCTTGTAGCCCGTCCCGGTCACCGTGCCGATCCAGGTCGGTGAGCGCGGATCGTCACCGAGCTTGCGGCGCAGGTTCTTCACGTGAGCGTCGACGGTGCGCTCGTAGCCCTCGTGGTCGTAGCCCTGCACCCGCGAGATCAGCTCGTAGCGCGAGTACACGCGTCCGGGGTGAGCGGCCAGCGCGAGCAGCAGGTCCAGCTCGGAGCGGGTCAGCGGCACGAGCTCACCGTCGCAGGTGACCTCGTGGGCGGCGCGGTCGATCACCAGCCGGCCGCCGCCATACGACGCGGCCGACTCGTCGCCGCCGCCAGCACGGCGCAGCACCGCCTCCACGCGGGCGACCAGCTCGCGGGGGCTGAACGGCTTGACCACGTAGTCGTCGGCGCCGCTGCGCAGGCCGGCCACCCGGTCGTTCTCGTCGGACTTGGCGGTGAGCATGACGATCGGCACGTCGCTGACCTCCCGCAGCGAGCGGGCCACCTCCTCGCCGGGCAGGTCGGGCAGCATCAGGTCGAGCACGATCGCGTCGGGTCGGGCGCGCCGGGCGGTGGCCAGCGCCTGCTCGCCGGTCTCGGCTTCGACCACCACGAACCCGGCACGCTCCAGGTAGGAGCGCACCAGGTCGCGGATCTTCCACTCGTCGTCGACGACCAGGACCGAGGCGCCCCTCATCGCTGGTCGCCTCGCGGGTGCGCCTGCGCCTCAGCGGTCCTCGGAGGTGTCGGCGCCGCCGTCGCCGCCGTCGTCGAGGCAGCTGCCGTCGCGGGCGCGCTCGCCGCCGTGGCGCTCGCCGCCGTGGCGCTCGCCGCCGTGGCGCTCGCCACGGGCCTCCTCGCGGCGCTCCTGCTGCTCCTCGGCACGCTCCTCATGGCGTGGATCCTCGCACGGCTCGTCGCACTCCTGGAGCTGGCGACGCTCCTGAACGCCGCGCTGGGCCTGCTCGCCGGGGCGCTCCTGCTCGGGTGCGTCGCCGTCCACCGTCGCCGGCGGCGCCTCGGCCTCCGCGCCGTCAAGGGACGGGGTCGTCGCTGCCCAGGCGCCACCAGCGCCCAGCAGCAGCACCGTCAGGGCCAGGGTGAGCACGGTCAGTCGACGGTCGCGCATCGTGGACCACCTCCTCGGTCGGCTCGCTCGGGGGTGAGCTCGCACCCAGAGGATGGCCACAGTGTGTGAAGGCCCTGTGAAGGCCGCGTGCGACGCCGATGCGATCGCGGCTGTGCTCGCCCTAGGCGGTCATCGCCTGCGGGTCGAGGCCCTGGGCGCGGCACCAGTCGCGGTAGGCGAAGGGGCTGATCTCGCTGGGCTTGATCTCGCTGCGCCCGCCCCAGAACACGTTGGTGTAGTCGACGGGGATGCCGACGTCGGCGAGGTGGGCGTCGATGGCGGCCTTGTGGGCCAGCACCCGCTGCTTGTCGGTGCCGTGCGAGACGCCCATGATGTTCACGTCGGCGAACTCCGGGCCGCCCTCGCGCCAGTAGGCGTGGGTCATGCAGTGGTGGCGTCCGACCTCCCGGCCCGCCCTGATCTCCTCGCCGGCCGGCACGCGCCAGTGGAACAGCGCGTTGTAGCGGGTGACCCGCGTGCCGTCGGCGTGGCGCTTGGCGTGCTCCAGGAACGTCGAGAACCGCCCGACGATGTCGCGCGCGGCGAGGTCCTCGGCGACCGCGCAGAAGTCCGCGAAGGTCTCCTCGGCCTCGGCGGCGCGCAGCTCCCACACGTCGGGGCGGACCTCGTCGACGGTGAGCTCGCGCTTCAGCGCGGTCAGCACCCGCCACTCGCGCTCGGTGAGGTCGACGACCTCGGTGTCGAGCACGCGGCCGGGCTCGTCGGTCTTGGCGCCGGGCTCGATGTCGCGGCGGCGCACATGGCCCACGCCCAGCGCGAACAGCTTGCGGGCGGGCAGCAGCTTGTAGGCGGTCGCGCCGGTGCGCGCCAGCAGATGCTGGCAGTGGGCGTCCATGTCGTAGGGCCGCGGCACCTTCAGCGTGGTCCACAGCCGGTAGTCGCTGCCGGGCGTGTCGCGGTCGGTGCTGCGGATCACCACGTGGCCGGTGAACGGGTCCTCGCCGAACATCCAGTCGAAGGTCGCGTCGAGCTGCTCGCCGGGCACCTGCCAGGCGACCAGCGCGCCCGGCGCCAGGCTCGTCGACAGCAGCGTCTGACGGACCCGACGGATCGTGCCGGCCTCGAGCATCGCGCGGATGCGGGCCGCCACGGTGTCGACCTCGACCCCCGAGCCCTCGGCGATCGCGTGCAGCGGATACCGGTGGAACCCCTCGATGCGGTCCTCGGAGACCGCGAGGATCGCCGCGTTGACCGGGTCGTCGACGTGGGCGGGCACGTGGGTGGTGGTCATGGGCGCGAGTGTAGGGCGCAGGCGGTGGTCCGCCGCTGCCGGCAGCGTCAGCCGGCGGGGTCGCCGCGTCGACGGTCGGGGTCGGGCGGCGCGGTGACCCGGTGCTTGACCTCGTACATGGCGCGGTCGGCGGCGCCGAGCAGGTCCGACAGCGCATCCTCGCTGGCCTGGTCGCAGCGCTCCCGGTGGACCAGGCCCACGCTCATGCTCAACGTGACCGTGCCCTCGGGCAGGCTGATCGGCTCGCCGACGGCATCCTCGAGGCGCCCGGCCAGCGCCTCTGCCTCGCTGCGGGTCAGCCCCGTTGCCACCACCACGAACTCGTCGCCGGCCATGCGCGCCACCAGCTCCTCATGGCGCGTGACCCGGCGCAGGCGGCGGGCGACCTCGGCCAGCGCCGCATCGCCGGCGGCATGGCCGTGCCGGTCGTTGATGGGCTTGAACCGGTCGAGGTCGCAGAACAGCACCGCCAGCGATCGTCCGTCGCGGCGACAGCGCTCCAGGGCGACCTCGAGCCCGGCCAGCAGACCGCGCCGGTTGGGCAGGCCGGTGAGCGGGTCGTGGGCGGCCTCCTCGGCCAGCGCCCGGTTGGCCCGGTCGCGCTCGCGCAGCAGCTGCCCGAGCCGCAGCAGCACCAGCAGGTTGATCAGCACCGCGGCCGCAAGGGCGATCTGGCGCCCCTGGAGGGTGAGGTCGGTGGCCAGCACCGTCGGGGGCAGCAGCAGCGCGATCCCCAGCACGATGATGCGCGGCCCGGTCCGGCGCGGCGCGGGCGGCAGGCGCGGTGCCGCCAGCATCAGCATCGACCGGTGCGCCCCGGCGGTGGCCAGGAGCACGTAGCTGGCCAGCACCAGCCCCTCGGCCAGCGCGCCACCGGCCAGCACGTCGCCGGCCACCACGGCACGCTCCGCGGACGCCTCGACCCGCAGCAGGTTGCCGAGCAGCCCCAGCACCGTGGCGCCGACCACCAGCTGCCCAGCAGCGCAGTGGGCGGGCATCGCCAGGGCGAACCGGGTGATGAGCCCGGCGATGGCCGCCAGCGTCACCGGGCCCAGCACCAGATGCGCCTGGTTGACGAGGTCGACCTCGGCCAGCTGCGGGGAGAACAGCACCGCGCCGAGCACCGCGGCCACCGCCACCGCCACGATCGTGCCCTCGACCAGCCCATCGCGCCGCGAGCTCGGGTTCAGCCGGTGCGCGAACACCGCTGCCGCACCCAGCAGCAGCACATAGCCGGCCGCGACCAGCGCCAGCGCCACCGGCTCCAGCGGCGAGCCCGCGTCGGTGGCCACCCCGATGGCCGCGGCGAGCGCGAACGAGGCGCTGCCCGCAGCCAGCAGCGCCCAGGCCAGCGGCATGCGCGGGCGGTGCACCGCGATGCCGGCCACCAGCGTCGCTGCGGCCGCGGTCGTCACCGCGGTGCGCAGCAGCAGCACCGCCGCGTCGGACGCGATCACCGTGGCCACGACAGCAAGGCCGCCGAGGACGCCTGCCACCAGCCAGGGTGATCGCAGCACACGAGTCCTCTCGGTGGGGGACGGCGGGGCACGCGAGACCGCCTCAGGCGGCGCGCCCCCCGGCGCCGGGTCGGTGTCGCGGTGCGACCCCCGACGCACCATGCAGGCTAGTGGTGCACGGGCGCGCGCGGGGCGCGCCCAGAGCCCGCGTCCAGAGCCCGCGTCCAGAGCCCAGGGAGGCCCACATGAGCATCATCGACGAGCAGCGGTGGCACGGCCGGCTGCACAGCGGCGGCTGGCGCACCGGTGGCGCTGGTGACCACCCGGTGATCGAGCCGGCCACCGGCGACACCCTTGCCACCGTCGCCCGCGGCGACGCCGACGACATCACCCGAGCCGCCCACCAGGCGGCAGCCGCACAGCAGGAGTGGGCCGCCACCGGCTACGACACGCGGTCGGCGATCCTGCGCCGCGCTGCCGCGCTGCTGGAGGAGCACGCCCCCGAGCTGCACCCGTGGATGATCCGCGAGACCGGTTCGGTGCCCGCCAAGGTCGCAAACGAGACCGGCTGGGCCAGCGAGGAGCTCGCCGAGGCCGCGGGGCTGGCCCGCCAGCCCGAGGGGCAGCTGCTGCGCACCAACGCACCGCGGATGAGCCTGGCGCGACGTCGGCCCGTCGGCGTGGTCGGCGTCATCAGCCCGTTCAACTTCCCGCTGATCCTGTCCACGCGCGCGGTCGCCCCGGCGCTGGCCCTCGGCAACGCCGTGGTCCTCAAGCCCGACCCGCGCACCCCGCTGACCGGCGGCCTGCTGCTGGCACAGGTCCTCGAGGAGGCCGGCCTGCCCGAGGGGCTGCTGCACGTGATCCCCGGCGACGCCGAGGTCGGCGAGGCGCTCGTGGCCGACCCCCAGGTGCCGCTGATCTCGTTCACCGGCTCGGTCGAGGGCGGCCGTGCCGTCGGCCAGGCGGCAGCGCGCCATCTCAAGCGCACCCACCTGGAGCTCGGCGGCAACTCGGCGCTGGTGATCTTCGACGACGCCGACCTCGAGCGGGCCGTGTCGGCCGGGGCGTTCGCCTCGTTCCTGCACCAGGGGCAGATCTGCATGACCGCCGGGCGCCACCTGGTGCACCAGGCCGTGGCCGGCGACTACCTCGAGGCGCTGCGCGCCACCGCCGAGGCGCTGCCGGTCGGCGACCCGGCGGTCGAGGAGGTGGCGCTGGGACCGGTCATCGACGCCGGCCAGCGCGACCGCATCCACGGGCTGGTGTCCGACAGCGTCACCGACGGCGCGCGGCTGGTCGCCGGCGGCTCCTACGACGGGCTGTTCTACCGCCCGACGGTGCTGGCCGAGGTCACCGAGCGCACTCCCGCCTACGCCCAGGAGGTCTTCGGGCCGGTGGCGCCGGTGCGGACCTTCGCCGACGTCGACGAGGCGGCCCGGCTGGCCGCCGACTCCCCGCACGGCCTGTCGCTGGGCATCCTCACGCGCGATGTGATGCGCGGCGTGGCGCTGGCCGATCGCATCCCCAGCGGCAAGGTCCACATCAACGACCAGACCGTGGCCGACGAGGCGGTCGCCCCCTTTGGCGGCGTCGGCGACTCCGGGGACGGGTCACGCCTGGGCGGCACGGCCAACCTCGAGGCGTTCACCGAGCTGCAGTGGCTGACGCTGCAAGGCGAGATCCCGCAGTACCCGTTCTAGCGGCGCTGGGCTGGGCCGCGTCAGGCCTCGCGGCGGCGCTGCCACACCAGCCACCCGGCCGTGCCGACGATCGCCACGACGGTCAGGCCCAGCGCGTTGGCCTCGACCAGGTCGGCGAGCGCGGCCAGTGGCAGCGCCAGCGCGGTGGCTGCCCACCACAGCAGCGTCACCGACGCGAGGCTGCCCAGCAGCTTGAGCACCACGAACCGCAGCCACGGCATCCCGCTGACGCCCACCGCAGCCGACAGCAGCGGCTGGGGGACCACCAGCACCACCGCGTCACGCAGCAGCCGCGCCCCCCGACCCTCCCAGGTGGGCAGCGGCACCTGACGCCCTGAGCGCTGCCCGTACCAGCGCAGCGCCTCGGCCCCCAGCACCTTGCCGCCAGCGAAGGCGATGACCTCGCCGATCCAGCGCCGCAGTGCGGCCACCAGCACGAACGTGACCGGATCGAGGCGGGCCACCGCCAGGCCCATCTGGGCATACGACGACTGCACCACCAGCAGCAGCACCGGCGAGATGCGCAGCAGCAGCGGCAGGAACGCGTTGCCCACGACGGCGGCGGCCACCGAGGCGGCCAGCGCCAGCCCCACCAGCGCCTGGGCGCCGCCGACCGCGCGCGTGTCGCCCTCCGCCCGTGCTGCCACCGGTCTCACGCGACGCTCACGACGCGGTCGCGCCCCTGCCGCTTGGCGGCGTACAGGCGCGCGTCCGCGCGGCGCAGCAGCGCATCGACGGTGTCGCCGGGCTCGAGCTCGGCCACCCCGAAGCTGCCCGTGACCGTGGTGTCTCCCACGGTGACCTCCGCGAGCGCCTGCCGGGCGCGCTCGGCGAGCTCGGCGGCCTGGGCCAGCGTGGTCTCGGGCGCCACGAGCAGCAGCTCCTCGCCGCCCCAGCGGGCCACGGTGTCAGCGTCGCGGGCGGTGGCTGCCATGGCCTGGGCGGCGCGCAGGAGCGCCTCGTCGCCGGTGGAGTGGCCGTAGCGGTCGTTGATGGCCTTGAAGTGGTCGAGGTCGACCAGCACCACCGACACGGGGCGCGCGTAGCGGTCGGTGATGCGCGCCAGCCGCTCCAGCTCGGCCAGGGCGCGGCGCCGGTTGGCCAGGCCGGTGGTCGGATCGGTCTCGGAGAGCTCACGCAGCGTCTCGGCGCGGGCCCAGGCGTGCTGTAGCTGCTCGCTGAGCACCGCGAACATCGCCACCAGCGCCACCAGCGCCGCCAGGAACACGTGCACGCGCCCCAGGTGCAGCAGCGCCTCGGACGACACGGTGCCCGCCAGCACCTCGTCCCACAGCCCGGTCACGCCGATCAGCGCGGTGACGACCCACACGCCGATGCCAAAGCGGGTGCCCCAGTGGCGATCGAGCACCACGAACCCGGCCACGAGCAGCAGGCCCACGGCCCAGTAGTGGCCGCCGGTCAGCACCAGCAGGCGCTCCTCGATCGGGTCGGGGCCGTGCAGGTGCCACGCCAGTCGCGCCAGGACCAGCAGCGTGCCGACCCCCAGCAGCCCCGACTCGACCGGGCGCAGCGGCACCCTGTCGATCAGCATCAGTGCCGCGCCGACGACGAGGACGGCGCCGAAGATCGGATAGGCCCAGGCGATGAACACGTCGTCGGGCTCGCGCAGCAGCCAGCTCACCACCGTGACCACCAGCGCGGCGGCCAGCGCCACCAGATAGAGCGCGCGCTTGCGGCGCTCGATGGAGCGGGTCAGCGCACCCGCCGCCGGCTCGGCTGCGGGTGTCGGGGCGATCGGGCTCACGCAACCAGCCTGACACGCGCCCCTGATCGTTGGGTGCCCACCGAGCTCTCCACCTCGCCCCTCATGTCGCCACCATCGAGCCGTGGTCACCGGCGACGGTGCATCACCCGGCGCGGATCACCCGGGGGCCGATCACCCGGCCACGACCTGGTTGCGGCCGCCGCGCTTGGCCTCGTACAGGCGCTGGTCGGCGCGGGCGAGCGTGGCATCAAGGGTCTCGCCCAAGCGCAGCTCGGTGACCCCGAAGCTCGCGGTCACCGCAAGGCCTGCGATCCGCGTGTCGGCGAGCGCGGCGCGGATCCGCTCGGCGAGGTGCGAGGCCTGCTCGGCGTCGGTGTCGGGGGTGATGATCACGAACTCCTCGCCGCCGAACCGCGCGACCACGTCGAACTCGCGGACCTGCTGGCGGGTCAGCGCGACGAACTGTGCGAGCACCCGGTCGCCGACGCTGTGGCCGTGCACGTCGTTGACCTGCTTGAAGTGATCGAGGTCGGCCACGATGAGCGCGGCCGGGCGGCCCGTGCGCTGCGCGGTCTGCTGGAGGCCGGCGAGCTCGGCCTGGGCGGCCCGGCGGTTCGCCGCACCGGTCAGCACGTCGGTGTTGGCGGCCTGCTCGAAGGCCTGGCTGCGCGCCACCGCCACCGCCAGCTCATCGCGCAGCGAGGCGCCCAGCAGCACCAGCAGGATCATCAGCGCCAGGAACAGGTGGACGCGGGCGATGACGAACACCAGGTCGCCGTCGAGGACGCCGGTCAGCACCCGCGGCGCCAGGCCAGCCACAGCCAGCACCGAGGCCAGGCCCCACACGCCGGCGCCCAGCGCCACCGCCGCCCGACGGTCCAGCATCACGAAGCCCGCCACGATCAGCAGGCCCAGCGCCCAGTAGTGGCCGCCCGCCAGCGTGAGCACGCGCTCGGCGAACGGGTCGGGATCGAGGTAGTGCCACGCCAGCCGCGCCATGACCAGCACGCCCATCCCGCCCAGCAGCGCCAGCTCGATGGCGCGCAGCGAGGGCGTGTCGCGACCCAGCAGCACCAGCAGCACGACCAGGTACACCGCAGCTGCCGGATAGCCGACCGCCATGAAGGCATCGACGGGGTGGGCCAGCACCCACGACAGCACCAGGAGTGCCACGCCGGCGGCGCAGATGACCCGGTAGAGGCGTCGGCGGTGACGTTCGGATGCGCTGGGCGCGGCGGAGCGGCCCTCCTCGGCCGCCCCCGCACCCGCCACCCTCATCCCTTCCCTGCGCGCTTGGCCAGCAGTGTGCCCGATGCGTCAGGGCTCGGCGTGCTCGGCGCGCAGGCGCTGGGCGGCGGCGACCATGTGCTGCAGCGCCGGGGTCACCTCGTCGTAGGAGCGGGTCTTGAGCCCGCAGTCGGGGTTGACCCACAGCCGCTTGGGCGGAGATGTGGTCGAGGCCGAGGCGCAGCAGCTCCTCGATCTCCTCGGTGGAGGGCACGCGCGGGGAGTGGATGTCGTACACGCCCGGGCCGATGCCGCGCTCGAAGGCGATCGCGTCGAGCTCGTCGACGATCGCCATGCGCGACCGGGTCGCCTCGACGCTGGTGACGTCGGCGTCGAGGTCGTCGATGGCGTGCAGCACGTCCCCGAACTCGGCGTAGCACATGTGGGTGTGCACCTGCACCGCGTCGGACACGCCGGCGGTGGCCAGGCGGAACGCCTCGACGGCCCAGTCGAGG